>ENA-OXEE01000024-OXEE01000024.1-human-gut-metagenome-genome-assembly--contig:-NODE-24-length-100206-cov-31.5119_pt1 | contig 100206 bp, 72 predicted proteins | sample MGYA00249824_ERZ652242 | MGnify/ENA primary metagenome ERZ652242 (study PRJEB26925, sample SAMN05826943) | human gut metagenome | biome: ENVO:2100002; feature: ENVO:00000062; material: ENVO:00002003... | reverse complement strand
GACAGACCTAATATACGCTGTATTGAAAAAAATACTTAATTTTGCATCAAAAGAAACAAAAATCAATGAAAACCCGCAAGGGGGAATAACGAAAACTACTATTGACTAAAGCGAACTATAACAACTTTAAGAAAACAGAGAGACTAAGTATCATTTAATCAAACCTTTATGATGAATCAATCTAAATTCTTGATGGCGGCAGTGGCATCTGCAATGACAATATGTGCCAGCGCCCAAGTGACAACTTCCGCAGTCAGCGGACAAGTTATCGACGAGAACCAAGAACCGGTAATCGGCGCTACAGTGGTAGCTGTTCACGAACCATCCGGTACTATGTATGGAGCGGTAACTAACATCGACGGACGATATACCATTCAAGGTATGCGTACCGGAGGTCCATACAAAATCGAGATTACTTACGTCGGTTATAAGAAATCAGCTTATACCGGACTTTACCTCGAACTGGGTAACACATTGAGCCTGAACGCTACAATGGAACCAAGCAGCGAACTGCTGGACGAAGTGGTAGTAGTGGCTGACGCAAGACCTAACGCCGGAGCTTCTCAAAACTTCTCAACTCAACGCATCGAAAACACCCCGACGGTAGACCGTAACGTGTATGACATCGTAAAGAACATGCCGATGGCTATGACTTCTAAAAACGGCGGTATCACGTTTGCAGGCTCAAACAACCGTTATAACAGCTTCCAAATCGACGGTACGGTAAGTAACGACGTATTCGGTCTGGCAGCTTCGGGTACGAACGGAGGACAGACAGGAGCCAACCCGATTTCAATGGACGCCATTCAGGAAATTCAAGTTGTAGTAGCTCCGTTCGACGTTCGCCAGAGCGGATTTACAGGAGGAGGTATCAACGCCATCACCAAGCAGGGTACGAACACCACACACGGTTCGGCTTATACTTACTTCAACAACCAAAACATGTATGGCAAGTACAGCGCCATCCGCGATTACGCCAAGTCGCCCATGGCTCAGCAATACACCCGTACGTTTGGTGGAACATTGGGTGGTGCCATCATCAAAGACAAATTGTTCTACTTCGTAAGTGCAGAAGGCAAGAAAGAATCTTATCCGTCAAGCGTTTATCCGGGATATACCAGCAATTACATTACTTCGGATGTAGCCCAGCAAATAGCTGACCAATACAATAAACTAACTGGATTTAACGAAGCCTATGCACAGCGTAACGTAGACCAAAAATCATTCGGATTATTAGCCCGTATCGACTGGAATATCAACCAAGACCACAAATTGGCTATCCGTTACCAGCATAATAATTCTTACGATGACAACTACGGCCCAAGTGCTTATTCATATACATTTAACAATAGCGGCTACCGTATGAATAACAAAACCAACTCTATCGTAGCCGAATTAAACTCACACTTAGGAGAAAACTTATACAATGAATTCCGTGCTTCGGCAAGTTTCATTCGTGACCACCGCGATGTCGCTTATCAAGGACCTACGGTACAAATTAAAAACATCCTTGCAGCCGACGGAATAACACGTATCACGGCTAACATCGGTACAGAATATTCTTCAGGAGCTAACTATTTGGATCAAGACATCTATACCTTTGAAGATAACCTGTCATGGTATTTGGGAAAACATACATTGACATTCGGTACACATAACGAAATATACCGTATGAAGAACTTGTTTATCCAAGCTGTAAACGGTTCATGGTACTACAATTCTTTAGATGAGTTCTTGAATGACGAACCTTATCAATTCCAGTATAAATATACCGATCCGGAACTGACCGGAGGCGACACTCGCTGGGCACCTGCCATGAAAGCCGGACAATTCGGTTTCTATGCCCAAGATAAATGGGACATAAATAACAATTTCAACTTGACTTACGGTTTACGTATTGATATTCCGGTTATATTCAATAATCCGACTGAAAACCCAACTTTCAACCAATACGCAGAACAACATAACTTCGGAGTGCGCGTAGGCGAAAACCCGAGTGCAAAAGTTTTGTTTTCTCCGCGTGTAGGTTTCCGCTGGTATCTCAACGATTCTCATGACACCCTGTTGCGCGGTGGTTTAGGAATCTTCACCGGTCGTGTTCCGTTTGTATGGTTGTCAAATTCATTCAACAATACCGGTATGGAAAGCAAAGGTACCACCATCGGTAACAAAGAAGGAAACAACTGGCTGAACGATGCACCGAAATTGGGACAATACGCCCATGACCCGATGGCAGCAGCCAACTCACAGCAAGGTTCTGCTTCCCGTCCAGACATCGTAACCGTAGACAAAGATTTCAAATATCCGCAAGTATTCCGTGCTAACCTTGCATTGGAACAACGTTTACCGGGCGATGTAAAATTAACATTAGAAGGTATTTACTCAAAAACGATGAACAACGTATTCTTTGAAAACCTTGCCATCAGCAATAACGGTGAAAAAGTATATGTAGTTCCCGGTGTAGAAGCTTCATCTGCTCCGTTCTATAGCAACGAAAAAAGCGACTATTATAGCATCATCAATTTGAAGAATACTAACAAAGGATATACTTACGCTATCTCTGCTATGTTAGAAAAGAGCTTCAACTTTGGTCTTGACTTGTCGGCTTCTTATACATTCGGACATGCCAAATCAGTTAACGATGGAACAAGTTCGGTTGCTTATTCTAACTGGAAATACAATTACTCGCGTGATACGAACTCAGGAAACGAACTTGGATTCTCTAAATTCGACGTTCCTCATCGCGTAATGATGCAGGCTTCTTATACCAGCCCGAAATACTGGAACGGATGGATGAGTTCTACTATTGCCGTTATCTACAACGGGTTCTCAGGAAGCCGTTACAGCTTAACCATGAATGAAGTACCTGACTTTAACGGAGATGGCAATGGGGGAAACACATTACTTTATATCCCGACCGATTCTGAAATTGACAAGATGATCTTCACCGATGTCAATAAAGACGGGAAACCATTATCGATGACTGCTGAAGAAAGCCGCGAAGCATTTAAACAATGGATTGAAAACGACAGTTATGCAAAGAACCACCGCGGACAATATGCTGAACGTAACTCCAATCTAAGCCGCTGGGAACATGAAATTGACCTTCACTTCGCCCAAACAATTTACAACGTTCAAGGTGTAGGCAAGCTGGAATTTACGTTTGACATCATTAACTTTGCCAACATGCTGAATAAGAAATGGGGAGCAAGCTACAGTTCGGCTTATAACCTCTCTCCGCTGTCAGTAGAATATATGACTACTACTAACGACGGAATTAAAACGGCAGCTTACTCTTATAACAGAGCTGAAATTGAAAAGAGCGATGTATCTTCTCGCTGGCACGCTCAAGTTGGTGTAAGACTGACATTCTAATCTTTATTTGATATCTCATTTTTACAATCAGGCACGGATTGCACCGGGTACACCTCAACAGACAAATGTGTTACCGATGCAGTTCGTGCCTGAAACATTTAAAAACCTCATCAGTTATGAAAAGACCCCTTTTATTGCTTACTCTGCTTCTGCTGCTTTCACCCCTCGCAGCCGGAAACAAGCATTATACAGTTATCGTGTCGCTCGACGGATTCCGATGGGATTACGTCAAGATGTATCACACACCGTTCTTCGACCGCATGGCGGCAGAGGGCGTACAGGCTGTTATGACTCCCTCGTTTCCTTCGAAGACATTTCCTAACCACTACACGCTTGCCACCGGGCTTTATCCCGACCACCACGGCATCGTGGCCAACTCGTTTTGGCATCCCGAAAAAAAGAAGTTATATTCGATGAGTGATTCCGAGACCCGAAACGATGCTTCTTTTTACGGAGGAGAACCTATCTGGATTACAGCACAACGGCAAGGGGTGAAAACCGGAAATGTGTATTGGGTAGGTTCGGACATTGCTGTCAAAGGACAATATCCTACATACTATGAAGTGTATGCTCATACACCGCGCCTGAACTACGCGGAACGTGTGGCAAAGGTTTTGGAATTGCTAAAGAAACCGGAGACAGACCGTCCGCAACTCATTATGGCGTATTTCGAAGACCCTGACCACTACGGACATTCATTCAGTCCTCACAGTGCCGAAACGCGCCAATGTATCACCGAACTTGATGCGCTGATGAAGCAACTGTGGGAGGGTATTCAAACGCTTCCATTCGGCAAAGATGTCAATCTGATTGTTACTTCCGACCACGGCATGGCTACTGTAAGTCCCGACCGCTGTGTATCCGTCACCCAACGCTTAAAGCCCGAATGGTATAAGCGCATAGAAGGTAATCTGCCTGCCCAGATTTATGCTGAGGAGAAATATCATGACTCCATCTATCAGGCATTACAAGGGTTAGACCACGTACGGGTATGGAAAAAAAGCGGGATTCCTGCTTACTTGCATTACGGAACGAATCCTTCGGTGGGAGACATCGTGGTAGTCCCCGACTTGGGATGGTTAGTAACCGACAAAACAGATTTCCGGGTTGGCGGTGCTCACGGATTCGACCCTACGTATGACGATATGCAGGTCATGTTCCGTGCCTGCGGTCCTGATTTCAAAAAAGGCTACGAAGCACCTAAATTTCCGAACGTTTGCATCTACTCGCTCTTGGCTCACTTACTCCACATCACTCCCGCTCCCACCGACGGCAGTCTGGATGCTGTAAGAAACATGTTGGCAGAGTAAAATACATTCACTGAGGACAAAAAAAATCAGCGGACGAATGTGGCATATATACATCCACTTCGTCCGCTAACTTATAAATGGCTTCTATGTTTCTTACTGCTTTTTCATCTCAAAGCCCAACAGCAAGCCATCGTATTCTTTCAGCAACGAATTGGCAGTGCTGACAGCCGAGTTAGATGAACTGTTTGAAACCTTTCCCAATATCGACTGGGCGAGCGACATCACCTTGTCAGCCTTAAAGAAAAGGCTCAGTTTATCACCTGTCAATCCTTTCGAAGCCACCATATTCATCTTTATGCCCAAACGGGTTTTCAGCGTCAGTTCGCCCGACTCGGCATTGTAGCTGTACGTTCCGTTAGTTGTACGTCCGCCCACTACCGATGTATACGTGCTGTCTGCGTTAAACGTATATGTAGTTCCCTCCTTAAAACCGAGCGTATTTAAAATACCGCTCATTTTATCTTCCACTTTTTGGGCAGCAACCTCTCCGCCGGCTTTCGCCAACAGATTATCACTCTCAAATTTGCAGTCGGGACCCACAAACGTCCATGTACCTTCTATCGAACTGCTTGTTCCGCTTACTTTGTTGCCTACCACCTTTGCCACTCCGGAAAGAATTGACTTTAAATCCTGAGCAGGCAGTTGGTTTACTCCGAAACAGAGCAAACAAGCCAACAAAACACCTCCAAACAATCTTTTCATAGTTTTTACCTCCTATTTTTATTCATAACGGCTAAGAGCCTGTTTTTAATCTATCAAATCAGCAAGCCTTAAAGCTCATGTCCAATCCTTTTACGGAATGAGTCAATGCGCCTACCGAAATGAAATCGACGCCACATTCGGCATAATCGCGTAACGTATCAAACGTAATGCCGCCCGATGACTCGATTTCATAGCGTCCGCCTACCATTTCTACCGCCTTGCGCGTGTTTTCAGGCGTAAAGTTGTCGAGCATAATACGGTCTACACCACCCAAGTCGAGCACCTGTTGGAGTTCATCGAAATTACGCACTTCGATTTCTATCTTCAAGTCTTTACCTTTTTCCTTACAGTATTCTTTCGCACGGGTAATCGCCTTGTCAATGCCTCCGGCAAAGTCAACATGGTTATCTTTCAGCAAAATCATATCAAACAGTCCGATACGGTGATTCACTCCCCCGCCTATTTTGACTGCCATCTTTTCCAACACACGCATACCCGGTGTGGTTTTGCGCGTATCAAGCACGCGGGTTTTGGTACCTTCCAAGCGTTTTACATATTTATTGGTCATCGTGGCAATGCCGCTCATGCGCTGCATGATATTCAGCATCAGACGTTCGGTTTGCAACAACGATTGTACTTTGCCTTCCACCACCATAGCCACATCGCCCGGTTTCACATGCGCGCCGTCGTGAATAAATACTTCCACCTTCATGTCAGGGTCGAAACGGTGAAACACTTCTTTCGCCACTTCAATGCCAGCCAATATACCTTCTTCCTTAATCAAGAGTTTCGATTTTCCCATAGCGTCTGCCGGGATGCAAGATAAAGTAGTATGGTCGCCGTCTCCTATATCCTCTGCAAACGAAAGGTCGATGAGACGGTCAATCAAATCTTTTACAATTTTTTCGTCCATATCGTTTTTTATGTGTTTTAATTACAAAGGCAAAGGTAGAGAAATTCATTATCTTTGCAAACACAAACTAACGAAAAAGAATTATGAAATTTACGTTACTCGTAGTAGGACGCACCGTTGAGAAACATTTTATTACTGCCATTAACGATTATACGGAACGTACCAAACGGTATGCATCGTTCGACATGGAGGTGATTCCGGAACTGAAGAACACCAAAAGTCTTACCCCCGAACTACAGAAGGAAAAAGAAGGAGAGCTTATACTGAAATCGCTTCAGCCGGGAGACATGGTGGTGCTGTTAGACGAACACGGAAAGGAGTTCCGCTCCATCGAATTTGCAAACTGGATAGAGCGAAAAATGCACACGGTAAGCAAGCGGCTGGTATTCATCATCGGCGGACCATACGGGTTTTCACCCGCCGTTTATGCGGCTGCCCACGAAAAGATATCGCTGTCGAAAATGACGTTCTCACACCAGATGATTCGCCTCATCTTCATTGAGCAGCTATATCGCGGGCTGAGCATCCTGCACAACAGTCCCTACCACCACGAGTAGAACCGTTTATCCCTATTACCGCAAACGCAGAATGTCGCCCACGTTCGGTGCCGGAGCATCTTCATCCATCTTGTTCAGCTTATACAGGTTTTTCAGCCGGATACCGAACTTCTGGGATATGGAATACATGGAGTCGCCGGCGCGTACCACGTAGACGATGTTGTCTTTCGTGGCGCGTTTCATTTTCTTTTCCAAGTAAATCACTTCGCCGCCCCTGAACTGGTAATCTTTCGGCAATTCGTTATACGTACGGAGTTTCTTCTTGCTGATACCCAATTCTTTTGACAGCGATTTGAAAGTATCGCCGCGACGGGCTATCACGTATAACATACCGTTTGCCAAATAAGGCTGGTGCGGATTCGGGAACTCTTCCACCCACTTCAGTCCGCCTTTCCGGTCGTAATTATCAAGGTCGTACAGCTCGATGATGTTAATCAGCCGGTCGGCATAACGCGGGTCGGTGGCGTAACCCGCTTTTTTCAATCCCCTTGCCCACCCTTTGTAATCGGTTATTTTCAACCGGAACAAAAAGGCATAGCGTGCGCCGTTACTCAGAAAAAGCGAGTGGTCGCGGTACGAGTCTTTCGGACTGTCGTAAGCGCGGAAACACTCATTGGGGGCATCGTCATTGGCACGGACGGTTTTCCCGTCCCAGCTTCCGCCGCATTTTATACCGAAGTGATTGTTCGACCGACGCGCCAACGCGCTTTTTCCCGCCCCCGATTCTAACAAGCCCTGTGCCAACGTGATGCTTGCGGGTATGCGGAAGCGGTGCATTTCGTCGACCGCTACTTTACGATATTTATGGATATAACTTTCGTACGCTTTGTTACGACGCTGGGCCGCACTGCCCACACAGGCCATGCTTACCAAGCAACATATCAAGATATAACGTAATAACTTCATTTCTTTCCGGTGTTAATACTATGCCCCGCAAAGATAGCGGATTGCTTTCTGATAAAAACTTAAAAATACAGAAATTTACAAGGAGAGATTGTTTTTTCCTTACATTTGTAAGAACAGAAAATGTAACATTACTGCCATGAAAGAAATTAAATTAGACATCCGAATCCGTGCTTTAAGCTACAACGAACTGAGTGAAGAAGACCGTCGGCTGACAGATCTTGCCAAAGAAGCCACACGGCGAAGTTACTCGCCTTACTCCGGCTTTTCAGTGGGCGCAGCCGCACTGCTTACCAACGGAGCAACCGTAACGGGCAGTAATCAGGAAAACGCCGCCTACCCCTCAGGAATATGCGCCGAACGAACTACCCTGTTCTACGCCAATTCGCAATATCCCGACCAAGCCGTAAAGACACTTGCCATTGCCGCCCGCACGGTATCAGGGTTTATCGACACTCCCATCCCTCCTTGCGGAGCCTGCCGGCAGGTATTGCTTGAAACGGAGCAACGCTACCACCAGCCTATCCGTATCTTGTTATACGGCGAAAAAGAAATTTATCAGATAGACGGAGTAAAAGACTTGTTGCCGCTCTCGTTTGGCGGAGATTTCTTGTCAAAGTAACTGCCTTGAGTTTTCAAACAGTCAATAAAAAAGGCAAGTCCCGACTGTTTCCAGCCGTGGCTTGCCTAACCTTTGCGCATTTCTGCGCATCCCAATAAAATACAAATATATGGTTAAGAATCTGTTTGAATTGTCCGATAAAGTAACCTCACCGCCCCCTTTTCAAGGCATGAAAAACGCTACCCGAAGAACGAGTCAACACTATGGGTAGAACCGGGCAACGCTACCGCATGAAACGACCAACGCTAACGGTAGCGTTTTTCCCGATGTAAAATCATTAAAACCGGACCACCCAAACAGGCTCCAAACGATTCATTTACTTGCAATTACTCTTGCGGTGGGAAGATGAACCCGTTTCCTCCGTTGTCATCGAAAGTGTAAGTAGAGTGTTTGGGCAAATCTTTCCCACTCTTACTCCAATCCCACAGTTTCGTATCATCCTCTACCACCTCGCCGGTTTCACGGTCTCTCTTTTTACCGTTCAGCGGATAGTAAAGCAACAGATTTTCATCGTCGGGGTTTACCATCTTCCATACGTTCGAAGCAATCTCCTGCGGTGTTCTTGCCGTTTTCCAGAAACGAACCTCGCGAATCAGCTCATTCGAGCCTCCAATCCAGAAACCGATCAATCCGTAAGGCCCTGTCCGTATTTCACGTTCAGCCACCAAAGCCCCGTTGACGTAAACAGAGTTTTTCTGTCCGTCGTAAACGAAAGCCAACATATACCATGTATCAGGCTGGGCCGAGAACTTATCGGCAGGAATATCTATCTGCGAACTTCCGGTTTTAATCTGCAACTGGTTCGGATTAATCGTCACGTCACCAAAACGTACATAGATTTCGTCCAGCGTGCTGGCATTTGCAACCAGCTTGGTTCCGCAGATAGACCGGTTGTTGCTTCTATAGCTGGAGCGGTTTACCATAACCTCCATCGTCCATTGGTCAACTTTGAAGTCGCTTGGGAACATGGTATTATCTTCACTACCCGAACCCCGACCGTCTGTACTGATGCGAAGCGCTTTCGTATTTACCCGCTGCTCAAGTACCAGCAAGGTTTCTTCCTGTCCCTTGATAACATTCACATCGCCACCTGTGATGCGGACGGGCAGCGCGTAATTACCTTCCATTGAAAATTTTACGTTTTTCAAAGTAATCGGCACATCTACCATAGCATAACGGGGCATGAAGGTTACGCTTTGAGATATTTCGTACATCTCTTTCGGAAGCACAATATAGTTCGTTCCGTTTTTCGCATTATATGCCTTCAGTTGCTCCTCACTCCCCGCTTCCAGCGTAACATTCACCTCGCGGGTATCCTGAACCGCCAAAGCCACTTGAAGTCCGTCAATCTTCGTATCTTTATCTTCTTCCACGAAGCTCTGCAAAATACCTTTGGTAGCTATATAAACACCTTGTTCGCTTTGAAATTCATCCAACGGATTTTTATATAATTCGTTTTGGCAACTGCTTGCCAGAAACAACAGAATCATCCAACAAATATTCTTTTTCATATAAGCCATTTTTTATGTTACTCAAAATTACCGGGATATACCTGATTACCGTAATACAACGCCATTCTCAACCATTTGTAAGGCGGGTCATTGGGAAAATCGTACTCCATGTGATAAGTACCTACACCTCCTATTCGTTTTCCGCTGGGCAAATCAAGCGTTGCATAATCAAGAATCTGAGTTCCTTCCATGTTATTCAGCTCCTCGCGTTCACTCGTATATCCCCGTATGCCTCCGGTTTTCCAACCTTGTTCAAACTCTACGGTGATAATCGTTTTGCGCTCCCAGTCATCCAAATTGGGTTTATTGATTTTCCGGATAACCGAGGATGTTCTTGACTCCCAATATGCCTGATAGATATAGAAATCGACCAACTTGGAAGTTTCAGTAGACAACAAGTCGGGCTGACCGTCCATTACCAGCAACCGTCCGGCAGGGCGCAGGCGATTACTCAAGGTCTCAATGAACACCTGCATGTTATTATTGCCTTCGGGACTGATGTAATAACCATTTGCCAACGTTCCCGAATGTCCGTACCCGGGTTCGTAGTCGATGTCGAAACCATCGAGGTTATATTTCTCAATGCTGTCGCAAATAGCGTTGGCATAGGCTTTCACCCCTTCTAAAAAATCACCTTTACCTTTTTCTTCCACCCAATACTGTGTGGCGTTCATGCCTTTGGGCGTCAGTTGGTCTCCCAAATCCTGAATAATCCAGCACAAGAGAGCTTTTCCGCCTTTTACTTCCTGAAAGAACTTCAGGTCGGCTTTCTGTTCTTCCGACAAAGAACCTCTGGTTCCCCAAAGCGATACGAAATCCACACTGTCGGGCAACATCTTCAGATAATTCTGGGCATTATTTCCTTTCCCCGTCCAGTTACCGAACCACCCGAAGCCTCTTACGTGAGGTGTATTTCTGTATTCGCGTATCCGCTTGAAATGTTCACGCATGGTCGGTGTCAAGTCGTCTTCACTTTGAGCTTCAATCAACGGAATCCGCTTGTACAAGCCTTCCTGATTTTCAAATATCTCTCTTTCTTCCGATGTCCAATCAGAACAGCTTGTAACGCATAATGCTGCTATTCCGATGTATAAATATTTTAGTAGTTTCATATAACTTACGCTTCTTTAAAATGGATTAAACGATTACTGATTAGGCTGCTTAGGTCTGTCTGAACGTACCCACCACATTTTAGTGGCTCCTATATCATCACCTCCCAACAGTTTCGGGATTTCCGCCATGTTAGGATTAGAATTATAAGCCGTGGGAGCAAACCGGAAACGTTCGGGCGCTCTGGTATCTTCAGCCGATGCACCGATACGTCCAGCAGCAGCTCCGTCCATCGGTTTCATGATGTAAGGGAATCCGGTACGGCGGTATTCAGTCCAAGCCTCTACCGCGTTCGGATAAAGCGCCAGATACTTCTGAGTGATAATCTTCTGCAACTGCTCGTCCTTCTGCGGCAGGCTTCCCGTATAATCGTCCCACTTGGGAGAAGTGTTGCCGATACTTAAATCGTGACCATAGTCGCCATACCAGTAAGCCATCGTTCTAATCCCTAACGGCTTATCGGTAGTCTCCAGATAATCTGCCGTAAAGCCATTCACTCCGTTTTCTTGGAAAGACATGCTCACACCCTGTTCGTAAAACGTTTGCGGGTCTCCCTCCATCAGATTATAAAGGGCAGCCTCAGCCTTCAGGAAGTAAGTTTCAGACGCTCTGAACCAATACAGCGGTGAGTTTGCATCAATGTTAGGGCGTGAAGCGAACTTTTCCGACCAAGTAGTTTCCTGCTTCGAGTTTGTATTTTCCGGTGCTACCGCAAAATAATCTTTCTGCATATAACTGCCATAACCATACGTGCCCTGTGTAAAATACTTGCTAAGCCGCGGGTCTCTGTATCCGCGCAGGTATCCCCAGATGGTGGCTCCCATTCGGGTTTCATTGTAATCATTCACAGATGCCATCATCGAATTCAGCAACGGCATCTTGGCGGAAGTCTGGATTTTGGCTTCGCTTGCAATATCTTCAATCACTCCGCCGTTCTTGGGGTCTAATGCTTTGGCAATGTATTCGCGTGCCAATGCCTCGTCTTTGAAGTGAACTCTTACAGCCATTCGCAGCATCAATGAGTTTGCCAGCTTCACCCAGTTCTGTACGTTACCGTCGTATATCAAATCATATTGCGACATAACTCTGTAAGAAATGGTATTCAGCAGTTCGACCGACTTAGCCAAATCAGCCATCATGGTTTTATAAACCACCTCCTGACTGTCGAACTTCGGAGCAATGCTTCCATCGCCGGCAGAAGTATAGGCGATAGGACCAAATACATCCGTAGCACGCAGCCAAGCCACGTTTCTTACAATATTTGCCATCTCCAAAATAGCCTGTTCAGAAGGAGATTCGGCATCTTTTGCTATCTCATAGATTTCATTCCACGGCAAAAAGATTGACGAATAGAAATTCTGATAGGCATAATTCATTCTGCTATCAGTAAAGTTCCAGTTCGATTCGTTGTTAAATCCCCAGTTATTATTATTTCCAAAATAACCGATATAGTTACCCGATGAAATCAAATCTGTATTTTGCAAATCGTTTCCCGGTCCTGTTGTCAAGTTGGGCGAACCGATAGGAATCACTCTTTGCTGCATATTCATAAAACGCGCACCGTATTTAAGAGGCCCTAATTCTTCATCAGAAACACCGTAAGGATCCGTGTTAACGGTCTCGTAATCGCAAGCTGACATCGAACAAAGTGTCAAAAGCAGAATTATATATTTTTTCATATTCAATTCCTTTATTTTATTTTAAAATCCAAACTTCAAACTCAAGCCATAAACAGACTGACTGGGCAACATGAAATAATCATATCCTTGACCAAAAGTTCCCGTAGAAGCTGTCAGCTCGGGGTCGTAAGGAGCTTTGTTATAAATCATCCACAGATTTGTACCGTATACAGACAGACTGACGTTATTCACTACGTTCTTAAACCACTTATCTGGGAAATTATAAGTCAATCGGGCTTCCTGTAATCTAACGTTGGTAGCAGAATAGGTATAATAAGCATCCAAGTTAGACACCGCTTCATAATATGCTTTAGGATCTACCTGAAAATGTCCGAGCGATACACCTCCGGCATTGCGTGCTTTAGCCGAAGCCTCTGATACGCCGTATTTATCCAACACCGCCTGCGTTTTCGATATTACGATACCGCCGATACGCGCCGTAAACAGCAGGTTCAGGTTAAAGCCTTTATATCCGAAGCCGTTTTGCCAGCCCAAATTCCATTTCGGGTTTACGCTGCCCAGCTTATACGGAGTGGTAGTTTCGGTGGTCAAGGCTTGTCCGGGCTGATAATCTACATAATTATCTTCATCGCGCTTCAGCCATTCATTGGCGTAAACCGTACCGATTTCTTCTCCTTCTCTCAAGCGGAATCGTCCTACCTGTATGTCGGTCAGGTCGATCTGCGTATTGGTTACAGGATTCAGCACATTGCGTGCCAGCCGGACAATTTTGTTTTTATTGGTAGTGGCGGTAAGCGTTGTATTATAATTGAATCCGCCCCAAGTCTTGTCGAATCCTACCGTCAGTTCAATACCTTTATTCTGAACGTTTCCTGCCTGTACGAACATGTATTCGTAACTGCTGCCCAGCGTGGCTTTCAGCAACTGGTTATACGTGTTCGAATGATAATATGTAAATCCGAGTGTAAGCGCATTGTTAAACCATCTGGAGTCGATACCCACTTCGTAAGAACGGGTTCTCTCTGCCTTCAGATTCGATACCGGATAATACTTAAAGGGTTTGAACGTACCTCCTTGAAGCTCGTGAGTCAGCGTTCCGGGAGTAAGTCCGGTATAAAGGATAGGCGAACCTACCTCGGTATACGATGTTCTTACTTTCAAAAAGCCCAGAGTAGGAGCCAATGTTTCTCTCACCTTGTCGGGCAACAATTCTGTTACGAGGACAGACAATCCTACCGACGGGTAGAATATCCACGGTTCGTCGCTGTTTACCAGTTGCGAAGGCTTGTCGGCTCTTCCCGTCAGCGTGAGGTATAATGCTGACTTCCATGACAGTTCGGCTGAAGCAAACAGTGCGAAGTTTCTTTTGCGGCTGTCGCCTCCCGTTTGGCTGGCGTAGCTTTGGGTGGGGTCGATGTTGCTGTACGCAAACTTGTTCGGAACTAAAAGCAGTTGTCCGCCGTAGCCCCGTCCTTTGGTATCGTATTCCTCAAACGACGTTCCGACATTGACCGTTGCATGGTAGATTTCAGCAAACTGTTTGTCGAAGTTTACCATAATATCGGCATATTTCTGTTTGTACGTCTCGTTAGAGTAAGCATAAAATCCGTTTGCTCCGGCGTATGTGTTAATCGTCGAAGCATAACGCTTGTCTTCTTTCTCGGTATAGGTATTATCCAGACGAACACGTCCTACGATATTCAAGTAACGGGTAATATCATATTTCAGCGATGCGTATAACATGTAGCGGTCTTTCACCTCGGGGCGGATATTGCGATATGCAATCCAATACGGGTTTTGGATATCGAAACCGAAATCGCCCGGAGTCCACTGCTGTTCCGAATAGCCCAGTTCACTGTTAAAGCGCTCAAAGTATTTTTCACGTCCGAACTCCTCACCGCGGGGATACAAGTATGCCCCAACGATAGGGTTGAAATACGTTCCGTAAGAAATCATGTTGTTATAATACTCACGGATATAGCTTACAGACGCATCCAGCGTCAGTTTATCGTTCAGAAATTTAGCCGTATTTCTCAGCGTGACATTGTAACGATGATACTTATTATTGGGTACAATACCGGCCGAATTAACAGCTGCGACAGAAAAATAAGTCTGATTTTTATCATTTCCGGTTGAAAGATTAAATGAATTGTTAAAGGTAGTTCCCAGCTCGAAGAAGTCTTCCGGATTATAACACGGCTGGTTTTCCAACTTATCGCCCCATGAATAGTAATTGCCGGAAATGCCATACTCGTTCTGGAACTTAGGCAGCATCATCGGCGTCATAAATTCTACGGATGACGATACTCCGATGCGCATTTTTCCCGCTGCACCTTTCTTGGTATTGATAAGGATAACTCCGTTTGCGGCACTTGCACCATACAGGGCGGCTGCCGACGGACCGGTAAGTACCGACACGCTTTCGATGTCTTCCGGGTTCAGATTGGCGATACCTTCGCCCGACGTGCGTCCCTTGCCGAAGCCTGTTCCGTCTCCCTCACGATCGGCTTGGTTTCCTACGGGAACACCGTCGATTACATACAGCACGTTGTTATCGCCGTTGATAGACTTGTTTCCGCGCATCGTCACACGTGTACCTCCGCCCACGCCCGAAGCGCTGCGCTGGATGTTCACACCGGCTACTTTACCGTTCAGGCTGTTGACAAAGTTGGCGTCTTTCACCGATGTAAGCATTTCATTGTCCACCTTCTGAACATTATAGCTCAACGCCTTTTCAGAACGCTTAATACCCAAAGCCGTAACCACCACCTCGTCTATCTTCTGCGAGTCTTCGGTCATCACGATGTTCAGGGGCAACGTGGCGTTCAGCAACTGAATCGTTTGGGTGGCATAACCGATGTAAGAAACAGCCAACACATCGTTTCTGTCGGCTTCAATCTTGAAACGTCCGTCTACATCCGTAATCGTTCCGGCTGAAGTCCCTTTCACTACGATGCTTACTCCTATCAGGGGTTCACCGTCTTTATCGGTAATCTTTCCGGTGATTTCATTACCGGTTTGGGCGAAAACTTGGATTTGCAAAAATAATATACTTAAAAAAGTGAGAAGTATCCACTGATGAACTGTGCGCCCACTATTTTTTTCCATAAATTTGTACATCTTTTTAGTATTAAGTAAATAGGTTATTAGTGTAAGATCAATTTCAGAACAGCATGAAATATGCTGACAATAGATGGATTCGATTTCATATCCGGAAGGCACGGTCTTTCCTTACGGGTACTTTTTTGCATAGTTGTTTAAGGTTATTCAAGGTTAATTGAACTGCATATATATGTGATTTTTATCATGTAATTCTAATAACAATAAAACCCCGATATTGTTCACTGTTTTTTTCTACCGCATGAACGCCTCAACTCTACCCATAGAAACCAAGTGTTCTTCGGGTAGAAACAGTCAACGCTATGGGAAAAATTTTACACCTAAAAATCAACAAGTTACAAACGGCGTTTACAGCAGAGCGGGAAAATAAGGCAATACAGATTTCTGTATAAAAATAAAAACAAAAAAACAGCATCAAGAAAATCTCTATCTTCTCTATGTTGTTCTTCTTATGATACATCACCGGCGATTTTTCCGCTGCTCATATTCATCATAAAAGAAGCTGTTTCTTGAAATAAAGGCAAGAGGAATAGTCAATCATTTGACTAATTCAGAAAAAAGTCATACCTTTGCAGCCGTAAAACTAAACGGTCGCAAAATAGGATGGAAGAAGGAGAAGAGTTTAGAGAACTCATGTTAGAAGTATTCCGTACCCGCATGGCGTTCCGGCGTGCCATGCAACGAACTTTAAGAAAAAACCATGCAGGGATAACGTTTGAAATGCTTCAAGTATTATGTAGCCTGTGGTATGAACAAGGTATTACCCAACAAGTTTTATCAGAACGAATAGCCAAAGACAAAGCGTGTCTTACCAACTTAATGAACAATCTGGAGAAAAAAGGGTACGTATGCCGCAAAGAAGACCCTACCGACCGACGAAACAAGTTGGTTTTTCTTACGCCGAAAGGCGAAAAATTTAAAGAAGACATTCGTCCCATACTCGGACAAGTGTACGAAAAAGCAGAACATATTATAGGAAAGGAAAGCATCCAAACCATGTTGTCTGAATTAAGAACTGTATATAATGTGCTTGAAAATGTATAAGAAAACACTTACCGTCATTCTTTTTTTAGCATCGCTTTCCATCGGCTCTACAAGGGCGGCAGAACATGCCGACACGCTGTTTCTACCGGTAGAGCGGTTGTTTGAAAGGGGTGTGAAATATAATTTGCAACTTCAGGCTGACGCACTGGAGACGGCTATGGCACACGAACGGACGAAAACGGCGCGCACGTCTCGGCTGCCGGACTTGCAAATCGGGCTACGGGGCGGATATGTGGGACAGCCGGTTGTGTTTCAACACGGATTATCAGACCCTACGCATCCTGAAACGCCCGACTGGTCGCAAAATTATGCCATCGACTTTACGCAACCGCTTTACGAGGGTGGACGTATCCGTTATTCCATCCGACAAGCGGACATGGAAAAACAGGTGGCGGAACTGCAACAGTTAAGCGATGAAGCCGAGGTCAAGCTCAGCCTGCTGAACCAATACATGAACCTGTTCAGCCTGTTTAAGCAACACGAGGTACTGTCACGAAACATCGAGGAATCGGAAATCCGCCTTCACGACATACGGCGCATGAAAAAGGAGGGGCTGATTACGAACAACGACGTATTACGCAGCGAAATGCAACTTACGAACGACCGCCTGTCGCTGCAAGAAACCGAAAACAGCATCGCATTGGTTTCGCAGCAGTTAAACATCCTGTTAGGACAAGATGAAACGCTATTACTGAAGCCCGACACTACCCTGCTTTACCGCTCCGTGGCGTTAAGCGATTACGATGAGTACATCGAACAAGCCTATACCAACGACCCGGCAATGAAGCTACTGAAAAAGCAAACCGAACTGGCGGAAAACGGCGTACGCTTAAACAAAGCAGCCTACTTGCCTGTCGTTTCTTTATATGCTTCGAATACATTGGCACGTCCCCTGTCGCGCACAATGGCAGACATGTATAACAATACATGGAACGTGGGATTGTCGGTTTCTTATCCGCTGTCTTCGCTATTCAAGGAAAATCATCGGATAAAAGAAAGCAAACTGCAGGTTTCTCTGCGCAAAAACGAAGAAAGCCAAAAACAACAAAACATACGCATAGAGGTACGCACTGCTTACTTGCGACACAAAGAGGCGTTGCTGCAAGTCGAGGCGTTGAAGCTGTCGGTACGTCAGGCAGAAGAGAATTACCGAATCATGCAAAACCGCTATATGAACCAGCTGGCTATACTGACTGACCTGCTCGATGCCAACTCGGTAAGGCTTAACGTAGAACTGCAACTCACAACGGCACGCACACGAGTTATTTATACCTATTACCAATTATTAAAAGCCTGCGGAAGAATTTAGCCGGCACTTACAAACGCAAAAAACTCGTCTATGGAATTGATGGAAAAACAAAAAAAGCTAAGAAAATTAAGAACGCGCAACATTGTTCTCAACATCGTATGTATTCTTTTGGCAGGCTCAGGCTTGTGGTGGACTGTCAACTACTTCTGGCGATACATCAACTATGAAATAACCAACGATGCGTTTATCGACCAATATGTAGCTCCACTGAACATCCGGGTTTCGGGATATATCAAAGAAGTGCGTTTCAAAGAACACCAATACGTGCGTCAAGGCGACACCTTGCTGATACTTGACAACCGCGAATATCAGATAAGGGTGAAAGAGGCGGAAGCTGCCCTGCTCGATGCCCACGGGTCACAGTCGGTACTTCATTCGGGTATCGAGACATCGCACACCAACATAGCCGTTCAAGATGCCAACATTGCCGAAGCCAAAGCCCAACTATGGCAGTTGGAACAAGATTACCACCGCTTTGAGCGGTTGCTGAAAGAAGAATCGGTTCCTCAGCAACAGTTTGAACAGACTAAAGCTGCCTACGAAGCTGCACAGGCCCGTTATCAGGCTTTACTTGAGCAAAAACGGGCGGCACAATCGCAATACACCGAAACCAGCAAGCGTACCATCAGTGCCGAAGCCGCCATCATGCAGCGTGAAGCCGACCTTGACCTTGCCCGGCTGAATCTTTCTTACACCGTACTTACTGCACCTTACGATGGTTATATGGGACGCCGCACGCTGGAACCGGGGCAATACGTATCGGCAGGGCAAACCATTTCTTACCTCGTCCGCAATACCGACAAATGGGTTACGGCTAATTACAAGGAAACGCAAATCCGAAACATCTTCATCGGACAGGAAGTACGCATCAAGGTTGACGCGCTGCCGGGACGGATATTCAAGGGCAGGGTTACGGCAATATCCGAAGCCACCGGCTCGAAATATTCACTCGTCCCGACCGATAACTCGGCAGGCAACTTTGTGAAAGTACAACAACGCATTCCTGTACGGATAGATCTTGAGGATGTGAGCCTCAACGACATGGCGCATCTAAGAGCCGGAATGATGGTAGAAACTGAAGCCTTACGCCAATGATGACGATGAAATCACTGGACGTACCTGTCCGCCAATGGGTCCCCGAGTGGCTGGGGATTGCCATTCTCTTTATCATCCTCCTGCCGGTAACGATGCTGAACGGCTCGTATACGGGCAGTTCGCTGGAAGTATCCAACACGTTGGGCACATATACCGAAGACATTACAATGGGATATTATGCTACTTCGGCAGGCATGGCGATAGCTTATCCCATTGTCCCGAAAGTGCTCGATACGTTTTCGTCTAAGTTTATTCTGCTAACCGACCTCATCCTGCAGTTTTTCCTCAGCTGGATATGTGCTTATTCCGAAAACATAGATATCGTTATCGTATGCAGTTTTGCCATCGGCTTTCTAAAAGGATTTCTTATGTTATGGCTTATCCGCCGCATCCAAAAGATATTCAGCCCGCGGAACATACGTAGCGAGTTTTATGCCTACTTCTATCCTATCGTATTCAGCGGCGGACAGTTGTCGATGCTTGTCACCGTCGAACTGGCGTATTACTATAACTGGAAGTATATGTATTATTTCATGATGCTTCTTATCGCGATAGCCATTTTATGTGTCATCATCTGCTTCCGCCATAACCGCAGCTTGGAGAAAATACCTGTTTCCGAACTCCATGTGCGCGAAATGTTTGTCATCTCCGCCGGAATACTGATGCTGATATATGTCATTAACTACGGAAAGGTGCTCGACTGGATGGCTTCTCCGAAGATATGTGCCTACATCGTCATCGCTCCGATGCTGATTATTTATTTCATCTGGATGCAGTCTCATTCCCAGAAACCGTTTGTGAGTCTGGCACCGCTGTATCAGCCTAAAGCCATCGTAGGATATTTTTACATGATGCTTGTGATGTTTTTCAGCACATCCACCACTTTAATAACCAATTACCTCAATTCCATATTGAAGGTAGATACCACCCACTTGTATTCACTTTATATTTATCTGATTCCCGGATATTTCCTCGGAGCCTTTATTTGTTTCTGGTGGTTCAGGTGGCAACGATGGCGCTTCCGCTTTCTGATAGCAGGCGGCATGGCATGTTTTGCGTTCTTCTTCGGCTCGCTGTATTTTACCATTTCGCCGGACAGCACTTACGAAATGTTGTATCTGCCTATCTTTTTCAGAGGGTTGGGGATGCTTGTGCTGATTATCGCATTCGCACTGTTTGCCGTAGAAGATTTAAACCCGAAATACTTGTTGGCAAATGCCTTTTTCCTGATACTTACGCGGTCGGCGTTAGCACCCATCATGGCTACCGCATTTTACAGCAACGTCTTATACCGGCTGGAACAGAAATACCTGCATTCGCTGTCCGAGACGGTAACCATGGCAGACCCCATTGCCGCCGCTCGTTACGACCAGTCGCTAAACACTTATCTGGCGCAAGGGCATGGATACGATGAGGCTGTACGCATGGCTACCAATTCTTTATACGGCACTCTTCAGGAGCAAAGTTTATTGCTGTCGCTGAAAGAAATACTGGGCTACCTGTTTGTGATAACGCTCGTCATAGCCATCGTTTCGCGCTTCATCCCTTTCCATAAGACCATTCGTGTGAAATATACGAAAGCGGGCGACGATATGGTTTAAGAGTTTTTGGTGTTTTGAGTTTGCTGTTTCTTGTTTTTTTCATTCCTTTGTAAGCAGTAAACTCAAAACTTATTGATATGACTCGCAAATGCCTCACTTTATTCTGCCTCGGATTGCTGTTGTTTACTGTTTCAGCAGCAAAGGCAGCACGCATCGACACGCTGTCGGTAGAAAGTCCGAGAATGAAAAAAAACATCGAAGTGTTGGTCATCGTCCCCGACCAATGCAAGGCGTCGGCACCCTGCCCCACTGTGTATTTGCTTCACGGGTATGGCGGAAATGCCCGCTCGTGGTTAAAACTGAAGCCCGAACTTCCCCAAATGGCAGATGCCGACGGCATCATCGTTGTTTGTCCGTACGGAGAAAACAGTTGGTACTGGGACAGCCCGCTGCAAACAGGCAGCCAGTTTGAAACGTTTGTTTCTTCAGAACTGGTAAATTACATCGACAGCCATTACCCTACTGTAGCCGACCGCCGCGCAAGGGCGATTACGGGGTTCAGCATGGGCGGACACGGAGGCATGTGGCTATCCATCCGTCATAAAGACATCTTCGGAGCAGGCGGAAGCATGAGCGGAGGAGTAGACATCCGCCCGTTTCCGGATAATTGGGACATGAAAAAGCAATTAGGAGAAGAAGCTGCCAATCAGGGACGCTGGGACGCACATACAGCCATCAACCAGCTGGACAGACTGAAAGACGGCGACCTTGCCATGATTATCGACTGCGGTACGGAGGATTTCTTTTACGATGTGAATCTGAAATTCCACCAAGCACTGGCGGAACGCGGAATCCACCACGACTTCATCAGCCGTCCGGGAGTACACAATGAGGCATACTGGAACAACTCGATGGATTACCAATGGCTGTTTTTCAAAAAGTTCTTTAACGGATACCGCGATACCCCGGTGAAATGACAATCTTCCTATACGACCATACGTTCGAGGGGCTTCTTACCGCCCTTTTCGACGCTTATTTCCGTAAGCGGTTCCCCGACATGCTACTTACCGACGGCGAACCGCTTCCGCTGTTTTACGATGAATCGTATACCGTAACCACCGACACCGAAAAGGCTGAACGTGTATGGAAGGGGCTGCAAAAGAAACTCTCCGCCGGCGGGCTGAGCTGTTTTTCACAATGCTGGCTGTCGGAACTGCCCGAAGCCCCGATGCTGATGTTCCGCTACATGAGAAAGGTATTCGAATCGCCCGGTTTTTCGGAAACAAATTTTGCAGATGCCGACGTGCTGACTTTGTTTCAGCTCAGCAAAAAGGTAAGCGGCGAACGTTACCGTGTCCTTCAGTTCATGCGTTTCCAAAAGACTGCCGAAGGCATCTATTTCGGCATAATGGCACCCATCTACAACGTTATTCCGCTCACCATTGAGCATTTCCGCGACCGCTTTACCGACCAGCGTTGGCTGATTTACGACAGCAGGCGACAATACGGTTATTACTACGACGGAGAGATGGTAAACGAAATCACCTTTACCGAACCTCGGCAGGCGCATCTGATAACAGGCATACTTGACGACGACCTCTTGGCGCAAGACGAACGGTTAATACAATCAATGTGGAAAAACTATTTCAAATCCATCTGCATCAAAGAGCGTATCAATCCGCGCAAGCATAAAAAAGACCTGCCCGTCCGTTATTGGAAATACCTCACAGAAAAGCTCTAAAGAGCCTGTTCTTTCGCCCCAAAAACGCTACTCGAAAAACCACTTTACGCTATGGGAAGAACCGGTTAACGCTACCGCATAAGATAAGTAACGCTACCCATACCGTTTTACGCGCCTTTACCGTGACGGGAAAAGAATGTATATATCTTGCTGAAGGTTGTAACTAATTTACAGATTTTCAGGTCCACATGAATCAGAAAACAAATAAAATCATTATTTTTGCTTCATACTTAATCACTGGCTACTATGGACAATTTAATTCAACTGGACACGATAGAAAAATACAATAACCTATTCGGGCTTGAAACTTTTCATCCGCTGGTAAGCGTGATCGATCTGAATAATGCTACCAAATTTCCAACCCACTTCACGGTTAATTACGGTATATATGCGCTCTTTTTGAAGCAAACCAAGTGTGGAGACATACGCTACGGAAGACAGATATATGATTACAGTGAAGGTACAATCACCAGTTTCGCACCCGGGCAGGTGGTAGAAACCGACATGCCCGAAGGCGTAAAACCTTCGGCTTTGGGCGTTTTGTTTCATCCGGACTTGATAAAGGGGACATCGCTGGGACAGGAAATCAAATCGTACTCATTTTTCTCGTACAATTCGAACGAGGCGTTGCATTTGTCGGAAGAAGAGAAAGAAATCTTTTTAGACTGCCTGAAGAAGACGCAAATGGAACTGATACATCCCATAGACAGGCTCAGCAAACGGCTGATAGCCCGAAATATCCAATTACTGTTAGACTACTGTATGCGCTTTTACAACCGTCAGTTTATCACTCGCGCAGAAGCCAACAAAGATATACTTACCCGGTTTGAAACGCTGCTCGACTCTTATTTCCAAAGCGGGAAGCCTCAAACGGAAGGACTGCCTACGGTGAAATATTTTGCCGACCAAGTATATCTTTCTCCGAATTACTTTGGAGACCTGATAAAGAAGGAAACCGGCAAAACGGCACAAGAATACATACAGAATAAAATAATAGATGCCGCCAAAGAGCAACTCATCGCAACAAAGAAAACAGTCAGCGAAATAGCCTATGAACTGGGCTTCCAATATTCGCAGCATTTCAACCGGCTTTTCAAAAAGAACGTGGGATATACTCCTACCGAGTATAGGAAACTCCCCGTATGAAAGAATAAAGGCTTAAACCTCGAACAGTGTGTCGGGATAACCGATATCGACCAGAAAAAGGGCATGTCCCGGTACGGAAGTCCCCGCACTGCAACGGTTTTTCTCTTCGATAACCCTGCGAAAGCCATCGACAGTAAGTTTTCCTCGTCCCACTTCGACCAGCGTACCGACTACGGCACGCACCATGTTTCTTAAAAAACGGTCGGCACGAATCGTGAATACCCATTCGTCGGGCGCTTCCTGTTCCCAACGGGCATACATGATTCGGCAATTATTGGTTTTCACATCGGTATGCAGCTTGCTGAAGCTGGTGAAATCAGTATAATCGAAAAGGGTTTGCGCCGCTTCATTCATCTTATCGAAATCCAACGATTGGAATACCCTCCACGCATACATGCGGTTAAAGGGGTCTTTGCGCGTGGTAATGTAATATTTATAAGTACGATAAGTAGCATCGAAACGTGCGTGTGCGTCAGGTTTCACCTCGCATACGCGGTAAACGGCAATATCCGCAGGCAGCAAACGGTTCAGTTTGTCGGTTACTCCCTCAACATCCAGACGGGTTTCAAAGTCGAAGTGTGCCACCATCAGCCGAGCATGTACCCCCGCGTCGGTACGCCCCGCTCCTACCACTTCTACCTGCCGGCGCAAGAATGTAGACAAGGCTTTCATCAATGTTTCTTGCACACTCGCCCCGTTAGGCTGAATCTGCCAACCATGATAATTCGTACCGTCGTATCCCAAATAAATAAAATACCGAAACATACCCCTTGCCCTGTTTTATCTTGCCGTAATATGGAAACATCCCTGACGCAACTCATACTTCACGTAACAGCGGTCTGCCTTGCGCAAATCGCGCAACACTTCTGAAAGGACCAACTTCAGCGTATCGGCACTAACATCCTGCATCGGACGTCCGTCCGGGTCTTCCACCTTTTTAAAACGTTTCCAGCTTACATCGAACGTGGTTCCGTAGAAGTGACAAGAGTTAAGCGATGCATTCCCGTTCGTACGTCGCAAGCGTTTCACATCTTCTTTTGTCCGCGTTACAGAAGTTACAATTATTTTATTCGGATTAAGCCCCTTGTTTTCCAAAGAATCCAGAAAGTTCACTCCAATGGTATCAAGCAACGCACTTGCCTGTGGAATCAGATAGGGAATAGAATGAGTAAGCGAATCCATATCGTAGCGTTCGCAGGGAGTTATCTTTACCAGACTTCCTACCATCTCATCGGCTTCCTCGCGCGAGCTGATAGGACGGATGCCTATTTTCTTAGCCGTAGCCAGTTGTACCGCATTTACGTCACCAAACGAACGCTTGTAACTAACCACTCCACGAATATTGCGGGGCTGATTCATTTTCATCGACATATCTTTTTCTGCACAGCCGGTTACCGACATACCGACAAACAAGATACAGGCAAAGCAACCATATAATAATCTCTTCATATTAGCATTGTCTTTATTTGATTTGCCGACAAAATTAATACTTTTTTCTTTATATCACCTCATTTAAGAGCTTATCCCTATATTCGCGCGGCGATACGCCCAAATAACGTTTCACATATTTCCCGAAAAACGACAAACTGGGGAAATCAAGTTCGTTGGCTATTTCCTTTATGCTTTTCCGCGTACGCTTCAACTGGTATTCCACATCTTTCATTACGTAACGGTTTATCCAATCCGAAGCTGTTTTTCCACTAACGTCTTTACATACAGCCGAAAGGTATTTAGCCGTTACGTGCAGGCGGTCGGCATAATAAGCCACCGAACGTTTCTTGGGGTAAGAGGAAGATAATTGGTCGAGGAACGAACGGAACAGATTGTCGCCCGATGTATAAGAAAGATTAGCCGGTTCGACGAAACGTTCCAATGCGCTTCCGAAATCATACATAAACGCCTGCAACAAAGCCTCCATCAATTCTTTATGGTATTTGCATGGCGTACCCGTAAGCCGCGAACGCAACAACTCAAAATACTGCAAGAATGTTTTGACCTCTTCTTCATTCAACGAAAATACCGGATATTTTTCAAGAAACATTTTCATATTCCAGTTATGCCCGATAAGCATTCCGATATGAGTCATATACTCCGGCGACAGAATAAATCCGCAGCAATCGAAATCCACACTCATCATACCGTGTTCAAGGATTACGTTAGGCAAGCAAATCAATATATCGTTTGCATGGATCGTATACTCCCTGTCGTCTATGTAGAGCGCGCCTCTCCCTTTCAAGCAAAGCGTTACGGCAAATACCTCTACCTTAGCCACCGTGTTTTCCCCGATATTATGTACATTGTCAATAATGGCAAAACGATTATCGTAAAAAGTTGCCACTTTTTCCAACAACTCTGTATTCTCAAGATCTCCAACAATTATACCTTTTTCTTCCATAACCTATATTACATTGCATTGAGACAGCATTTCATCCGCAAAATAACGGAATATCCTTAAATTAGCAATCATACATATTTCGTTGCAACTATCCCATATTTCCTAATTACTCATAAAGTAAAGAAATACAGAACATTTTATTCTTAAAAAGAAGCTGATATTTCCAGAAATCTTAGTTTCTTTGCATTCGGAAAATCATATAGACATACATCAATGAATATCACGTTAGAAATCGGTTTACTCGTAGGTTCGTTTCTTATTTTTTGCAGCATTCTTATCAGTAAAACAGGATACCGGTTCGGTATTCCTACCTTGTTGATGTTCCTCTTGGCGGGAATGCTGTTCGGAAGCGACGGTTTAGGCATCCAGTTCCATAACATTTCCGAAGCACAAAACATCGGAACGGTAGCGTTATGTATCATCTTGTTCAGCGGAGGTATGGAAACCAAATGGAAAGACATCCGCCCCATCTTAATGCCGGGAGTCATGCTGTCTACCGTAGGGGTATTGCTTACCACACTCATTACGGGGGTATTTATCTATTGGATATCGGGATGGCAGCACACCGAAATCGGGTTCAGCTTGCTGGGCTCGCTATTGCTTGCCGCCACCATGTCGTCTACCGACTCGGCTTCGGTGTTTAACACCCTGCGTACGCAGCGCATTAATCTGAAAAACAACCTTCGCCCCATGCTGGAACTGGAAAGCGGAAGTAACGACCCGATGGCATACATGCTCACCATCATCTTAATCCAGTGTATCCAAACCGGACATTTGTCGGGCATGGAGATAGCCGGCTCGCTGTTGCTCCAGTTTGCCGTAGGAGGCATCGGAGGGTATTTCTTCGGCAAGCTGACGGTGTGGGTGGTAAACCGCATCAATCTTAAAAACGGCGAGTTATACTCCATTCTGGTTTTAAGTTTCATATTCATTATTTACTGTATTGCGTATTTGCTGAAAGGGAACGGATATTTAGCGGTTTACATTGCCGGAATGGTAATAGGGAACAGTAATTTATTCAAGAAAAAAGAAATCGGCACCTTCTTAAACGGCATGACGTGGCTGCTTCAGGTCATCATGTTCCTTATTTTAGGATTGCTGGTTAACCCCCACGAAATGTTGGGCGTAACCATAACAGCCATACTCGTAAGCCTGTTCATGAATCTGATAGCACGCCCGGTCAGTGTGTGGCTCAGCCTGCTGCCGTTCGGCAATAAAATCAGCCATAAGTCGAAGGCTTTCATCTCATGGGTCGGATTGCGTGGCGCCGCCCCGATTATCTTTGCCACTTACCCGGCGGTAGAGCAGGTAAACGGTGCCGACCAGATATTCAACATCGTATTCTTCGTTACGCTGCTTTCACTGCTTGTTCAGGGCATGTCGCTTTCATGGGTTGCCAAGAAATTAGGCTTGTCGACACCCGTACCTGATACGGAAGAAAACTTCGGCATCGAAATCCCTGAAACGGTGGGCAGCCAGCTTCACGAGGTGTACTGCACGCATCAGCTTCTGTCGCACGGAAAGCATATTCGCGACATCCCTTTTCCGAAAGGAGTATTGGTAATGATGATAAAACGTGGAGAAGATTACATCGTTCCGAACGGTAATGTTGAACTGAAAGAGGGCGACATCTTGTTGCTGATTGCAGAGAATGCGGTGGAGACTCCTGCTCCTCCTCCTGCCAACCCGCAGGCGTAAACCGACAAAGAAAGCCGATACAGGTACGGATTACAATAGTTTTTCGTACCTTTGCAACCGCTTACTGCTCAAAAAACTAAAAAGACTTAAAACTTAAAAATCTAAAGACATGTTTGAAAAAGGAAACAGAGCTAACACCTTACATGGCATTCTTTTGATTGCCTTATTTTCATTCGCGGCTTTCTATATCGCCGAGATTCCGTTTGTAAAAAGCCTCTCTTTCAGTCCGCTGATTGTGGGTATCATCTTAGGAATGCTATATGCCAACAGCTTGCGCAACAAGCTGCCCGAAACGTGGGTTCCGGGCATCAAGTTCTGTACCAAACAGATTCTGCGCACGGGTATCGTGCTTTATGGTTTCCGCCTTACGCTGACGCAGGTGGCGGCGGTAGGGCTTCCGGCAGTGGTTATCGACACCATCATTGTGGCAGGTACGATTTTCCTCGGTGTATGGCTGGGCAAGCTGTTGAAAATGGATAAGGATACTTCGCTGATGACGGCAACGGGAAGTTCCATTTGTGGCGCAGCCGCCGTATTAGGAGCCGAGCCGGTGGTAAAATGTGAAGGACATAAAACCGCCATTGCCGTATCTACGGTGGTTATCTTCGGTACGATTTCGATGTTTCTTTACCCGATACTTTACCGCGCCGGACTGCTTGACGCACTTGGCAATACGGGAGTTGCCATCTATACGGGCAGTACGCTTCACGAAGTGGCTCACGTAGCGGGTGCGGGTAATGCGATGGACCCTACCGACTCTTTGGGCATAGCCGGAACTGCCACCATCACAAAGATGATTCGCGTAATGATGCTTGCCCCGGTACTGGTGATTATGAGTTTCGCTCTTGCAGGACGAAAGACCAAGAATGCCGAAGGGAAAACGGAAAAAAGCAAAATCACCATTCCGTGGTTTGCCTTCGGATTTATCGGCATCATTTGCCTCAACTCGCTCTTACAGTATCTGTTAGGAGTAGAGAGTGTTAAGGATATTCCGCTGAACGGAGCTATCGAATACATCGACACATTCATGCTGACGATGGCAATGACAGCATTGGGAACGGATACGAGCATCGAGAAATTCAAGCAGGCAGGTGCAAAACCGTTTGTGTTGGCATTCTTGCTTTACGTCTGGTTGGTAGTAGGAGGTTACTTGCTTACCAAATATCTTGTACCGGCTTTAGTATAACCGGAAAACATCGGTTTGAACATAAAAGAACATGCTCATGGACTTGCAAATTCACGAGCATGTTCTTTTTATATATCCCAATGGGATGGGGTGATTTACGCTATGGGAAGCGTTATCCTGCGCTATGGGATGCGTTGACTTACGCTATGGGAAGCGTTACCCTGCGCTATGGGATGCGTCTACCCCAGCTCTTCGGAACGGATTCCCAGTGCTTGAAGTATGCCGAATCCTAATAGTTCAAAGCCATAATCGTGCTCATAATCCGGTGGATTCATGCCAAACCTTGTGATGCTTTCTTTCCCCTTTATCTCACTGATGACTTCTTCTAACGCCGGAGCGTAATCTTCTTCATCGGGCACGAAGATGATGCGCTTTACTTCTTTCGACTCGCCTGCCAACTGAAGTGATTCGCTGAACAAATCTTCGCGTTTAGCCATGCCCGACGGCTGGAATGCGTAGAGCGAAAACTCTCCCACCGCACTTTTAAAGCCCACGTTATGAAGTTCTGTCTCTAAACCGGACGGCTTACAAAACTCCATTTTCGTTTTTCCGGCTTGATATATAAAGATGACTTGTATCTCCGATTCGCCCGGCTGTACACCGGCGTCCAGCGCCAGACATTCTAACAACACCGCTAAATCGGCTTTCGGCAACTCTCGGTTGACTATCGGTGCGAAATGCGCCACCATGTCGCGCCCCACCCGGTCAAGGTAAACGGCATCGACCAGCAACACCGTGGGAGCAAATTTGATTTTCTGTTCCATTCGTCCTTATTTTATTTGAGGGATAAAGGTACAGCTTTTCCCCGAAATACACAAATGCTGACATTTTGTTAGGAAACGCGACAATATTTCAGTTTAAAAACATGATTATCTGACATTTATACAGATTCAGAACGTTTTTTGGAGGTTGGCAAAGATTTTGGGGTTTAGTTGGCGTTCCGATTAACCCGGATAGGGAAAAAGGAACAGAAATAACCCTGATAAAAATAGAAAGGAGAACATTATATGAACTTTAACAACTTTACAATCAAATCGCAAGAAGCGGTGCAACAGGCTGTCAACTTGGTACAGACCAACGGACAGCAGGCCATCGAACCGGAACACTTGCTGGCAGGCGTGCTGAAAGTAGGAGAAAACGTTACAAATTTCCTCTTCCAGAAGCTGGGCATGAACGGTCAGCAAATCGCTACGGTACTTGACAGGCAAATCGCTTCGCTGCCGAAGGTATCGGGAGGAGAACCTTACCTGAGCCGCGACACCAACGAGGTATTGCAGAAAGCTGTGGAATACTCAAAGGAACTGGGTGACGAATATGTTTCGCTGGAGGCTATCATCCTCGCTTTGCTGAACGTGAAAAGTACCGTGTCTACCATGTTGAAGGATGCGGGCATGACAGATAAGGAACTGCGTGCTGCCATCTCGGAACTGAGACAGGGACAGAAAGTAACGTCGCAGTCGAGCGAAGACACTTACCAGTCGCTGAACAAGTATGCCGTCAACCTCATCGAAGCGGCGCGTAACGGAAAGCTCGACCCGGTTATCGGACGTGACGAGGAAATCCGCCGGGTACTGCAAATCTTGAGCCGCCGAACCAAGAACAACCCGATTCTGATAGGTGAACCGGGTACGGGTAAAACGGCTATCGTAGAGGGGCTTGCGCAACGTATCCTGCGTGGCGACGTGCCCGAAAACCTGAAGAACAAGCAGCTCTACTCACTGGATATGGGTGCGCTTGTTGCGGGTGCAAAATACAAAGGTGAGTTTGAGGAACGACTGAAATCGGTTATCAACGAGGTAACGAAATCGGAAGGAAACATCATCTTGTTCATCGATGAGATTCATACGCTGGTGGGTGCCGGAAAGGGTGAAGGCGCAATGGATGCGGCAAACATCCTGAAACCGGCGTTGGCACGTGGCGAACTGAGAAGCATCGGTGCGACAACCCTCGATGAGTATCAGAAGTATTTTGAAAAAGATAAGGCGCTGGAGCGTCGTTTCCAGACCGTAATGGTAGACGAACCGGATACGGCAAGTTCTATTTCCATCCTGCGTGGACTGAAGGAGCGTTACGAGAACCACCATCAGGTACGTATCAAAGATGAGGCGATTATCGCTGCGGTAGAGTTGAGTAACCGTTACATTACCGACCGTTTCTTGCCGGACAAGGCAATCGACCTGATGGATGAAGCGGCTGCTAAACTGAGAATGGAACGCGACTCGCTTCCGGAGGAACTTGACGAAATAGAGCGTCGGTTAAAACAGCTCGAAATAGAACGCGAAGCTATCAAGCGCGAGAAAGACGAAGCGAAATTGGCTCAGCTGAACAAAGAAATAGCCGAGCTGAAAGAGCAGGAAACGTCGTACAAGGCTAAATGGCAGAGCGAAAAGGAACTGGTGAACAAAATTCAGCAGAACAAGCAACAGATAGAACAACTGAAGTTTGAAGCTGAACGTGCCGAACGGGAAGGAGACTACGGAAAAGTGGCAGAGATTCGGTACGGTAAGTTGCAAGCCTTAGAGAATGAGATAAAAAGCATCCAAGAGGACTTGAAACGCAAGCAGGGCGACAACGCCATGATTAAAGAGGAAGTTACCGCCGAAGACATCGCCGACGTGGTATCACGCTGGACGGGAATACCGGTAAGCAAGATGATGCAGAGCGAACGCGACAAGTTGCTTCACTTGGAGGACGAACTGCATAAGCGTGTAGTGGGTCAGGACGAGGCTATTCAGGCAGTGGCAGATGCCGTCCGCCGCAGCCGTGCCGGACTGCAAGACCCGAAGCGTCCGATTGGTTCGTTTATCTTTCTCGGTACCACGGGTGTCGGTAAAACAGAGTTGGCGAAAGCATTGGCAGAATACCTGTTCGATGACGAGTCGCTGATGACACGTATCGATATGAGTGAGTATCAGGAAAAGCATTCAGTGTCTCGATTGATTGGTGCGCCTCCGGGATACGTAGGTTACGATGAAGGCGGTCAGCTTACCGAGGCAGTGCGCCGCAAACCGTATTCGGTAGTGTTGTTCGATGAAATCGAGAAGGCTCACCCCGACGTGTTCAACATCTTGCTGCAAGTGTTGGACGACGGACGTCTGACGGATAACAAGGGACGGACGGTGAACTTTAAGAATACCATCATCATCATGACTTCGAATCTCGGCAGTGCGTACATCCAAAGTCAGTTTGAGAAGATAACGGATGCTAACCACGACCAGATAGTAGAGGAAACGAAGACGGAAGTGCTGAACATGCTGAAGAAAACCATACGTCCGGAGTTCTTGAACCGTATCGATGAAATCATCATGTTCCAACCGTTGAACAAGCCTCAGATAGAACAAATCGTGCGCTTGCAGATAAATGGCATCCGGAAGATGTTGGAGGAAAACGGCGTAACGTTGCAACTGAGCGACCAAGCCATCAACTTCATCGCTACCGCCGGTTACGACCCCGAATTTGGTGCGCGTCCGGTAAAACGTGCCATCCAGCGTTACCTGCTGAACGACTTGTCGAAGAAACTGCTTTCACAGGAAGTAGACCGCACGAAACCGATTATCGTGGAGCGGAGCAGCGATGGACTGATGTTCCGCAACTGATAAATCCCAAATACTTAACCACAACGGGGATTGGCTCTTTCAGAGGGTCAATCCCCTCTTTTTTTGTCCCGCATCCGGTATCTTTTATCCGAATTTAAGGAACTCAGCCTGCGGGTAGCTACAAGATATCCAAGAGAATATGTTATTTTTGCGGATAGAACGATTTTAAAATCTCATTCGTATGAAAAATAATTATTTGAAGAAAGGTGCAGGGCTGCTACTTGCATCGGCCTTTCTGCTATCGGCTTGTAGCGGAAATGCACAAAAGAAACAAGAGAATGAAACTCAGCCTGCCCCGGTTACTGCTGCTGCATCGGGCGTACAAACCTTACAAGCCGGCAATGTAACAATAACATGGATACAAGACAACGCAGAAGACAAACTCATGCCTCGCAGCTTGTTCTCTGATGCTCCCGACAGCATCATCAACCAACTTTCATTGCAAGCGGGCATTCCCTCCAGCGTAAGTACGTTCGTTATTAAGACGGACAGCCTGCGTATTTTATTCGATACCGGACTGGGAGCACCAGACAGCAGGCTTGCCGAAGGACTGGAATCAACAGGTATGACTCCCAATGATATTGACTGCCTATACCTCACCCATTTACACGGAGACCATATCGGCGGAATGCTGAAAGGCGACAGCATTGTGTTTCCCAACGCCGAGGTTTATGTTTCAAAAACGGAATATGATGCGTGGATGAACATGCCCGGACAACAGAAAGCACAAGCGATGCGGACGATGGAGAAGTATAAAAACCACCTTCACTTATTCGAGTTCGGAGATACCCTGCCCGGAAACGTAATCGCCATTGATGCAACCGGGCACACACCCGGACATACGGCTTTTCAGGTGGGCAAGGTGCTTGTGGCGGGCGACTTAATGCACGGGGCAGCATTACAGAAGCCTCATCCCGAATACTGTGCCAACTATGATATGGATAAGAAAAAAGCCGCAGAAACGCGCGTACGCATCTTAAACTACGTACAGGAAAACAAGCTGGTTATGGCGGGAATGCACCTGCCCGCACCGGCTTTCTTACAACCCGAATAACCGACCTTCCGAACGTTATTCCTCTTATATAGGGATACTACATAGCAAGCTGTAATTCGGGTTATTATTTCGGTAATTTATCTACATGGATATAAGTTTTTCGGCTGTAATTTTGCATCATGAAAATATTGTAATAACACATCAAAATAACATTGCGTATGAAACTGATTAACTGTATGCGTATGGCGGTATGTTCACTGGCGATGCTGGTCGGAACAAGTTGCCTTCAGGCTAAAGACTCCGGAAAAGAAGAGGCTGACAAGGTAGCCAACCTTCCGAAAGTATATATGTATAAAGAGATTTCGGCAGACAATCTGGTGAAAATCTATAAGGCATTGGGCCGCGAGGCGAAAGGCAAGGTAGCCGTAAAGCTGTCGACGGGTGAACCGGGCGGACACAATTTCCTTCAGCCCGAACTGATAAAGAATCTGGTACAGGAGGTGAACGGAACCATCGTGGAATGTAACACGGCGTATGCCGGCAAGCGTTCGAGTACGGAAGACCATCTGAAGGCTGCCGAAGACCACGGGTTTACCAAGATAGCCAAAGTAGTAATCATGGATGCCGAAGGAGAAGCATCGCTTCCGGTAACAGGAGGCAAGCACCTGAAGGAAGACTTTGTTGGGAAAGACTATTTGAATTATGATTTTACCATCATCCTGTCGCACTTCAAGGGGCACGCGATGGGTGGTTTCGGAGGAGCCATCAAAAACATGTCTATCGGTATTGCCTCATCCCACGGGAAAGCATGGATTCACTCGGCGGGGAAAACCAAGAATCCGGACGAAATGTGGGGCAACTTGCCGGAACAGGATGATTTCCTCGAATCGATGGCTGAGGCTGCGAAAGCGGTGGCAGACCATTGCGGCAACAATATTTTATATATAAGTGTGGCAAATAATCTGTCGGTCGACTGCGACTGTGATTCTTCGCCCGAAGATCCGAAGATGGGTGACATAGGTATTCTTGCTTCGCTCGACCCCGTTGCGCTCGACAGGGCTTGCACTGATTTGGTCCGCTCATCGAAAGACCACGGGAAAATCCACCTCATCGAACGCATCGACTCGCGCCACGGGATGCACACGCTCGACCATGCCGAGGCGTTGGGAATGGGCAGCCAAAAATATGAACTTATAACACTGGATTAAGACGAAAACCTATCCGATTCAATAACTTAACGTCAGCTTAATGGCGGATGATGTAGAGATTACATCATCCGCCATGTGATTTATAAAAAGGTTAAAAGGATGGGAAGGTTAGAATTTATAGCCCACGCCTATGCGGAACAGCAAGCGGCGGGGTTCTCTGTATTCTTGATTACGGCGAAGGAAGGAATACTTCACGTCTAATCCGTAGAACCAATGCTTATGGTTCAGCGTAACGCCAAGCTGAACACCCCCGTTGAAGCGGTCGCGTCCGCCGATGGAATAAGAATCGCGTTTGCCTTCGGTTACTTTCGATGTACCGGATGTCAGGTCAGACTCCACGTTTACATCTTTCATCACGCCAAACAGCTTGTAGTTGGCAAATACACCTCCCGACACGCGCAAATCGAACGGACGGAGGGGAATATTATAACCTACCTGCAAAGGAAGCTCCAAACTGTAAACGTCGTTAAAGCCTTTCACATCGCTTATGCTGATGCGGTGGCTTGTCCGTGTAAACAACAGTTGAGGCTGGAAATACCACTGTTCGCTCAGCTTCATATCATACAGTCCGCCGAGGTAAAATCCGGGGCGTGCCCCGTCGAAATCCACATTGTCCGCACAACTGAAAGACCAACCTAATCCTCCGGTCACTCCCCAACGGTTTTGTGCCGCAACAGGAAAAACTGACAATACTGTCAAAACAAAAGCCAATACTTTTTTCTTCATAACTATATAATTTTATTTTTAGGAATCTGTTTAAGTTTTTCCGGTCTTATTAAAGTCGTAAAAATTCTATTCGAAAGACAGGCCTGTCCTATGGGTAGAACCGACCAACGCATCCGCAAGAAACAGGTTACGCTAACGGTTGCGTTTTCGGGTGCTTCCAAAGGTAAATTTTGCCTGCCATTGGTAAAAGTTTACGGGGACAAAAGTAGGACATTCGCAAGAGAACATAAAAAAAACGCTATAACATCATAAAGACGTATAGCGTTGATTATTAAGGAATAAGAGTTTACAACTATAACGAATAAGAGTTTTTATTGTTTCATCTTCTCTTTCAGGCGATATTTCCGCTGGTTTATAGGTTGCGTATTAGAAAATCCCAAACACAAAGCAATAGAGAGAGAGTCAAGGTTAGTATGCGAAAGGCAAAGATAAAGTAAATCTTCATCTGTCAGCCGGGGATATTTCTCTTTCATGGAGCATATATAATCATCATATATTCTCCAAATAACATCGTACAAGTCCGAACGTTCCGTCATTGTGAGGACTTTTCGCTCTTTCTCTTTACATTTCTGAGTTGACAATTTCTGTATTTTCGCATAAATGCTACTTTGCTCAAACAGCCAACTGCGCAAATTCAACTGCTCTTTTTCTAACTGACGAATCTTTTCTTCACGACTACCAACCTCTAAGTCTTTATCTCTTATCTGCATTTCCAACAAGGAAATAACAGATTGGTGTTCTTTTATTGCCTTTTGCAGAATACTTAACTTGAAAATTGCTGTTGGCATACCATCCCCCCAGTGAATTATACAGTAACAACCGGCAATGTGTCTCCTGCGGATAATCTTCCAAAACATCCAGTGCTTTCAATGCATTGGCTATGGCTTCCTGACGTTCACCCATCTCGCCTTGCAAACGGCTTTTATAGAGCAAGGCGAATGCCTTTTCAAGGTCGCTGTCGTCGTAATAGCCGATGGCAACGTTCAGCAACGAATCGCAGGGTAGTAAGGATTGTTCGCTTTTGTCGGTGGCTTTAGCCAACAAAATGGCATAGTAAGCGCAATGGGATTCCGGCATTTCGGATAAGTCCATGCGGCGCAATACGGTCAGTGCGCTGTCGGGACGGGTATCGACATAATCGGATACCTGACGGAGCATGAGCGGCAAAGGCTCGCTGTTCCGGCAAGAAAAGAGGGTGCTTACCAGCGTAAGCCACAGGGTGAAAACGGGTAACAAGGATTTCATATATACACAGGTTATCGAGAGTGAACGAAACACAGATTATGCGGAAACCGATTCGGCTCGCCGCATAATCCGTGTATCAATACAGTGAAACGAACAAGCGGAGGTTAATCTTCCATCAGCTTGCGGTAACGTACGCGCTTAGGCTCTACGTTGCCCATGCGTTTCAGCTTGTTTGCTTCGTATTCGGTGTACGAACCTTCGAAGTAGAACACTTGGCTGTCTCCCTCGAAAGCAAGGATGTGGGTACAGATACGGTCGAGGAACCAACGGTCGTGACTGATTACCACGGCGCATCCGGCAAAGTCTTCCAAACCTTCTTCCAGTGCGCGCAGCGTGTTGACGTCGATGTCGTTGGTCGGCTCGTCGAGCAGCAACACGTTACCCTCTTCTTTCAGCGCCATTGCCAAGTGGAGGCGGTTACGCTCACCGCCCGAAAGCATTCCGCACAGTTTTTCTTGGTCGGAACCGGAGAAGTTGAAGCGGCTCAGGTATGCGCGGGCATTCACATCGCGATTCCCCATGCGCAGGATGTCGTTTCCGCCACTGATTACTTGATATACCGTTTTGTTCGGGTCTATATCCTTATGTTGCTGGTCTACGTATGCCACCTTCACCGTCTCGCCTACTTCAAACTCGCCTTTGTCGGGAGTTTCGAGTCCCATAATCAGACGGAACAAGGTTGTTTTTCCTGCGCCGTTCGGACCTATCACACCCACAATGCCGTTGGGCGGAAGCATGAAGTTGAGGTCATCGAACAGCAGCTTGTCGCCATACGCTTTTGCCACATGTTTCGCCTCGATAACCTTGTTACCCAAGCGCGGTCCGTTCGGGATGAAGATTTCAAGTTTCTCTTCTTTTTCCTTCACATCTTCGTTCAGCAACTTGTCGTAAGAGTTCAAACGTGCCTTACCTTTCGCCTGACGAGCCTTCGGAGCCATGCGTACCCACTCCAACTCGCGTTCCAGCGTTTTGCGTCGTTTGCTTGCCACTTTCTCTTCCATCTCCATGCGTTTGGTCTTCTGCTCCAGCCAGCTTGAGTAATTTCCTTTCCACGGAATACCTTCGCCGCGGTCAAGTTCCAGAATCCAGCCAGCCACGTGGTCGAGGAAATAGCGGTCGTGAGTAACAGCGATTACCGTTCCTTCGTACTGCTGCAAGTGCTGCTCCAGCCAGTCGATGCTTTCGGCATCCAAATGGTTGGTCGGCTCATCGAGCAGCAACACGTCGGGCTTCTGAAGCAGCAAGCGGCACAAAGCCACACGGCGGCGTTCGCCACCCGACAGGTGTTTCACCAACTGGTCTTCGGGCGGACAGCGCAAAGCATCCATCGCACGCTCCAACTTGCTGTCGAGGTTCCACGCATCGGTAGCGTCGATAATGTCTTGCAGTTCGGCTTGGCGGGCAAAGAGCGCATCCATCTTCTCCGGGTCTTCATAATACTCCGGAAGTCCGAATTTGTTATTGATTTCCTCGTACTCGGCAAGCGTGTCCACTACTTGCTGTACGCCCTCCATCACAACTTCTTTTACCGTTTTCGTATCGTCAAGCTGCGGTTCCTGTGCCAGATAACCAACCGAATATCCCGGTGAGAATACCACCTCGCCCTGATAGCTGGTGTCTAACCCTGCAATAATTTTCATCAAGGTAGACTTACCCGAACCGTTCAGACCGATGATACCGATTTTCGCACCATAGAAGAAAGAAAGGTAGATGTCTTTCAATACTTGCTTGTTGTTCTGGAATGATTTGCTCACTCCAACCATTGAAAAGATAATTTTTTTGTCGTCTGCCATATTCTTATAATCATTTTTGAGGTTTCTATTCAGGTGACAAGGCGAGCCGGAAATTAATATTGTTCCGCCTCGTTCGGGAAGTCGCACGACTTGACATCTGCCACGTATTGTCCGATGGCATCGGTCATTACCGTGTGCAGGTCGGCATAACGGCGCAGGAATTTAGGACTGAAACCTTTCGTCATTCCCAGCATGTCGGCCACTACCAGCACTTGTCCGTCTACCGCTCCCCCGGCTCCGATACCGATTACCGGAATACTCAGTTCGCTTGTTACACGTTCCGCCAGTTTTGCGGGAATCTTTTCAAGTACCAGACCGAAACATCCTGCCTCTTCCAGCAAGTGAGCATCACGAATCAGCTTCTCCGCCTCGGCATCCTCTTTGGCACGCACGGTATAAGTTCCGTATTTATTGATAGACTGAGGCATCAGTCCCAAATGTCCCATTACCGGAATGCCCGCACCGATGATGCGACGGATGGCATCGATTACTTCTTCGCCCCCTTCCAGCTTGAGCGCATCGGCATGGGTTTCTTTCATCATGCGGATGGCGTTGCTTACCCCCTCGTAGGGGTCTGCCTGATACGAACCGAAAGGCATGTCAATCACCACCAGCGCACGTTTGACACCGCGCATAACCGACTTGCCGTGATAAATCATCTGGTCTACCGTAATAGGAAGCGTGGTTACGTTTCCCGCCATTACGTTAGAAGCTGAGTCGCCTACCAGAATCACGTCCACTCCTGCCCCGTCTACTATCTGAGCCGTGGTATAGTCGTAAGAAGTAAGCATCGAAATCTTTTCTCCCCGCTGCTTCATCTCAAACAGACGGTGAGTTGTTACTTTACGGGTATCACCCGACAAATATCCTGCCATATCTTTACTATTTATAGGTTAAAATACTGATTTATAGAATATAATCTTGTAAAACGATAATCATTAAAAGTGAGCCGATTTTACGCTAAAAACACATGCGGAAGAACGGACCATCCCATGCGGTAGCGTTAAGGAAAACAAGCCCAAGAACCTGATAGTTCATCCCGAAAGGTTTTTCAGCCTAAAAAAGTCCGGTTATCCTAGCAGCGCCATCATGTCGGCATACGTAAATGAAGTGAAATCGGGGATAACCAGCCGGCACTTGTCTTGGATGGCAGACTTCGGATTCGTGGTACTCAGTCCTACCACCGCCATGCCAGCCGCGTTTCCAGCCTCAAGCCCGTGAAAAGAATCCTCGAAAACCACACAGTTTCCGGGCACAGACCCAAACACCTCCGCCCCCAGCAAGAAGCAGTCGGGGGCAGGTTTCGAGCGGGTAAACATTTCTGCCGTCAGAATACGGTCTACCAACTCCTTCAGCTCCGGATGCTTGGCATACACATTCGCCATTTTCTTTTCATTCGAGCTGGTAACAATCGCTATCTTTACCCCGTTAGCCCGCAGCTGGCGCATAAAGTCGACCACCCCCGGAACGTACTCATAGTTCATTTCGCTCTCATAGCGGTTCAAGTCCTCGGTAATCCGGGCTTGCTCTGTTTCCATTCCCTGAAAATATTTTCCGTAAATCTGAGCAAGTGTCTGCCCCTTTATTATTGCTCCGAAAGTTTTACATTCCGGATGGAATTTCTTTCCTACCTCATTCCAAAAAACCGTATACTGTGATTCAGTATCCATCACCACCCCGTCGAAATCGAAGAGGGCAACTATACATTTCGTGATGTCCATTCTTAAAATTTATTTTTAGTTTGATTTAACGGCACAAAGTTCCGAAATATCGCTGTATCTTCCTAACTTTGCACCTCAAAATTAATGAAAACTAATTTTATGAAAGAAAACAATCCCCATATTTTGGGCGAAGCCCCTATCGGCAAGCTACTGTTACAATATTCTATTCCCGCCATTATCGGCATGACACTTACCTCGCTTTATAACATTATAGACAGTATTTTTATCGGACACGGCGTAGGCGCACTCGCCATTTCAGGATTGGCCATCACCTTTCCGCTGATGAACCTGCTGATTGCTTTCTGTACGCTTGTGGGCGTAGGGGGAGCTACACTTTCGTCTATCCGTTTAGGACAGAAAGACACGCAGGGAGCAGAACATATTTTGGGGAATGTAACCATTCTCTGCATCATAAACGCGGTGTTTTATGGCGGAATAGCGTTTATTTTCTTGGATGACATTCTTTACTTTTTCGGCGCAAGCGATGCCACGCTGCCCTACGCACGCGACTTCATGCAGGTTATTTTGCTCGGAAGCCCCATTTCGTACGTGATGATCGGGCTGAACAACATCATGCGTGCTACCGGATATCCGAAAAAAGCGATGCTGTCTTCGATGCTTACCGTAGGGTGTAACATCATTCTTGCTCCGCTTTTCATCTTTGTTTTTGAATGGGGAATCCGGGGAGCTGCCCTCGCCACCATCGTATCGCAGTTTGTTGGCATGATATGGGTGCTTCATCATTTTTACAGTCCGCAAAGCTACATCCGCTTCAAACGTGCCAAAATGCGACTGAGAAAAACCATCATACTCAATATCTTCAGCATCGGGATGTCGCCTTTCGTAATGAATGTGTGTGCCTGCTGCATCGTTATCTTTATCAATAACCGCCTGTTAAACTATGGCGGCGACCTCGCTATCGGGGCTTTCGGTATCTTGAACCGTATCCAAATGCTATTCGTAATGATTGTAATGGGTATTACGATGGGTATGCAGCCCATTACAGGATACAACTACGGTGCACGCCATTATGACCGCGTACGCCACACACTGAAATTAGGCATTACCGCCGGAACGATTATCACCACCGCCGGATTTCTGGCAGGCGAACTGATTCCGGGCGTATTCGTAGGCATGTTTACCGACAATCATGAACTGACCGACCAAGCCACGCTTGCGCTGCGCATCGGTGTTGCTGTCTTTCCCGTTATCGGTGCGCAAATCGTTATCACGCAGTTCTTCCAGTCTATCGGCAAGGCGGTAATATCCATTTTCCTGTCACTTTCGCGCCAGCTTTTATATCTGCTGCCGGGACTGGCTTTCCTGCCTTCGGTTTATGGCGTGAAAGGTGTGTGGCTCAGTATGCCGATATCCGACGCACTGGCGTTTATTACTGCCGTACTGATGCTGATTTATCACTTCAAGAAAATCCAAAAACAACCGTCCGTCAGCTGAACAGCAACATGATGTTCAGCACGGATACAATGGTAGCGATGGCGTAAAGTACGAATGAACTCCAGCGCGAGTTGGCGTATTGCCCCATCACGCGGCGCGAGGAAGTAAGCCCCACTTGCAGAAACACGGTAAACGGAAGCTGGATACTTAACATCATCTGCGAGATAATCAGACCCTGAAAGGGGTTTTCGATGAAAAGAATAAGCACCAGCGCCACACCCAATGACAGCAAGACACCTACCCGTGAGTGGATATCTTTGATGTGGTATGACTCGCTGAACATGCCGGCAAAGATGGAGCCTGCCGCCATGCCACTGGTTACGGTGGACGATATACCTGCCATCAGCAATGCCAGTGCGAAGATAACTCCCGCCTGACTGCCCAACAAGGGGTCGAGCAATGACTTTGCCTGCTGGAGTTCTTCTACCGGAGTGCGGTGAACGAAGAACGTGGCAGCAGCGAGCAATATCATCGCACTGTTGATAGCCCACCCTACTCCCATTGAGAACAGCGTATCATAAAACTCATACTTCAGCAACTTGCGGATGGAAGCATCGTCTTGTTTGTTATATTCGCGGCTCTGTACCACTTCGGAATGAAGGAACAGATTATGGGGCATTACCACAGCTCCCAGTACGCTCATAATAATCAGCATACTGCCTTGTGGTATATCGGGCACTACCCATGAGCGTGCCGCCAATGACCAATCAATATCCACCAAGAAAAGTTCGTAGAGAAAAGACAGCCCGATAACCGAAACGAAGGCGATGATTCCACGCTCGATGCGCTTATAAGAGTTGGTAAAAAGCATGATTACTACCAGTATGGTGGTAAGTACGGCACCCCACGCAATCGGTATGTTAAGCAGCATCTCTAAGGCTATTGCCCCGCCCAATATCTCTGCCAACGAGGTAGAGATGGAGGCAAGTACCGCACTGCCTAATATAGGACGCGACACCCACCGGGGTGCATACCGGGTAGCGGCTTCGCTCAAACAGAGTCCGGTTACAATGCCCAAATGAGCCACGTTATGCTGTAATACGATAAGCATGACGGTAGATAGCGTTACCACCCACAGCAGGGTATAACCAAATTCCGAACCGGCTGCGAAGTTCGATGCCCAGTTTCCGGGATCGATGAACCCTACCGTAACCAACAATCCGGGACCTATGTATTTTAAAAAATCAAGACCACCCAAATAACGCTGGTGGTCTTTCCTTTTCAGTTCTTTAATGAAATTCCACATAACTACTGTTTTTTGTTTTTATACATAACATCATACGTCCACGCAAGGTTTACCCACAAAAATAAAAAAGCAGTTACATGATAAAGAAGTCTTCAAGCAAATTAATTCAGCAGCCCGTCCCAACCCACTGCCTGATACCACGATATGGAAGTGCGGTAATAATCTTCCCAACTGATTGTACGTCCGGTATATTCGGGGAAGAACATGCCTATGCCGCAGAAACGGTCGGCATCCACTTCGGGCAAATAGCTATACTTATCCGGAATGCAACTCTTCGCTATAACGGCTTGGTCTAATGCGGTTTGGATGGAAGCGGGAATCGTTCCGCCATTCAACTGTCTGAAGAAATCGCCTATATCGAAAGAGAAATTCCGATAAGAGCTTGCGCCATATTGTTGTATGTTCTGATAATCAAGTGTAGAAATATCTGCGGCATGATTCTGAAGTTCGCCTGCCACAGCATCCGCCAAGTTATCCAAGCGGCTGCAATCGATTGCCGCACATGTTCCCCAACCGCTTTGATAATAATCTGTAAACGCCGTGCAAATACGCTGGTAATCCACGTCTGTATCCGACAAGTAATGGAACATCCGCTGGTAAGGGAATCCGGATGCAGGAGTTTCCATAACCGAAGCAATGCAATAGTCTGCCACGTTACGCAGCTCGTAGGCGACTTCTACCGAACCCATCATACAGGCATCCAGCAAAATAAAATCAAGGTTTCCTGAGGAGAAAGAATTGGTCAAAACGTCGCGCAGTTCGGGAATGTTGATGGAATATCCGTCATCATCGCCAAATGCGCGTGACACGGTAGCAGGTGCGGGCATCCATCCCGAAGCATGGGAACCGAATATCAAACCGTAACTGTTGCTCGGAGCCGCCGTCTGCATATCCCTGAACACCTGCGCCATCACTTCGGGGTCGGTAGCGTTATATCCCTCTGTTTCTATGTAGGTTCTCAGTACCGTAGCTTCGCCGAACACATCGCTGAATTCCTCCGTACTCAATGCCGAACGTCCGTTGATATGCCCCTTTCCGTCTGATATAAATTCCAAGATAGAAGGTTCGGTAAGCAACCCATCGTTTTGATTGGGACGATAATACACCAGTAACCTGCATGAATCAGAGTCTGTCGCCATATTCTGATACATCCACAGAATATTTGTTTTCAAGTATCTGTCCAGATTGGTAGCCGAATTGTTCGCCACCAAATAAACCAGAATCGTGCGTCCGTTGAATGATGCTTCTTCCTGTTCGGGGATTTCATTGGAACAAGAAGCAAGCATGGCTATAGTTACACATAAATATAACAACCGTTTCATGGGATATTAATATTCCGGTTTTTCAAAATGAAAGGCAGAATCCACATCACGGATAACCAACGTTCCGCCTTTCTGATATTTTTCTTTCAGCTTCTTCATCTCTTTCTCTAACTTCGCTTTCTTGCGGTTGAAGAACATAAAGCAGGTACGGTTTTGCTCGCCTTGCTTTTGCTCTAAATAATCTTTCAACTGGTAGCTGTAAGAGGCGCGGCCTACCAGCATGTCTTTCTCATCGACCGCAGCGCTGTCGACAAACTGGATGTCGGTAAAAAACACCAGCGAATCGGCAAACGAAGCTGATACGCCCGCAAGGTAAACACCGTATTTATTTTTATCTTTCGGCTGTTTGCTGAACGCAGACACGGCAAAAGCCGCAGCAAACAAAAAACAAATAATCTTAGTATATCGCATAACTTTCAAATTTATAGGCTACAAAGATACGAACTTACGGATAAAAATCAAATTTGAGGCGGCTATTTTACTCTATTTTAATAAGAAGCCAATGGAGTTAGGAGGACTGAAAAACGCTACCCGAAGCGTAAGCAAGTTCTATGGGTAGAACCGGTCAACGCTACCGCATAAGATGAGTAACGCTACCCGAAGCGTTTTCGAGGTGTTTGCCACACCTCTTTTTCTCTTCATTTTCCGCGAAACAAAGCAGCCTCAACTACCTGTCATACAGGCTGTCAGAACCGGAACGTTCACTTTTTATATCTTCACTGCTTGCACAATCAAGATTTTCTTGATAACTTGCGTTTATTTTGAACGAACCCTCACAAAAACATAGTTTAGAAACATGTCTGAAAGTAATTACATCTCGATTAAAGGAGCAAGGGTCAATAACCTGAAAAATATAAATGTAGATATTCCGCGAAACAAGTTGGTGGTTATCACCGGACTGTCCGGTTCGGGAAAATCATCGCTGGCATTTGACACGCTTTACGCCGAAGGGCAACGCCGCTACGTGGAGAGCCTTTCGTCGTACGCACGCCAGTTCCTCGGACGAATGAGCAAGCCTGAATGTGATTTCATAAAAGGGATTCCGCCTGCCATCGCCATCGAACAAAAGGTTATCAGCCGGAACCCGCGCTCTACCGTGGGTACTTCGACGGAAATTTACGAGTATTTAAGATTGCTTTTTGCCCGCGTAGGCAAGACGTTTTCGCCCATCAGCGGACAGTTGGTAAAGAAAGACAGCCCGGAGGACATCGTAAACTGTATGCTTTCGTACCCGAAGGGAACGCGATATACCGTACTGACGCCCATCGTTCCACGCGACGGACGCACGCCTGCCGAACAGATAGAAATGGACTTGAAGCAGGGATTTACCCGGCTGGAAGTAGACGGCGAGATAGTACGCATTGAAGATTATACGTATGACGAAGCGGACAAGGTGTATCTGCTGATTGACCGCATGAGCTGTGACGACAGCAAGGATGCGTTGAGCCGACTGACGGACTCTGCCGAGACTGCCATGTTCGAGGGCGACGGCATGTGTCTGCTGCGCTTCTACCAACCCGACGGCGAAAGCAGGCTACACGCCTTCAGCACGAAGTTTGAGGCAGACGGCATCAAGTTTGAAGAACCTACCGACCAGATGTTTTCTTTTAACTCGCCCGTAGGCGCCTGCCCCACGTGTGAGGGGTTCGGCAAGATTATCGGCATCGACGAGCATTTGGTTATCCCTAATCGCGCACTGAGCGTGTACGACGGGGCGGTACTCTGCTGGCGGGGTGAAAAAATGAGCGAATGGCTGAACGAGTTTCTGCGCGAGGCTCCGGCGCACGACTTCCCTATCTTTGCCCCTTACTATGAACTGACGCAGGCGCAGAAAGATTACCTGTGGCACGGACCGCGCGATAAAGTCTGCATAGACTCTTTCTTTAAGATGCTGGAAGAAAATCAGTATAAAATCCAATACCGTGTCATGCTGGCACGGTATCGGGGAAAAACCGTCTGCCCCGAATGTCACGGAAGTCGGTTGAAAAAAGAAGCGAACTACGTAAAAGTGGGTGGAAAAAACATTTCCGACTTGGTGGAAATGCCCGTTTATCAGCTGAAAGAGTTTTTCCGCACATTGAAATTAGACGCGCACGATACCGCCATCGCCCAACGCCTGCTGAACGAAATCAACAACCGTCTGGCGTTTTTGTCGGATGTGGGTTTGGGGTATCTTACACTGAACCGGCTGAGCAACACGCTTTCGGGCGGTGAAAGCCAGCGTATCAACCTCGCCACATCGTTGGGGAGCAGCCTTGTAGGTTCGCTTTACATCTTGGACGAACCCAGCATCGGACTACACAGCCGAGACACCGACCGACTTATAAAGGTATTGCGCCAGTTGCAGCAGTTGGGAAATACGGTGGTGGTAGTGGAACACGACGAGGAGATTATCCGTGCGGCAGACTACATCATCGACATCGGACCGAAAGCCGGCAGGTTAGGAGGCGAAATCGTTTATCAAGGCGACATGAAAGACCTGAAGAAAGGCAGCAACAGTTATACGGTGAAATACCTGCTGGGAGAGGAAACCATCGACTGTCCGCCCAACCATCGTTCGTGGAACAATTACATCGAAATAAAAGGTGCAAGAGAAAATAACCTGAAAGGCATCGACGTGCGTTTCCCACTCAACGTCATGACCGTGGTAACGGGAGTGAGCGGTTCGGGAAAAAGTACGCTGGTGCGCGACATCTTCTATAAAGCCCTGAAACGCGAGTACAGCGAAGCAAGCGAACGTCCCGGAGAGTTTATTTCACTCGAAGGAGACATAAAGCAGGTGAGCGACATCGAGTTTGTAGACCAGAACCCGATCGGAAAATCGTCGCGAAGCAACCCCGTGACTTATGTCAAGGCATACGACGAAATACGCAAACTGTTTGCCGAACAGCCGCTTGCGAAACAGATGGGTTACTCTGCCGGCTACTTTTCGTTCAACACCGAAGGCGGACGCTGTGAGGAGTGTAAAGGCGAAGGAACGGTAACGGTAGAGATGCAGTTTATGGCAGACTTGGTATTGGAGTGTGAATCGTGTCACGGAAAACGCTTCAAGAGCGACACGCTTGAAATAAAGTTCGAAGGGAAAAGCATTTACGATATTCTGGAAATGACAGTCAACCAAGCCATCGAGTTTTTCACCGAACATAACCAGAAAAAGATAGTAAAAAAACTGCTCCCCTTGCAAAGCGTGGGATTAGGCTACATCAAGTTAGGGCAATCATCGTCTACACTTTCGGGCGGCGAAAACCAGCGTGTGAAATTGGCTTACTTCCTCAGCATAGAAAAAGCACAGCCCACCATCTTTGTTTTCGACGAGCCGACTACCGGACTTCACTTTCACGACATCAAGAAACTGTTGGAAGTATTCGACTCGCTGATAACCCGCGGACATACGATTATCATCATTGAGCATAACATGGACGTAATCAAATGTGCCGACTACGTTATCGACCTCGGTCCGGAAGGAGGAGACAAGGGTGGAAACTTGGTAGTTGCCGGAACACCGGAAGAAGTAGCACAGTGTGCCGCTTCTTATACCGGGCAATATCTGGCAGAAAAGCTCCATACGCAGTCTCAAAACGCATAAACGGCATAAAAATAAATTCATGGACAAATCTTTAATAAAGACAAGTCCATGAATTTATCAAGAACCTGTTCCCGCCGAAACATACGGATGAAATCGTTTATCAGATGATTCCACGTTTCAATTCATCTGCCACTACCGCCATCATCCCTTCTACCTGACCTAACGCCAACATACGCCCGTGGAAGGAATAGCCGGCATTATAACCTTTGGTCTCATCGCCCAGCATCATCCTGCCGTGGTCTACACGCATTGGCAGTCCCGGATTCTCTTTCTCGAAGATACGAATCAAATCTATCAGATGACCGCGCCCGCCGAGGTGGGTACTTTCAATAAAGTTGCCACCGGGCATAGCCTCTGTGCTGCGCAAATGAACGAAATGGGTACGTTTGGCAAATTTCCGTGCCAGCTCGCGCGTGTCGTTATGCTCGCCTGCACTCAGCGAACCTGCACAGAAGGTTAACCCGTTATGCGGATTATCTACCGCATTCAAGAACCATGCTATATCTTCTTCATCGGTTACTATGCGCGGCAATCCGAGTATCTGGAAAGGCGGATCGTCGGGATGGACGCATACATTTACCCCGTATTCTTCGCAAACCGGCATGATGGCAGCAAGGAAATAGCGCATGTTCTCGCGCAAGGTATTGCGATCGATACCCTCATACAGCGCCAGCAACCGTTTAAAAATTGCCACCGGATTCTTATCTCCTTCCCGAATATTTCCGTTGACGAAGCCTTGCGTCTTTACGATTATCGAATCAATAAGTTCATCCTTTTCGGCTTCGGTAATCACTTTATCGAGTTCTGCCACTTTGCGGAGTTCTTCATCGGTATAGTCCTGTTCGGCATTCTTACGCTCCAGAATCTTCACATCGAAGTAAGCAAAGCGCACACGGTCGTAATACAACGAACTGGTTCCGTCTGCCCACGGATGTTGCAAATCGGTACGTACCCAGTCAATTACGGGCATAAAGTTATAACAGATCGTTTTTACCCCACACTTACCTAAGTTAGCCAAACTGATTTTATAGTTTTCTATCAACTGCTCCCGCTCTGCTCCGGCGTATTTGATTGCCTCACATACCGGAAGACTCTCTACCACTGACCAACGCAGACCGTATGACTCGATGTAGGTTTTCAGGTCGTTAATGGCTTCTTCTGTCCAGATATCCCCGTTAGGCACTTCGTGAAGAGCCGTTACGATACCCTCCACTCCGATCTGGCGCAGCATGGAAAGCGTTATTTTATCTTTCTTTCCAAACCATCTCCATGTTTTTTCCATCATTGCTGTTTCCTCCTTACATTATCTTCTTTTCATCATACCCCACTGAATGCACTGAATCCACCGTCGATAGGCAACATCGCACCCGTTACAAAGCTGGCGGCATCGCTGCACAAGAACTGTACCGCGCCATTTAATTCGTTAATGTCTCCGAAACGCCCGAACGGTGTTTTTGCCAATACTTTCTTGCTGCGCTCAGTCAACGTTCCGTCGGGATTAATCAGCACACGACGGTTCTGGTCGCCGATAAAAAAGCCCGGCGCAATGGCATTAACCCGAACACCGTCGCCATATTTCAATGCCATTTCCGTAGCCAGCCACTTGGTAAAGTTTGCCACAGCCGTTTTAGCAGCCGAATATCCCGGCACACGGGTCAAGGCACTGTAAGCAGCCATTGATGAAACATTGACGATACAACCGCTTTTCTGCTGTGCCATAACCTTACCGAATACCATCGACGGATAAACCGTACCGTTCATATTCAGATTTGTTACTTTTTCCCAGCAAGCTATGTCCATATCGTAGAAATTTTGGTCGGGGTCGAGTGTAGCTCCCGGCATGTTTCCGCCCGCAATATTCAGTAATATGTCGATTTTCCCCCATTTGGCAACCACTTCATCCGCCACCTTCTGAAGACTCGCAATGTCCAATACGTTTCCTACAATACCGATCACCTCATCGCCATATTGTTTCAACTCCGTCACACGCTTATCCAACTGCTCCTGACGGATATCGAGAGCAACTATTTTCGCTCCTTGCTGTATGAAGTGCTGGGCAATATTGCCCCCTAACACACCACCGGCTCCCGTAATTACGGCTACCTTACCGGCAATACTAAATAATTCATTCATAAGTTTTATCTTTAAACTATCATATTCTCTTTTCAGACAAAAATACACGTATTTTACAAACGGTAGTACGCTGATTTTTGCAAAAGATTTGCGTATTTTTGCAACATGAAGAAAATATTAAACGAACAAATAGCCGTCACCGATGCCAACCCGATACGCGCCCGCTTCTATTGCTACCCGCGTTTCACTTATCCGTGGCACTTCCACAGCGAATATGAGCTGATGTATGTGGAATGCGGACACGGACAATGTTTGGTGGGAGACAGCATCATTGACTTTCAAGAAGGCGACGTTATCTTGTTCGGTTCGGAACTCCCCCACTGTATGCAGAGCGCTCCGGAATATGGCACGGATGAACAACTCTACGTGAAAGGCGTAAACATCCAGTTCGAAAAAGACTTCATGCAATACTCTTTTTCCCACTACATCCAATTCACTTCCATACGCAACCTGCTGGAAGACGCTCATCGGGGAATCTCTTTTTCGTTACGCCAAGCACCTCACACGGTAGAAATGCTCAACCTAATACCTCAGACACAGGGCGTAGACCAGATTGTTTTAATACTTTCTCTCTTACAGGCATTGGCTTCATTTCCACAGAAACAATATGCAGCTTCACCAAATTATCTGCTCACGCCTTCTTTATTTTCAAATAAAAAGATGGAGCGTGTCATTTCGTACCTCAACAAGCGGTACACACAGCCTGTCAGTTTAAACGAGATAGCCTCGTTTACTGCCATGAATCCGGCTGCTTTCTGTCGCTATTTCAAGGAACATACAGGGAAAACCTTCAAACAATACATCCTTGAAATGCGAATCGGATATGCCTGCAAGCTCTTGGCTGCCGACCGGCTAAATATCTCGCAAATCAGTTTAGAATGTGGATTTGAATCAATCACACCTTTTAATCGCAGTTTTAAGAAAATAACAGGGCTTACCCCTACTCAATATAAAGAAAAAGTAAATACCTTATAAATATATGGAATCTTTAGGAACACTTTACCAAAACTATACCGGATATGCCCCCGATGCGATAACACCGTTATCCGGAGCCGGTTCGAACCGAAAATATTTCAGGCTCACAGGCAAACGGACGCTCATCGGGGTATGTGGAACTTCAAAAGAAGAAAATCATGCTTTTATCTGCATGGCTAAACATTTCCGACAAAAAGGTATCCCCGTACCGGAAGTGTGTGCTGTATCTGCCGACGGGATGAATTACCTGCAAGAAGATTTAGGCGACACCCAGCTCTTCCAACTCATCAAAAGCAACGGACTGTGTGACTACACAAAACTGTTATTAAGACAAACCATCCGTCTGTTACCCCGTATTCAGTTCGAAGGTGCCGAAGGGATGGATTTCAGTGTATGTTATCCGCAAGCTGCATTCGACCGCCGCTGTATTTTTTGGGATTTGAATTACTTTAAATATTGTTTTCTGAAGCCGTCGGGGGTAGAGTTTCAGGAAAGTCTGCTGGAAGATGACTTTGAACGTATGGCAAACATCTTGCTTACCGCTCCGGCAAATACATTTATGTATCGCGACTTTCAGAGTAGGAATGTAATGATAAAAGATGGGAAACCTTACTTTATCGACTTTCAAGGAGGACGCAAAGGGAGTTTTTATTACGACGTTGCTTCTTTTCTTTGGCAAGCAAAAGCGAATTTTCCGGACAGCCTGCGTCAAGAGTTAATCGGAGAATACCGAGAGGCACTTCAAGCATTTTACAGAGTGGATGAGGCTGACTTTTCAAATACGTTGCGCCATTTTGTCTTATTCCGTACCTTGCAAGTACTCGGTGCTTACGGATTTCGGGGAAATTTTGAGAAAAAGGCGCATTTTATAGAAAGTATTCCGTATGCTCTCGCTAATCTGAACGTGCTGCTGGATGAGGGATTCGGCGAATATCCTTATCTCTGCAAGGTATTGCGGAAACTTTGTGAAGTTGGAAACGTGGAAGCGAAATCCCAACCTTCCGCTGATGTTTCGCAACCTAAATCGCTTACGGTCACAGTCATGAGCTTTTCATATAGGAAAGGAATCCCGGCAGACGAGAGTGGAAACGGTGGAGGATATGTATTCGACTGCCGGGCGATACATAATCCCGGACGATATGATGCGTACAAACAACTAACCGGACGTGATGCCGCTGTTATCGGTTTCTTGGAAAACGATGGGGAAATTCTCCGATTTCTGGAACATGCAGACGCACTGGTGGATATGCATGTGGCGCGTTATCTGGAGCGCGGCTTTACTCATCTGTCTGTATACTTCGGATGCACAGGCGGACAACACCGTTCCGTGTATGCGGCTCAGCATGTAGCCGAACATCTTAACCGTAAATTCGGAGTGAGAGTACATTTGATTCACCGGGAACAAAACATTGAACAAACATTTGAAGCCCTATGAAAGCCATGATATTTGCCGCCGGATTAGGAACGCGGCTGAAACCTTTGACTGATCATACGCCCAAAGCATTGGTTCCGGTCAACGGACGCCCCATGTTGGAACACGTTATCTTGAAACTCAAAGCGGCAGGATGTACCGAGGCGGTGGTGAACGTTCATCACTTCGGACAACAAATTATTGATTTCTTACATGCTAACCAGAACTTCGGTATCACAATTCATATCAGCGACGAACGCAATGAGTTGCTCGATACGGGCGGAGGAATCAAAAAAGCATCTTCTTTCTTTTCGGGAACAGCTCCTTTTTTGGTTCATAATGTAGACATACTTTCGGATGTCGATTTAAAAGCTTTGTATGATTTTCACCTGCAAAGCGGAAACGATGCTACCTTGTTGGTGAGTCCGCGCGAAACCTCCCGCTATTTATTGTTCGATACAAACATTCGTCTGTGCGGATGGCTGAACAAGCTGACCGGACAAACCAAACCTGCCGGCTTCATATACCGCCATGATATATATAATGAATATGCTTTCAGCGGCATACACGTGGTTTCACCTTCGCTTTTCCGCTATATGGATAACCAGTGGGAAGGTAAGTTTCCCATCATGGATTTCTATCTGCAAACTTGCAAAGAAGCCCGGATTGGCGGATACCTTGTCACCGGCCTGCAACTGATTGACATCGGCAAGCCCGACACTTTGGCGCAAGCGGCGGCTTTCCTGAAACGGATGTCGTAAATGACAGAATGTCGGCTGGGCAAGGCGTTTTATTTTTAAATACTGCAAAAAGGGTTAACTTTCGAAAACGTAACACAGGCGTGGACTTATTTTTGTAAGCCGTTTAGCGAGCCCTGAAAAAGTGGGGCTAATTACTAACTAAACTAAACTGATTATGAAAGAAGGCTACATTGGTATTTTAACATCCGGAGGAGATGCTTCGGGGATGAATGCGACGATTCGTGCCATTACCCGCAGCGCCATTTGCAACGGTTACAAGGTGAAAGGTATCTACCGGGGATATGAGGGACTGATTAACGATGAAATACGCGAACTTACCACTGAGGATGTAAGCAATATCATTCAGCGTGGAGGTACTATCCTGAAAACAGCGCGCTCTAAAGATTTTGAAACGGCTGAAGGACGGGAAAAAGCGTACGAAGTAATGCAAAAAGAAAAAATACATACCTTATTCATCATCGGAGGAGACGGTTCACTGACGGGGGCAAGAATCTTTGCACAAGAATACGATGTTCCGTGCATCGGACTGCCGGGGACCATCGACAACGATCTGTGGGGTACAGACTTGACCATCGGCTACGATACGGCGCTTAACACAATCGTGGAATGTGTGGATAAGATTCGTGACACGGCTACCTCGCACGAACGGATTTTCTTCGTGGAAGTTATGGGACGGGATGCCGGATTTCTGGCTCAAAACAGTGCCATCGCTTCAGGGGCGGAAGCTGCAATCATACCGGAAGACCAGACGGATACCGACCAACTGGAAGAGTTCATCAAACGTGGATTCCGAAAGACCAAGAACAGCAGTATTGTCATCGTAACAGAAAGCCCCACGGGAAAGGGAGCAAACTATTACGCTGAACGTGTCAAGAAAGAATATCCGCAATACGATGTTAGGGTTACAATATTAGGACATCTGCAACGGGGTGGATCGCCCAGCGCAGGCGACCGCATCTTGGCAAGCAGATTGGGATGTGCCGCTATTCAGGCGATGATGGAAGGGCAACGGAACGTCATGATAGGCATACGAAACGACAAAGTGGTTTATGTTCCTTTTGCCGAAGCCATAAAAAAGAATAAACCCATCGACAAAAGTCTGATTACGGTTCTGAACGAGTTGTCTATCTGACTTCTTATCGCTTACTGATAACAAACAACACAGATTGTGTGGAACAAGTTACGGAGAGTAAACCTGTCCGTCAACGGCAAAACGACACACAGTCCGTGTTTTTTTATGGTCTGACCATTCAACTGATTTTCAAAAGTTTCTTTACGTCTTTCTGTATTTTTTTATACAGCGGAGAGTTTTTATAATTCGTATTCTTACGAATCACCACATCTACCCCCAAGAGGCTGCGCTGGTAACTGGTCAGTTCGTTTTGAAGCTGCATTTCGTGAAGCGCCAAGCGCTGGATTTGCTCCTCGCGCTCCCGACGCAAAATCGTACAGACGGGCAGCAGCAGGCGCATCACCACATTATCCATAATATGATGTCCCTGAATAAACATATAAGTGTTTTCAGGATAAACGCCAAGCTCTTTCAGTTCTTCTTTCAGACTTTCTATTTCGCCAAGTGCATGGGCATGGCGGTGCTCAAGTTCTTTCAACTTGCGCCTTACACGCTTTTCCATAATCTGAAGGCTGGTTTCGGGATGACGTGTGCTTACTTGCTCCAGTCTTACAAAAGCACAAAAGTCGAGCAGCGAGAACTCTGAAAGATGCTTGTTTCGATAGAACCATACCGACCAGACGAACAAGGGATAGGCTATTTCGGAATACAGTTTCATAAACGCCGGAAAATCAATTATCTGACGGTCGTTAAGAGTAGCCATTACGCACACTTCGTGTAATCCCTCGGCGTAACAATGATAATTTTCGATGGCGTAAGCATAGGTCTGGAGTACGAAAGGACATTCAAGCATGTAGCGTGAAGTCTGCGTCCGTCCCTGCAACAGATAATCGTAATCACTGTCTACACAAGCTATCATATTTTCGCCCAACTGCTTTCCCAAATGGTTCATCAGCACGGTTTTCTTCCCTTTCGCCAGTGTATCCCGCGAGGGCAGCATCACTTCAAAATAACGGGTATCGTCTTCAAATTCAGCTAACAGGGAACGCCAGAAAGAAACATCATCGTAACTTTCCACGTAGGCTACGATTTTCTTCCTTGTACGTTTAGGCTTCAGGCTGTTGGCAGCTCCGATATACAGGGAAGACAGGTTGTCAGTCAATCTTTTTCCCATAGCTGTTGTTTAATGGGTTGTAATGTCGCTCACTTCGGTTACGGCATCAATCCATCCGTTCATGATTACCGCCGGCGAATGAGTGGTCAGAATAATTTGCACGTTGGGGTTAAGGCTGCGTATCAACGAAATCAGCCGTTGCTGCCATTCTACGTGGAGAGAAATTTCAGGCTCATCCATAAATAAGGCAAAAGGCTGGTTATCTTGCACCAACACGGTAAGCAAGATTACGAGCATCTGTTTCTCGCCCGAAGAAAGCTGGTAAGGAGTCAACACGTCGCCGTCTTGCTCAAACTGTATTTCGTTGCTCTTACGGATGATTTTCTTCCCCGTTTCGCTGAACAAATCGTCTATCATATCCTGAAATTCGGTTTTCGGACGAGACACCTGTGCGGCGCGGGCTTGGTCTTCGATCACCCCGCTGGTAAGCAACTCGATGATGCGGTTGCCGATGTTCACCTGATAATCCAGATAACGGCGCTGCAACTGGTAAAGCTGCCAGTCGAGTTCGGTTTTTACATTCTGGTTTCCTATCTTTTCCAGCAAGCCGGAACTGATAAGCGGGCGGTCGAAACTCCGTATCACGTCGAAATGGATATAAGTAGCGTCTTCGGGCGAGAAAATAAACGACACACCCGGCTGGACGCCATTGGTTAATGCGCCCCCTTCAAGGGCGTTAAGGCTTAAAACCGACTTGTTGAGGATTGTACTTTTGCCGATGCCATTCACTCCGCTCAGGATATTAACATCGGCACGTAAATTCCACGAAATATTTTTTCGTCCCCACAAACCTTTTATCTCAATGCGTTTAATGTAATCAGCCTGTTTCTTCATGACTTTGTATTTTTATTCTGAAAACCAAATATACTGATTTTAACGGATAATCTGCCTCGAGGGGATTTAAATTTTATCAAAAACAAGAAGAAAAATTCTATTCGGATAACCCACCGACGCATCCGCATGTGTTCACTTACATTAGCCGAAAAGTCACCGTGTTCTACCGCAAGCGTTTTTGCCGCTAAAAGCCATCTCATAAATCGCTGGTAATCAAGGCTGGCTTCATTACAAGAAAAAACCGCCGCCATACGAAAAAAGGGACAAAAATCCGAGAAGCATCGGCTGGGTGCTTCTCGGATTTTTGTCCCTTTCGGATAAGAGGACGATTAAGAACGAGTATCAGAACGGCAGGTCGTCTTTATCGTCCGTAGCAGAAAAATCGACCGGTGCCGACGGAGCTGCATTAACCGGCGGGAAAGGAGGCGTAACGGGAGGCATTTGTGCCGCATCTGCCGATACACGTTCCACTTTCCATGCACGAATACTGTTAAACCAGCGTCCTTGCCATTCGCGTGCGTCGATGTCGAACGAAACATTCAGTTCCTCTCCTACTTGGATATTGAATTGCTGTATTTTATCTGCGCCAAACACATCGAAACACATACGGCGGGGATATTGGTCGTGGGTTTCGATTACGTATTCCTGCACCTTCCATTCGTTTCCGTTTTTAGAAATTCCGCCTCTCGGTTCGAGAACGGCTATCACTCTTCCTTGTAATTCCATTACTTGTCTTTATTTATATCTGTTAAATATTGATGTTTTGTCTCGGTTGTAAAAAAATCGGTTACGAAATTACACTTTTCCGAAAAAGCAAACTAATTTTTCGGTGTTTTTTTGTGCTGCTTCTGCAATCTTTTCGTAACTTTGGCAGTTAATTGAAAGAAATATTATAATAAACATATCAAAACAAACCTATGAAGTTTATTGTTTCAAGTACCGCTTTATTCAGCCACTTACAGGCTATCAGCCGCGTTATCAACTCAAAAAACTCATTGCCTATACTGGATTGTTTCTTGATGGAAATGCAAGACGGAACATTAACGATGACAGCTTCGGATAATGAAACCACCTTATGTACTTCCATCGAGGCAAACGAATTTTCGGGCGACGGACGCTTTGCCGTTTCATCCAAAACCCTGCTGGAAGCATTGAAAGAAATCCCCGAACAGCCCTTGAGCTTCGATATAAATCCGAGCAGTCTGGAAATTACCATCCAATATCAGAACGGGCAATATAACTTAATGGGACAAAACGCCGATGAATACCCTCAAGCTCAAAACTTGGGAGGAAACACCGTTGAAGTCACCATTGGGGCTGATGTGTTGAACGTGGGTGTAAACCGCACGTTTTTTGCGACAGCCGATGATGAGTTGCGCCCGGTAATGAACGGTATTTATTTCGATATAACTACCGAAGATATCACGATAGTGGCATCAGACGGACACAAGTTGGTGCGCTACAAGACTTATGCGGCACACGGCGATGAAAAGGCTGCCTTCATTCTTCCTAAAAAGCCTGCCAACCTGCTGAAAAACTTATTGCCGAAAGAGCAAGGCGATGTGAAAATCAGCTTCGATGACCGCAATGCCACGTTCGTACTCGAAAATTACTGCATGACATGCCGCCTGATAGAAGGACGTTACCCGAATTACAATTCCGTAATTCCGCAGAATAATCCGCACAAGGCTACTATCGACCGCACCATGTTTATCAGTGCGTTACGGCGTGTATCGGTATTTTCTTCTCAGGCAAGCAGCCTCATCAAGTTAAGTCTCTCAGACAACTTGATGAAAATTTCTGCACAGGATATTGATTTCTCTACTTCGGCAGAAGAAACGACAATCTGCCAGTATGACGGGAATCCGATGAGCATCGGCTTCAAATCGTCGTTCCTGATAGACATACTGAACAGCATGTCTTCTACCAATGTAATAATCGAACTGGCAGACCCGTCGCGTGCAGGAGTCATCGTACCCGAAGAGCAGGAAGAGAATGAAGATTTGCTGATGTTGCTCATGCCCATGATGTTAAACGACTAAAATAAGAAATGAAACTGAACTTAAAAAATCCGTTGGTATTCTTCGATTTGGAAACAACGGGAACCAATATAAATACCGACCGCATCGTGGAAATCTGTTACCTGAAGGTTTACCCCAACGGTAACGAAGAGTCTAAGACGATGCGCATCAATCCGGAAATGCACATACCGGAAGCCTCGTCTGCCGTTCACGGAATTTACGATGCGGATGTGGCAGACTGTCCTACCTTCAAGGAAGTGGCAAAGAGCATTGCCAACGACATTGAGGGTGCAGACATCGCCGGATTTAACTCCAACCGTTTCGATGTCCCCGTACTGGTAGAGGAGTTTCTGCGTGCGGGAATCGACATCGACCTGACCAAACGGAAGTTTATCGACGTGCAGGTAATTTATCACAAGCTGGAGCAGCGTACGCTTTCGGCTGCCTATAAGTTTTACTGCGGAAAGAATCTGGAAGACGCGCATACAGCCGAAGCCGACACACGGGCTACTTACGAAGTGTTGAAGGCTCAGCTCGACCGTTATCCCGAGGTTCTGGAAAACGACATTAATTTCCTCTCAGAGTATTCAACATACAGCAAGAACGTAGACTTTGCCGGACGCATCGTGTACGATGATAACGGCGTGGAGGTTTTCAATTTCGGCAAATACAAGGGAATCCCTGTATCCGAAGTATTAAAACGCGACATGGGTTATTACGGATGGATAATGAATGGCGATTTCACCCTGAACACCAAAAACGTACTGACTAAAATCCGTTTACGCGAAAGTAATCTGATGAAATGATGAAAGGAAAGAAAATCGTATTGGGAATAACGGGTAGCATTGCTGCGTACAAGGCTGCCGTACTGACACGAGGCCTGATAAAAAAAGGTGCGGAAGTGCAAATCGTCATAACTCCGGCGGGAAAGGAATTTATTACTCCCATCACGCTTTCGGCACTGACCAGCAAGCCGGTCATCAGCGAGTTTTTTGCGCAGCGCGACGGAACGTGGCACAGCCATGTCGACCTCGGATTGTGGGCCGACGCAATGGTCATTGCCCCGGCTACGGCGTCTACCATCGGCAAGATGGCGCACGGCATAGCCGACAACATGCTGGTAACTACCTACCTCTCGATGAAAGCTCCCGTGTTCATTGCTCCGGCGATGGACTTGGATATGTTTGCCCATCCGTCGACCCAGCATAACTTAGATATTCTCCGTTCGTACGGAAATCATATCATCGAACCGGCTTCGGGCGAACTTGCAAGTCACCTTGTAGGTAAAGGCCGCATGGAAGAACCGGAAAAAATAATAGAGGTGCTGGAAGCGTTTTTTTCGCGCCGGCAAGACCTGCAAGGGAAAAAAGTCATGATTACTGCCGGACCTACATACGAAAAGATAGACCCGGTACGTTTCATCGGTAACTATTCGTCGGGTAAAATGGGATATGCTCTCGCCGAAGCCTGCGCGGAACGCGGAGCGGAAGTAACGCTGGTAAGCGGTCCGGTAAACCGAGAGGTGATTCATCCCAACATCAAACGCATCAACGTGGAAAGCGCTGCCGAGATGTACCAAGCTGCGGTAAAGAATTACGAAGATGCCGATGCCGGTATCTTATGTGCAGCCGTGGCAGACTTTACTCCGGAGGTGACAGCCGAGCAAAAGATTAAACGTGAAAAAGACGACCTGATACTCCGATTGAAGCCTACGCAAGACATAGCTGCGGCACTGGGTAAACAGAAACGCCCGGAACAACGATTGGTAGGATTCGCATTGGAAACCAACGATGAAGTAAGCCATGCGCAAGACAAACTGAAACGCAAGAACTTTGATTTCATTGTACTGAATTCACTGAACGACAAAGGGGCGGGATTCCGCTGCGATACGAATAAAATAGCCATCATCGACCGTGACGGCATAACGGCTTATCCGCTGAAACCGAAAACGGAAGTGGCTACCGATATAATCGACAAACTGGTAACTTTATTTTAACGCTACGCCATGTTACAGTCTATCTACATACAGAACTATGCGCTTATCGACAAGCTGAATATCGACTTTACGCCCGGCTTTTCCGTTATTACCGGAGAAACAGGGGCGGGAAAGTCTATCATTCTCGGTGCCATCGGCTTGCTGTTAGGGCAACGTGCAGATGTGAAAGCCATAAAAAACGGGGCAACCAAATGTATCGTAGAAGCACGTTTCGTAATTGCATCCTACGGCATGGAGCATTTCTTCATGGAAAACGACATTGAGTTTGACCCGGAAGAATGTATCCTGCGCCGTGAAGTATCAGCCAATGGCAAGAGCCGTGCGTTTATCAACGATACACCGGCATCATTGGCTCAAATGAAAATTTTAGGCGAGAAGCTGATAGACGTACACAGCCAGCATCAGAATCTTCTGTTGAACAAAGAAGGATTCCAACTGAATATATTGGACATTTTGGCGCAAGATGATAACGACTTGTCTGCTTATCAGAAAGTGTATCATGACTACAAACAGATTTGCCGGGGGTTAGAGGAATTTATCGCTCAGGCAGAGAAGAGCAAGCAAGACGAAGATTATATCCGTTTCCAATTGGAGCAGTTGGAAGAAGCCGGACTGAAGGAAAACGAACAGGCGGAACTGGAAAAGGAATCGGAGACGTTGAGTCATGCCGAAGATATCAAAGCCGGACTGTATAAGGCTGAACAGCTTATCAATGGCGATGAAGGCGGTACGCTGGCGCTGGCTAAGGAATGTGAACAGACACTGCAATCCATCTCCCGCGTGTATGCTCCGGCACAGGAATGGATAGAACGCCTGAACAGTTGTTACATTGAGCTGAAGGATTTGGCACACGAAATTGCCGGAGCGCAGGAGGAAATAGAATTCAACCCGTCGCGCTTGGATTACGTGAACGAACGGCTGAATTTAATTTATTCCCTGCAACAGAAACACCATGTCAAGACTGTAGAAGAGCTTATTGCTTTAGCGGATAAGTATCGGGAACAATTAAACACCATCACTTCGTTCGATGACCGTATTGCCGAGCTGAATAAGGAAAAGGATAAGCTGTATGCGCAGGTAACACAACAAGCGAAACGCTTAACCGAACTCCGTACAGGCTCTGCACGCTACATCGAAACGCAGATGAAATCGCTGCTTGTTCCGCTGGGAATGCCCAATGTACGTTTTGCGGTAGAAATGACGCTGCGCAAAGAGCCTGATGCCAAAGGTATGGACAGTGTTACTTTTCTCTTTTCCGCCAACAAGAACGGCACGCTGCAAAACGTTGCGTCTATTGCTTCGGGTGGAGAAATTGCCCGCGTGATGCTTTCACTGAAAGCGATGATAGCCGGAGCGGTCAAGCTGCCAACCATTATTTTCGACGAAATAGATACGGGGGTTTCCGGCTCGATAGCCGAGAAGATGGCGCTTATCATGCAAGACATGGGGAAACAGAACCGGCAGGTTATCAGCATTACCCACTTGCCTCAGATAGCTGCACGCGGAAGTGCACACTACAAAGTATATAAAGAAGATACCGAAACGGGAACAAACAGCTACATCCGCCGACTGAGTGATGACGAACGGGTCTGCGAGATTGCCAACATGCTGAGCGGAACGACCATGACTGAGGCTGCAATGAATAACGCACGCGCTTTGTTGGGATTCCCGAACAACTAATTACAAGCATATTTTAAAGTTATGATAGAAAAGAACGAAATGATATTTGGCGTAAGAGCCGTAATCGAAGCCATACAGGCGGGCAAGGAAATAGACAAAGTTTTGGTGAAGAAAGATATTCAAAGCGACTTGTCGAAGGAGCTTTTTGCCGCACTGAAAGATACGTTTATCCCGGTACAGCGAGTGCCGGTAGAACGTATCAACCGCATTACGAAAAAGAATCATCAGGGGGTGGTGGCTTTTATCTCACCCATCGCTTACCAGCGCACGGAGGATATCGTGCCTTTCCTTTTCGAGCAGGGTAAGAATCCGTTGCTGCTGATGCTCGACGGACTGACGGATGTACGTAACTTCGGAGCCATTGCCCGCACGTGTGAATGTGCCGGAGTAGATGCCATCATTATCCCTTCGAAAAACAGCGTAAGCGTTAATGCCGATGCCATCAAGACTTCGGCAGGGGCTCTGCATACGCTTCCGGTGTGCCGCGAAAGTAATCTGAAGAATACCATCAATTTCTTAAAAGAAAGCGGATTTAAGATTGTTGCCGCTACCGAAAAAGGTGATTACGATTATACGAAGGGCGATTATACCTCGCCTACCTGCATCATCATGGGGGCGGAAGATACGGGAGTGCCTTACGAACACCTCGCCCTGTGCGACGAATGGATTAAGATTCCGCTGTTCGGCAACATCGAATCGCTTAACGTATCCGTGGCAGCAGGCATCCTGATTTACGAAGCCGTGAAGCAGCGCGGATTTGGAAACGAATAACATAAAATCTTAACATAACATGAAAAAGACAATACTTCTATTAGCCTGCGGGATGTTCTTCCAATGTGGTTGGGCGCAGGAACTTCCCAAGTGGGTAAACAAAGCGCGAAAAGCGGTATTCTCGGTAATTACATATAATAAGGAAAACAAAATCCTGAATACGGGAAACGGATTTTACATTGATGAGAACGGTACTGCCGTGTCTGATTATTCACTGTTTAAGGGTGCCGAACGGGCGGTGGTGGTGACTGCCGACGGCAAGGAATTGCCTGTTACGTTCATCTTAGGAGCTAACGACATGTATGATGTGGTAAAGTTCCGCACGGCTACCGACAAGAAGCCTACGGCGCTTCAGCCTGCCGCGCAAGCTGCTGCCGAAAACGCCACGGTTTACCTGCTGCCTTACTCTACCCAGAAGTCTGCCGACGTTCAAAACGGAACGATAGCAAAGATTGACAGCATCAGCAACAATTCTTTCTATTATACGCTGAACATGCACACCACCGACAAAACCGTGAGTTGCCCGATAATGAACATCAACGGTGAGGTAATCGGATTGTTGCAGAAAAATACGGAAAAAGACAGCAAAGAAAGCTATGCCATCGGGATCGGTTATGCCATGTCGCTTTCTATTTCTGCACTGTCGGGCAGCGATTTTACACTCAACTCCATCGGCATCAAAAAGGCTTTGCCGGACGATGAATCGCAGGCGCTGGTTTACCTGTATATGCAGTCGTCGCAACTTTCACAGAGTGATTATCTTGAATTGTTGAACGACTTCATTGCTCAGTATCCCAACAACATCGAAGGGTATCAGCGCCGGGCTACTTGTTACATGAATTTCGGCGATGACGAACACAATGCTTTGGCGGAAAAAGAGTTGGAAAAAATGCTTGACATTGCCGAAAACAAGGCGGAAGCTCACTACAACATTGCCAAACTGCTTTATAGCTACAACCTTTCCCTGAACGGCAAACAGCCGTACGGCGACTGGACGCTGGAGCGTGCGCTGAACGAAATCAATGAGTCGCTTGCCGCTTCGCCGGAGGGACTTTACTATCAGGTGCAGGGGGATATTTATTTTGCCATGCAGAAGTATGCCGAGGCATCTGCTTCATACGAGGCGGTAAACCGTACGCCGCTGGCTTCTGCCGCTTCTTTTTATTCGGCAGCCAAAGCCAAAGAACTGACGCCGGGGGTAGAAATGAAAGAGGTTATCGCACTGATGGACAGCGCCGTGGTTCGTTTCAACAAACCTTACGGGCAGGATGCCGCACCTTACTTGTACGAACGCGCACGGATGAAAAGTGCAGCAGGCGAATACCGCGATGCCGTGCTTGATTATAACGACTTTTACGACGCCATGTTAGGACAGGTTACTGCCGAGTTTTACATGGTACGCCAACAGACGGAAATGCAATGCCGCATGTATCAGCAGGCACTCGACGACATCACGAAAGCCGTAGAAATGGAACCCAACAACTCGGAATATTGGTTGGAAAAGGGTAGCGTACACTTGCGGACCAACCAAGTGGCAGAAGCCATCAAGTCGTTGCAACAGGCCATTGCGCTCGATGCGAACAATGCTGCCGCCTACCGTATGTTGGGATACAGCCAGATACAGCAAAAGCAAAAGAAAGAGGGGCTTGCCAATTTAAAGAAGGCGCAGGAGTTGGGAGACACTGTTGCCGGAAACCTGATTGAGCGGTACAACAAATAAAACGACACTCTCTTACCCATAGAAAAAGGGGACATTCCTGATGTGATTCTACCACAGGAATGTCCCCTTTTTCTATGGGAAGAAACCTGTAACGCTACCCGAAAAGTTACCTGTTTCTATGGGAAGAACTGACTGACACTTCGAATAGAAATTCATCCTCCTTTTCCTTCCTCCCAATCATACATTTTCCACGAAAAAAACATTAGCAGTAATTTATTTTGCCTATTTTTATTTTGCCTATTTTTGCAATATACAAACACCAAATTTAATCGTTATGAAGAAGACATTGTATTTATTCATGTTGCTGGCTGCCTGCTCAAGTGCAGTGAAAGCACAGTTTTGCAACACCCAAAAAGGCACATTGCTATATTACGAAACGCGGGATACGGAAAAAGAAACCGTACAAACAGACACATCTTGCATTGTTGACGTTTATAAAAGCGGCGATACATTAATTGTAAAACAAGAAAACTGGGGAAAGCGGGCGGAGTTTGGAGACGCTGCCGAACAAATAACATTCCGATGCGACAACGACAAAACGACCCGCATGACGCTGATGAGTGCTGATTATCTGAAAGAAATGATGTACCGTTATTACCTTGACGGGTATCACCAAGCCAATCCTGAAGAAACCGACGAGGAGAAAATGAAAAAAGGATTTGACGAGTTTATGGAACAGTTGCACTGCGAGGGAGAAGTCTATATTCCGCTGAAAACCGATGCCAAAGCCGGTGACAAATTGCCTGAATCTAAATTCCTTTACAAACTGAAACCGATAAAAATGACTGCTTCCGTCAGCAACGGTACGGTTATCGGATTTGAAACCCTGACTACCGAAGCAGGTACGTTCAACTGTCTGAAAGTGTCCTATCAAGCCAAATACAAGATCATGTTTATCTCTGAAACCACTTATATGACCGAATGGTATGCCGAAAATGTCGGTTTGGTAAAGAGTGAAGAGAGAACCAAACGCGGTAAAGTTATGGCAACAAGTACGCTTGTACGCATTGAGAAAGCGTCTATCTGACACTGACAAACATATTAAAATATCCTGACATTTGCCACCCAAATGTCAGGATAAAAAAACAACCGATAAAACTTTTTATCCGTTCTTTCTTCGTTATCCCAATCTTTTCTTCTATCTTTGTCGCAATCAAAGTAAAACAAAGGGGTGCCCGACAAAACAGGCTGAGATTATACCCTGCGAACCTGATGCGGTTAGTACCGACGAAGGGATTGTTGCTTGCTGATATTTTTTCTGCTTATTCCCATCCGGGTTCCTCTTTGTATTACTTACCTTTTTAAATACGTTATTATATGAAAATACTGGTAAATAACAAAGAGACAGAGCTTACGGGTGGAAACACCGTAGCCCATTTAGCCCGCCAATTAGAACTTCCCGCTCAGGGAGTTGCCATTGCCCTGCATAACCGCATGGTACCACGTACGGAATGGGAAAACACTCCGCTGAAAGAAAACGACAGTCTGGTAATCATCAAAGCTGCCTGCGGAGGGTAAATCAGAGCTATGGAACTTCAGTTCATCACTCATTTCACGGAGAAATATTCGTATTACGACTCGGCGCGCATGGCACTCGAAGGGGGATGCCGATGGATTCAGTTGCGCATGAAAGATGCTTCACCCGAAGAGGTAGAGCAGGAGGCGTTGCGCGTTCAGGCATTATGCCGGACGTATCATGCCACATTCATCATTGATGACCACGTAGAACTTGTAAAAAAATTACACGCCGACGGGGTGCATCTGGGCAAGCATGACATGCCTGTCGCCGAAGCACGCCGGCTGTTGGGCAACGGTTTCATCATCGGAGGAACGGCAAACACGTTCGACGACGTGAAGATGCACTACGAGGCGGGAGCCGACTACATCGGGTGCGGACCGTTCCGATTCACCACCACCAAAAAGAACCTCAGTCCGATTCTCGGTCTGGAGGGGTATCGCCGTATCGTATCGCAAATGAAAGAAGCCGGAATTAATCTGCCGATAGTAGCCATCGGAGGAATCACCCGCGAAGACATCCCTGCTATCCTGCAAACCGGAGTAACAGGTGTTGCACTGAGCGGAACCATCCTGCGGGCGGACAATCCTACGGAAGAAACACGGCGAATTTTAGCTATCAAATAATAAAAAAATTGTAACAAGATAACAATGGAAAAATTAATCATTGCCGGAAAAGAGTTTAACTCACGCCTGTTTTTGGGCACCGGAAAATTCAATTCAAACCAACTGATGGAAGAGGCGATTCTTGCCTCAGGCACGGAAATGGTAACCGTAGCCATGAAACGTATCGAACTGAACGATAAAGAAGACGACATGCTGAAACACATCGTTCACCCGCATATCCAATTACTGCCCAACACGTCGGGCGTACGCACGGCAGAAGAAGCCGTGTTCGCAGCGCAAATGGCTCGCGAGGCTTTCGGTACGAACTGGCTGAAACTGGAAATTCATCCCGACCCGCGTTACCTCCTGCCCGATTCAGTTGAAACGCTAAAAGCCACGGAAGAACTGGTTAAATTAGGATTCGTGGTACTTCCCTACTGTCAGGCAGACCCCACGCTCTGCAAACGTCTGGAAGAAGCCGGAGCAGCCACGGTTATGCCGCTCGCTGCCCCCATCGGTACAAACAAGGGATTACAGACGCACGACTTCCTGCGTATCATTATCGAGCAGAGTAACGTGCCGGTAGTAGTGGATGCGGGAATTGGTGCACCGAGCCACGCAGCCGAAGCGATGGAAATGGGCGCGGCGGCATGTCTGGTAAACACTGCCATCGCCGTTGCCGGAAATCCGGTGGAAATGGCTACCGCATTTAAAGAAGCCGTTATCGCCGGACGACGTGCCTACGAAGCCGGACTGGGTACGCAGGCTACCAACTTGGTGGCTTCCGCTTCCTCTCCCCTTACAGCATTTCTTAATTAAAAACAAACCGATTATGGAAAAAGACAATAAAGCATACGCACATGCCGAAAAAGCCTATATGCAAGGCACACTGTTCCCGTTCGTTAAGGTGGGAATGCAGAAAGTAAACCTTACGCCCAGCGTCAGCATCGTAGACGGTAAAAAGGTAATGACCCCGAACGAGCCTGTTTACGTTTACGACACCAGCGGTCCGTTCAGCGACCCGAACATTGAAATCGACTTGAAAAAGGGGCTTTCCCGTATGCGTGAATCGTGGATAACCTCACGCGGCGACGTAGAGCAGCTTCCGTCTATCACTTCAGAATATGGCAAGATGCGCCGCGATGATGCCTCGCTCGATCATTTGCGTTTCGAACATATCGCCCTGCCCTATCGTGCCAAAGCCGGAAAATGCTGTACGCAGATGTATTATGCCAAGCAGGGCATCATTACGCCCGAAATGGAATATGTAGCCATCCGCGAGAACATGAACTGCAAGGAGTTGGGCATTGATACCTATATCACTCCGGAGTTCGTGCGCGAAGAAATCGCTGCCGGACGTGCCGTACTGCCTGCCAATATCAACCACCCGGAAAGCGAACCGATGATTATCGGACGCAAGTTCCTCGTAAAAATCAATACCAACATCGGTAACTCTGCCACCACATCGAGCATCGATGAGGAAGTAGACAAGGCTGTATGGAGCTGCAAGTGGGGAGGCGATACGCTGATGGACCTCTCAACGGGCGACAACATTCACGAAACGCGCGAATGGATTGTACGCAACTGCCCCGTGCCGGTAGGAACTGTACCTATTTACCAAGCACTTGAAAAAGTGAACGGCAAAGTGGAAGACCTGACGTGGGAAATCTATAAAGATACGCTGATTGAGCAGTGCGAACAAGGTGTGGATTACTTTACCATCCATGCCGGAATCCGTCGCCACAACGTTCATCTCGCCGACAAACGCCTGTGTGGTATCGTAAGCCGCGGAGGTAGTATCATGAGCAAGTGGTGTCTTGTCCACGACCGCGAATCCTTCCTCTACGAACATTTCGATGACATCTGCGACATCCTTGCCCAATACGACGTGGCAATCTCTTTGGGAGACGGATTGCGCCCCGGCTGTATTGCCGATGCCAACGACGAAGCCCAATTCGCCGAACTCGACACAATGGGCGAACTCGTAGTACGTGCATGGGAAAAGAATGTGCAAGCCTTCATCGAAGGTCCGGGACACGTGCCCTTGCACAAGATACAAGAAAACATGCAGCGCCAGATAGAACACTGTCATAACGCACCGTTCTATACGCTCGGCCCGCTGGTGACAGACATAGCTCCGGGTTACGACCACATTACTTCTGCCATCGGTGCAGCCCAAATAGGATGGTTGGGAACAGCCATGCTCTGTTACGTTACTCCCAAAGAGCATTTGGGACTGCCGAACCGCGAAGACGTGCGTACGGGAGTCATCACCTATAAGATTGCTGCCCATGCTGCCGACCTCGCAAAAGGTCATCCGGGAGCGCAGATACGAGACAACGCCCTGAGCAAAGCGCGCTATGAATTCCGCTGGCGCGACCAGTTCCACTTGAGCCTCGACCCCGACCGTGCATTGGAATACTTCAACGAAGGCCGACATACCGACGGAGAATACTGCACGATGTGCGGACCTAACTTCTGTGCAATGAAACTAAGTAGAGATCTCTCTAAAATTAATAATTAAACAATGAAGAATTAATAACGGAAAGATGCTAACCCAATCTACCGCTGTTAATTGTTACCTTCTAATTATTCATTAAATAAAATGTTCAGCGAAGAATTAGAAAAAATAAATTGGGAAGCCACCACCGAAGCCATCTACTCGAAAACAGAATCGGATGTGCTTCGAGCTTTGGGAAAAGAACATTGCGACGTAGACGACTTCATGGCACTGGTTTCACCGGCTGCCGAGAAATATCTGGAGCCTATGGCGCAACTCAGTCGCAAATACACCGAAGAACGGTTCGGCAAAACCATCTCGATGTTTATCCCTCTGTACATCACCAATTCATGTACGAACTCGTGTGTGTACTGCGGATTCCATATCAGCAACCCGATGGCACGCACCATCCTTACGCCGGAGGAAATAGAAAACGAATACCGCGCCATCAAAAAGCTCGGACCGTTCGAGAACCTGCTCATCGTTACCGGTGAGAATCCTGCCAAAGCGGGAGTTCCGTATCTCGCCAAAGCGCTCGACTTGGCTAAGTCGTATTTCTCGAATCTGAAAATCGAGGTCATGCCGCTCAAAACCGAAGAGTATGCCGAACTGATAAAACACGGCATGAATGGAGTTATCTGTTTCCAAGAAACCTATAACAAGGCGCGGTATAACGTATATCATCCGCGCGGCATGAAATCGAAATTCGAATGGCGCGTCAACGGATTCGACCGCATGGGACAGGCGGGTGTTCACTCCATCGGCATGGGTGTGCTGATAGGATTGGAAGACTGGCGAACAGATGTTACCATGATGGCTTATCACCTGCGTTACCTGCAAAAGCATTACTGGAAAACGAAGTACAGCGTAAACTTCCCGCGTATGCGTCCTGCCGAAAACGAAGGATTCCAACCCAATGTCATTATGAGCGACAAAGAGTTGGCACAGGTAACATTCGCCATGCGTATCTTTGACCACGATGTAGACATTTCGTACTCTACGCGCGAACCGGCTTACATACGCGACCACATGGCTTCGCTCGGCGTAACCACCATGAGCGCGGAGAGTAAGACCGAACCGGGAGGGTATTATACCTACCCGCAGGCACTCGAACAGTTCCACGTAAGCGACGAACGTACTGCCGTAGAGGTGGAACATGCCTTGAAATCGCTCGGACGCGAACCGGTATGGAAAGACTGGGATGCTTCGTTCGATTTCGTAAAGTAATATTTTAAAACATTCGTGATTCATGGAAAGATACAATCGCCAGCTTATCCTGCCCGAAATCGGTGAAGAAGGACAGACGCGACTGAAACAGGCACGTGTTCTCATTGTAGGCGTGGGGGGCTTAGGCTCTCCCATTGCCCTTTACCTGACAGGGGCGGGAGTTGGAAACATCGGACTGGTAGACGACGATGTGGTAAGCGAAACCAATCTTCAGAGGCAAGTGATTTACAGAGAAGACGAAGTGGGACTCTCAAAAGCATTACAGGCGCAAAAGCACTTGCAGGCCTTAAACAGCGAAGTCAACATTGAGGCTTATCCCGTACGCCTTACTTATGAGAATGCCGAGTCCATCATCGCGCAATACGACATTGTGGTAGACGGATGTGACAACTTTGCCACCCGTTATCTGATAAACGACACGTGCGTCCGTTTAAACAAAGTGTACGTGTACGGTGCTATCCGTGCCTTCGACGGACAAGTCTCGGTATTCAACTATCGGGGCGGAAAGACGTATCGTGACCTCTTCCCCGACGAAGCGGAAATGCTCTCCATGCCTCATCCACCCAAAGGGGTCATGGGCTTTACCCCGGGACTGATAGGGTCTGCCGAAGCCAACGAAGTAGTAAAGATTATCTGCGGCTACGGTGAAGTGTTGAGTGGAAAACTGTGGCACATCGACCTGAAGACACTGGAAACATATACCTTTTCACTGTAAGCCAATCGCTCTCCGTTTTTACCTCCATCCACATAAACGATAGGGTAAGAACGGAGAGTTTTTTTGCCTCATTTTATCCCCCCGAAAACGCTACCCGAAAGACCGGCAAGTCTTACCCATAGAACCGGGTAACTCATCCGCATGAAACAAGCAACACTACCCATAGCGTTTTTACGAGTAATTACCGTTACATTTTTACCTCCCAACCGAGTCGGAATAAAACAGACTCTTAACGTAACCTATATAAAAACACGCTATTTATTTTGCAGTTTTAAAGGGAGGTTCGTAACTTTGCCGCTATTATTTATTTATAGAAATGAAGTTAATATTAATTACAACTCCCCAATATTTTGTGGAGGAAGACCAAATAATAACTAACCTCTTCGATGAAGGACTTGATGTGCTCCATCTGCGAAAACCCGATACGGCATCTGCTTACGCCGAACGACTGCTGACGCTCATCCCCGAAAAATATCGTAAACGCATTGTGGTTCACGACCATTTTTACTTGAAAAACGAATACAAACTGAAAGGAATCCACCTGAGCCACCGCAACCCGATAATCCCCGACAACTATACGGGACACATCAGTGCGTCATGCCACACGCTGGAAGAAGTGGAAGCCGACAAAAAAAATTGCGATTACGTATTTCTAAGTCCGATATTCGACAGCATCTCCAAACAAGGATATCACTCCGCCTTTACAGCCGAGACCATCCGCGAGGCCGCCCGAAAAGGGATTATCGACAAGAAGGTGATAGCGCTGGGCGGAGTAGACGAAGACAACATCCTGCGTGTAAAAGATTTTGGATTCGGAGGTGCTGCCATCATGGGAGCAATATGGAATAAATTCGACCCTGCCACCGACACCAATTATCAGGGACTTATCGACACTTTCCGACGAATCAGGAATCTTGCTGACTAATCAACCTCCAGTTCTTTTAACGACTTTATACCAAAAACATTCCCCAAAGAAAAACAAGCTATGACCTATTTTTTCTTTGGGGAATGTTATATCCAAAGTGCGCTTAACGAAAAGCCGCTTAATTCTCTGCTGTAATTTCTATTACACGACTATTTAACTGATTACCTGTAAATACGCCCAAGCCTACTTTCATCAGATAATCACCTGAATAGATCTGATCGTTACCCTGCAAAGATGAATTTTGCCCGGACATCAGGTTAATTTCCTTAATCCGATAGTTCTTATCAGGATCAAGTCCCTGCATACATACATTCTGTACGAGCTTCGAATAATCCTGTGCGGGGCGTGGATAAATATCGAAAGCAAACAAAACAGCTTTCGTTTGGTCTTTGGTAACGAACATCGTAGAAGTATGATTGCCTGAGTACGGAGATACCAGCCGATACATATCGCCGTTTAAGATAGCCGGCTTCAGTCTGTTATAGTTTTTGATAGCACTTTGGCAATAAGCCAGTTCCTCTGCATTCATGTCCGACAGTTTGATGTCGAAGCCCAGTTTACCCATCATGGCAACGTCTGTACGGAATTTAATACTGGTTCGTTTGTTCCACGTAGTGACATGTGCACATAAGGTTTTTGCCGGGAAGAACTGTGAATAACCCCACTGGATAAACAGGCGTGCCACCGGATCTGTATTGTCGCTCGGCCAAAACTCAGTAAAATAATTCAATGCTTTATAATCAATACGCCCACTTCCTCCCGAACAGAGCATCATCGGCAGATCGGGATATTTCGCTTTAATACGGTCTAACACTTTGTACAGCCCGCGTACATATTCTACATACAAATGAGTTTGTTTCTCTTTCAGATACGGAGAGTAAATATTAGTCATCGGACTGTTGCAATCCCATTTGAAATAAGCAATACCCGGATATTTAGTCATCAACCCATCTACTACGCCAAACACAAAATCCTGTACTTCCGGATTGCTTAAATCCAGTACCATCTGATTACGGAAATAATACTCATTACGGTTAGACAAATGGATTACCCAGTCTTTATGTTTTTCATAAAGCTCGCTTTTCGGATTCACCATCTCCGGCTCAATCCAAACACCGAACTTGATGCCTTTCTTGGCAGCCTCATCTATCAGTTTACCCAAACCGTTCGGAAGTTTATCTGCCGTCTCAGTCCAGTCACCTAACCCTTGTGTATCGCTATGGCGGGGATATTTGTTGGCAAACCAACCGTCATCCAGCAAAAACATGTCAACTCCTAATTTCACTGCATCGCCCATCAAGCCGAGAAGTTTCTCTTCGTTGAAGTCGAAATAAGTAGCTTCCCAGTTATTGAGCAGAGTCATACGGTCTCCCTGACCATCTTTCAACTGATAAGCGCGTGCCCAATCATGAAAATTCCGACTTGCTTTTCCCTTTCCCTCAAAACTATATGTAAAGAAGAAATCAGGAGTACGGAATACCTCCTTTGCCGGCAACGAATATGCCGAGAAATAAGGATTAATTCCTGAAATAACGCGCAGCTTTTTTAACTGATCAACTTCGAAAGTAAAGCGGAAGTTTCCGGTCCATCCTAATGTACCCATTAAAACTTCCCCGGTATTTTCATCAGCAGGCTTATCCAGCGAGAGTTGAAAAAACGGAGGCGTAAACATATTGGCGCGCGTGCCCAATTTCGTATCCAAAACTTTCTTACCAAACAGCAACTCCTGTGTCGACTCTTGCACTTCGCTAATCCAGTCACCCGAAAACTCTGTCAAATAATATTTTGATTTATCGAAGTGAAGCATTGACGAAGCATACTTATGTAAGATAATCGGCTTCTTTTCCTGATGACTGATTTCCGTATAGGTTTTAATTATGTCATTATCATAATAAGCCACGTAATGCAGCTTTACAGAAACCGGATATTTATCATCTTGCAAATTAATCACCGTTTCTTTCACGCCATCTTTCAGTGCCTGCTCCGCATGAGATACATACTTCAACTCCAACGAAGCATTGTGGTCATTATGTTCTACATGAATGGCAGGCTCGAAATAATCTTCCATACCGTGTGTCAGATACGCCTCTTGTCCGCCCGTCAGGTGACGAATATCTGATTCGTGTAACAACTTACGCCCCAGATACATTTGTTTTAAACGACCGTTGTCGCCCACTTGGAATATTAAATCAACATTCTTAGTTTCTACTCTAATCGGCTCAGCCCCCCACAACACAGGAGACAAACAAAGCATACAACATAATACGAATAAAGTTTTTAGCTTCATAAAATATACATTTATAAGTGTTTATACAATATAATATACAAAGTTACTACCAATTATCTGTACGGAACGGAGAAACCGGAAGCCCCGATGCACCGAACAGCGTGCACTCCGGATTATCAGCCCATCCGTATCGCACTGCAACAGGAATTTGAACTTCCGGACACTCCACCACGATCTTATCCCCCTCGACACGTGCTTGGGCTTCGTAAAAACGGTGGTCGGGCCCCGCCATTGTGAATCCTTTCAGTTCGTGTGTAGTATCAAAAGACTTTTCCTCCCCCCGGAAGTAAAGGTAAACTTGATTACCTTTTATCTGATACGTGTCATACTGCGGAGGAGTAGAAACGATATCCTTTCCATAAGTATGAGATAAGGCACATAGCGCCAAGCGTCTACCTGCTTCCTGCTTATTTTTCGGATGAATATCAGCTGCTTCACCGATGTCAATAGTCGTGACCATTCCCGTATGCTCTAAATGGAGTGCCTTGCTTTGGGCTTCGCGCAAGGCAGCCCACTGAGAATCGGGCTGCACCGGCTGACGTTGCAAATAGTTAGCTAACTGAACGAAATAAAACGGCAAATGAGGCGCATGGAACTGCCTGCGCCAATCCTGAATCAGCCCCTGAAACAAGGATTCGTATTGCATGGCGCGTCCTACATTTGCTTCTCCCTGATACCAGATTACACCTTTGATAGGCAAAACGGTAAGCGGATGTACCATTGCATTATACAACACCGTAGGATAAGAGGAACTGCCCGAAGGTGAAGGAGGCAATGTCCCAACTTCTTTCAGAGAAACACCCTCCTGATATTTCCACTCTCCTGCCAGCGAAATGGGAGTTTCCCCTTTTACAGCCATATACAGCGCGTCCGCATTGCCAGTAATACCTCCCTCTCCTCCGGTATCGAGTACACGAACAGCAAGCACCGAAGTACCGGCTTTAACTTTTTCGGCCGGTATCGTATAAACACGAGGAGTATTGAATCCACTGCCCGAAGCTACCTGTTCGCCGTTCAGGTAAACAACGTCTTCATCATCAATCATGCCCAATGAAAGAGTCAAGTCCTTACCTGCCCATTTTTCAGGTATTTGTATCTCTTTTTTGAACCAAACCACTCCGTCGAACCCCGGAAGCGCATCGGTTTCCCATTGACGCGGTAATTTCATAGAGTTCAAGCGTATGTTTCCTACATTTTCATCGCATAAAACAGGATATCCTTCCCGAAAGCCTTTATCGGCATCTTTCAGACGGTTATTCCACTCCCGATAAACCACGTTATACTGTTCGATGATTTTGTTTTCATCAAACCCTGCTTCATGAAAAATACGAGTTACCTCTTCAAATCCCATAGTCTGACTGATGGTTTGGAAACTCGTCCATGCTTCGGCGGGAGTACCTCCCCACGTACAATCGATAACACCGACCGGCACATTCAAGTTTGTCCACAGTTGACGGGCATAGAAATAAGCCAAAGCCGAAAATTCAGGAACCGTAGCGGGCGAACAGACAGCCCATCCACCCATCGTTGATTCCAGATCGTCTTTTGGAGATAAAGAAGTAGCTTTCTTTACCTGAAACAAGCGAATAGAAGGGTAATCGGCATTCGTTATTTCTTGTTCGTAGTTCTGCACTTTCCCCCATCCGGCTATCGGCATCTCCATATTCGACTGCCCCGAACAAAGCCATACCTCCCCTATCAACACATTCTTTAAATCAAGCTCCGATCCGTCTGAAAAACGAATGTCATACGGACCACCCGCCTGAGGCGTAGAAACTTTTATGTTCCACTTTCCTGTCTCATCGGCATAAGTTTGATGTATCTCTGCATTCCATCCGACTTTTACAGTAACTTTCTTATTCGGAGTGGCGCTACCATAAAAAGTTACATCACTTTTTTGTTGAAGCACCATGTTATCGGTAAAAAACGCCGGAAGCAACACCTTTGCCTGCAAAGTGCCCAAGCAGCTACAAAGCAGGCATACGCATATACTTTTTTTCATAACCAGAAAACTTTATCTTGCTTGAATGTGAAACAACATTACGTCGCGGGCAGGAATGGTACACGACAATACATCCGTAACCACCTGTTCGGTATTTCGCCACAATTCTTTTATCTCATATTCTTTCTCTTTATTCAAGCCCAAACGTTCCAACGAAACATTCATTGTCAAGATTTCATCGCCATAATTGAATACGGCATAGTAACAACTTCCGTCTTCTTCGAACCGTACAAATTGATTTTCAGACTGCGCACCATTTCCTTCTACCGGACGGAAAGATACACCAGTAGCTACTTTATTCACAGCCTCGTTTGTCAGATATTTCTGCGCTCTTTTTTTCACCAACTCTTTTCCACCTTTACTAAAATCATCACCAGCTATAAAGATACCGGTTATTACCCCAGAGGTAACGCGCGCACGGTTTTCGCCTTCCTCTGCATCGCGCAACACGATGTGGTCGGAATCGTTATACTGATAAACAAAATCTAACCACCAACCATACGACAGAGCGTTCAGCGTATATTCTGTATCTTTTATCTTATTCCATGCATCGCAAGCAATTCTTCTCGACTGAGCATAATGAGCGGGAAACAAAGGCGATATGGAGAGGTTCAAATACATGTCGCCAAAGTATTTGTCCAGCAAAGTCATTCCGTAATTATATCCTTGAATGCCGGTCTTGATATTGGTGTTATACCACTTGTCTGCCTCCATTGACCCATGCGACATAAAGTCCATCTTTACATACTCAAAACCTGTACGATGAAATAAGTCAGAATATTTCTTCATCATAGCTTCCACAGCAGGATGAGTAGGGTCAATGGCATAGGCACCATCCAACTCCTGAGGTTGTCCGTTAGCATACAAATAGATATCTTTGTATTTATATTGTGGCATTTCTTCCACTACACGTTCGGGATTTTTTGCCCAATCGGTAAATGGTGTCCAATAAATACCCGCTTTCTGTCCGTTTGCCCTGCATCGCTCAACAAACGATTTCAGTTCTTGCTCCGTAAAACTATTCCACCCCGAATCTAAACCGATATACAAGGTCTTGTCGGGATTTACAAAATGATTGTTCTGCAAGTTTTCTTTGAAGTAGTCCGATACCTCCAACGCTTTCGGATAGGTCAAATTAAACTGTAATGCCCCCCAACTGTTCCAACCGAACGGAACAGCTTTATCCCAAGCTCTTGGGGGAGCTATTACTGCATTAGCCTGAGCATATTCCTCCATCCCTTCGCGCCAATCATTGAAAAATCCGATTAACATTTTGGGCGATTTTATCTTTTTACCTGTCAAGCTACCATGGGCTTTCGAATCTCTTGTAGTCTTGTCGGCCACTCCTCCAAAAGCCGTCAGCGAACCCAAAGCCTCTTCACCGCTCTTACCTACTGTAACAGCAGACTTCCAATTATCATGCTCTACCGAACCTACCACGTAAGCATTACGGTGAGTGTTGTTGAAAACGGCGGTTACTTCGTAACTGGTCAAGGTATCAAACTCCATCGTGTGAGACTGATACCTGATAAAACAATCGTTATCAAACGGCACAAACAAAACCCTATTATCAACTCCCGCCGGTAACAGCGTTGTCATTTTATCGACATTAATGGGAGCCATATAATTAGATGACACTTCTTGTTGCTCACCTGCGATAGTAAATTCTGTCAATACATAATCTTTTTCCGGATAGACGTAAAAAGATTGTTCCAACTCCGGCAGCTTAGTATCTTTATATACTATTTTATATAGAACTCCTTTTCCAAACCCATCGTCTATCGGAGCTGAAGAGATTTCTTTCTTTGCATAATCGCGGGTAGAAACCAAACTGTCTGACAGTTTATAAGATGCGTATAAGTTATCATAAACCAACCGGTCGTTTTGGGTAATATCAATTCCCTTCCCTTCCCGGTCGTAAGCAATGTTCCACTTTCCCACACTTAACGCATCGTCACTGCACGATGACAAAACACCTCCCCAAAGAAATAAAAAAGAGCAAACCGATAACGGATAAAAAACTTTCGACATATTTTTCATACTATTACATTAAACAATAAAACCTTTTTGATGTGATAAAATTAAGCAAAAGTTATACGGAAAATCAACAGTATTGCGTCAATAAATAGAGACTTTAGTTCAAAACAGCATTTTTAGCGGGCAGAGCCGCACTTGTTTCATTTTTTTACGCCATCATACCATTTTATTTTAACAGACCAACGGCAGACTGTTCGGATGAATTTGTTCACGTATTACACCTTTCTTTTTAAAACTATTTGCCGGAATTTTTACCCTCAAAACGCTACCGCATGTTTAGAGTATTTCATGCGGATAAACCACTTAATTCTATTCGAAAAGTCACTCCTTTCTTCGAATAGAATTTTTTACGCTTAAAAAAAGGATATATTACAACAAACTATAATTCCCCCAAGAGTCCTTATAAACAGAGTTTTTGGGGGAATATCAAATACCGCTTTCAGCAATTATTCAGCCACCGTATACCCCGGATTCTGATCTTCGGGTTCATAATCATCGTTGGTCTGGATTTCTGTATCAGGAATCGGATAACGCTTATGGAAATCTTGGATAGTACCCGATTCGTTTGCCCACTGGTTACGTTCTTTTACCAGCTCTACAAATTTATCGGTACGAATCAGGTCGATTCTACGCCAACCTTCAAAACACAGTTCACGCATACGTTCATCCATAATTTTATCACGGAATTCATCTTGCGACATTCCTTCGTTCCATCTCTTGTCGGCAGGTAAATTCCATCCCCATGCGCGGGCACGTACTTTGTCGTTTACTTCTTTAACGGCATCAGCTGTCTTGCCCATTTCATTCAAACATTCAGCATGGAGTAAAATAATATCTGCCAATCGGATAAGCGGATGATTCTTGCCCGAATTCCACATGTTATTAATACCTAATCCCGATTGGAAATCGGTACGAAAATCTTCAAACTTCTTTATATGAGGCTTCAACTCATCCGTTGTTCCAGTCCACTGGGTTTTCGACAAGTCGGGGGTAACATCATACCACACGTCAGGATTAGGATTCTCCGTTCCGTCAGGAAGTACCCGATTAGTATGGTAAGTAAAGTCGTAACGAATAGCTATCTCTTTACGCAAGTCGCCATCCTCCCAAATACCTCCTTCTTCAACCGTACTGTACATAAACGGAGTGGGAACCAAGAAATCATATCCGGCAAAATAACATCCTTGACTAAACCAAGAGTCGCAAGCACGAGAACCGCAATCAAATTCCCAATAGTTACAGTCGGGCCATACGTTATTGAATTGCAATTCGAATATAGACTCACTGGTATTAGGCTCATTATAGTCGAACAAATCAGCATAATCATTTACCAACTGGTAACGGTCCATGATTTTAGTAAAACATTCATCGGCTTTTTCAAAATCACGCAATCCGGTTTCTACAGGAGCCGACATATACGCTTTACCCAGCATGGCATAGGCAGCCCCGGAAGTTGGATTGGCCGGTTGGTTATCGTAAGAATCCGGCAAATTTTCAGAAGCAACAATAAAATCGTTGATAATAAATGCCCATACATCTTCCAGCGGCTGAGGTCCCGTACCCAATTCTTCCGACCGTGCCATGTCAATGATAGGAATGTTTCCCCAATACATTGCCAACTCGTACATCAACATACCTCTGAAGAAAGAAGCTTGTCCCAACAAGGTTTTTATGGTAGTTTCATCTCCCTCTTCCTCAGGTTCTACCATGCCCAACGCATAGATAGCTTTAGCTGCCGAAGTTACGGCAGGCCAGCGGTTATCCCAAATACTTTTTACTTGTGTAGAAGTAGGGTTCAACTGCCCATTATACTTATCCATTCCGGCTTGGTCGCCCGAAGAAATCAACTGATAATTACCCTGCTGGGTTTCGTCGTTTCCCAAATATGGCATTAATCCGTTACGTCCTTCTTTACATCCCCGATAACTTTTAGGCAGACCGGCAACCAAAGGCTCTACATTATTCAAATCAGAAAAAACCTCGTCTTCCGGTACAGAACCTGTAGGCTGAACATCCAGAAAATCAGAACAAGAAGAAATGTTCAAAGCCATTGCCAAGGCTAATGAGCCAAAAGCAACTGATTTATATATCTTTTTCATATTCTATTCGCTATTTATAATGTAATTGTTTAAATTAGAAAGCCAAATTAATACCGAATACGTACATGCGTGTAGGAGGATACCAATCGCCCGTTTCAGGATCATATCCGTTGTAATTCGTCCAGCAGAACAGGTTAGATCCCGTAGCATATACACGTAAGTTACTTAACTTCATTTTATCAATAATAGATTTCGGGAAAGTATAAGCCAACGTCAGTGTAGACAAGCGAAGGAAAGAAGCATCCTGTACACTGAAGTCCATGCTGTTTGCCGAATAGTGATTATAATCAACTCCGGTTATTACTCTCGGGAATTTGGCATCGGTATTTTCCGGTGTCCAGCGGTCTAACAAGTCGATAGAAGCTGTACTGCTTCCTACACTGGTAATCAAACTTTCGTAATACGGACTCAACTTCTTAGCACCGTAAGAGTAACTGAATACAGCATTCAGAGAGAAACCTTTCCAAGTTAAATCGGTAGAGAAACCTCCATAGAATTTCGGGTCACTCGAACCGATTACCACGCGGTCGTTTTGGTCAATCTGATTATCTTTATTCATATCCAGCGGATACAAATCACCCGGATTTACATTATATCCGTTGAAGTTGATTTTACTCAAAGTTTCCATATCTGCAACTTGTGCAATGCCACCCGTACGCCATATATAAATAGTATTTCGAGATTCTCCCAAGAACAAGTTACCTTCTTTCTGTATATTGCGGTCGGCATCTACATTGTAGATAACATCTGCATCGCCATAAAGCTGGGTTACTTCATTTCTATCCAAAGACAAAGTTGCGCTAAAATTCCATTCAAAATCTTTCAAACGCAACAAGTCGGCGTTCAAGGCAAATTCTAAACCTTTATTGGTAATGGCACCTATGTTTTCGATAGTTGTGCTGTAACCTGAAGTGGTAGGCAACGAATGACTCATCAACAAGTCTTTGTTCTTAATCAAGAACGCATCGGCAGAAAAACGGATACGGTTATTCCAAAATGCCATATCAACACCAAGATTCCACTGACGTTGTTTTTCCCAACCTATATCCGGTGTGCCGCGGCGTCCGTTAGATACGAATGAGTTAGTATAACCTGTATCCTGCGTTCCCGTATACGATGGATTGTACAATGTCAAATAAGCAAAGTCATCAATGTTTTGATTACCAACGATACCGAATCCCACTCTTAACTTCAGTTGGTCAAAAATGTTCTGTTGCTGCATAAATTCTTCTTGTGCAATGTTCCAAGCAGCCGAGAAAGAGGGAAATATACCCCAGCGGTGTCCGTCGGCAAATTTAGAAGAGCCATCGTAACGAGCTGTAGCTGTCAATAAATAACGATCGGCATAACCATAGTTCACACGCGCGATATAAGAAAGCAGTGTCTGTTCCGACCAAGCCGTACCCAAACCGCGCTGGTCTTTCTTATATCCAGCCCCCAAGTTATGATAACCGAACCAGTTAGAACCGAAGCCCATTGCCGTAGCATTGATGTAGCTCATGCTGGTATGAGTGGCACTGGTACCTATCAAAGCCGTCAGTTTGTGCTTATCCCCGAATTTCGTATCGTAAGACAAAGTGTTATCCCACTGCCATACCATACGTGAATCACGGTCGTCTTTCGCTTCTCCCTGCGTTCCGTAACGTTCCGACTCGTAAATATCGTTTGGAGTATATTTGTTCTGCACTTTCGATGTATAATCGATAGAAAAGGTAGAACGGAAGTTTAATCCCTCGATGGGGTTGATGTTAATGTAATTCGAACTCAATATACGATTATATACTTGGTCATTGTCAACACGTAATGAGCGTAGTGGATTAAAATTATTTTGGTCGAAGATTCCTTGCCAGTTCAGTGTTTCGATATCTTCTGATATTTCGAGCATCGGATTTGCTCCACGTGCGCGACTCATAATGCCATCATCTACCAATGAATTTTCTGTACGGGTAAACGATGTATTGGTACCTACTTTCAGCCACGGCTTAATTTGCTGGTCAGCATTAATACGACCGGTATATCGGGTTTGCCCAGACTTTTCAATGATACCTTTATTGTTTGAATATCCGAAGCTTAAATAATAAGAACCCTTATCGGTGGCATTCGAGAAACTCACCACATGATTCTGCTGAACTCCCGTACGGCTTACAGCGTCCAACCAGTCGTAATTCTTATTATTTTCATAAGCATCAAACTCATAATCGGCAAAAACGGTATTACTGCCCATTACCACATCGTTGATGTACTGATTAACATCGCCATCGGGATTCATCTGCTTGAAACCGTTTACGTATGCCTCTTTTCTCAGCTCGAACAGTTGTTTAGTATCCATGGTTTCCGGAGTATTCGCATAGGTTTGGAAACCAACCCAACCATCGTACGTAATTTTACCTTCGCCTTTCTTTCCTTTTTTGGTAGTAATTACAACCACACCATTAGAACCGCGCGAACCATACAATGCGGTAGCAGAAGCATCTTTCAATACTTCGATAGAAGCAATATCGTTTATATTCACTACATTGAAACCTGAATAGCTGTTATCCATCACCATACCGTCGACAACATAAATCGGGTCGGTAGAACCGTTGATTGTATTTACACCACGGATTTTAATGCCTGCATCATCGGTAGGACGGGTAGGATTAGAGATGAAAACACCGGCTACTCGTCCTTGTAATGCCTGATTGACATTGGTTACAGGTTTTTCCTGCAAGACTTTCGAACTAACACTTGCCACCGCTCCTGTCAAATCGCTCTTCTTCATCGAAGCACCTACAATTACGACTTCATCCAACACTTCGGTATCTTCTTCCAAGATGAAACGCATGGATTTTCCCGGAATCGCTTTCTGTTCTTGTGTAACAAAACCGATATAAGATACCGAGATGGTAGCATCTTTAGAAACTGTTAAAGAAAACTGTCCTTCGAAGTCGGTTATAACACCATTGGTTGTACCTTTTTCAAGAACACTCGCTCCGATTACAGGTTCTGAATTGGTATCCAAAACAACGCCTGTAATCTTTATGTCTTGGGCTACGGCAATCGTACACCAAAACATCAAAAACAACAAACTGAATAATTTTGTCTTTTTCATAATTTTGAATTAAGATATGAATGATTACGGGGCAAATGTATCACCAAACAACGGTATAAAAGGCATAAAGGCACGCCAAAAAATGGTATTCGCGACACAACAGCCAACTTTTTAGTATACCGGACGCAAAAACACCATTATTATAAACGGTTTTACCATTTTAGAAACCGGACAAAACGTTTTCACCCGACAAAAATTCCCTGCCGGAAGATGCTGAAAAAACGCTACCGTTAGCGTCACCCATTCCATGCGGTAGAGTTGACCAATTCTACCCATAGAACAGATTGATTCTACCGTTAGAATTTCGAGATTTGTAACTAACTAAAAACAAAGCATTTATAAAGTCAAGTTACTTTGGCGTAAACCCAATAAACGTATTGGGTGAAATTAAAAAAGAACATACCGATACATTCACCGGTTTACCAAATAGATTTTATAGAAACATGCGGTAAAACCAATGCACGTATCGGTATGCGCAGAGAGGATTTTTGTCAGGCGGTAAAATTGGAAGCCTTACGCTGCTGGCTGCGAATTTGCTTCTCAAAATCTTTAGGTGCAATACCAAATTGTTTGAAAAAGACTTTACTGAAATAAGAAGGAGAACTGAATCCGGTTAATTCGCTAATCTCTCCTATCTGGTACTTACCTTCTTCAATGAGCTGTGCCGCTTTTTTCAGACGAATCAGACGAATAAAATCTGCGGGAGACAAATCAAGTAATGTTTTTAATTTACGTAACAAGTTGGAGCGGCTCATGTTGAGCAATTCCGCCAACCGCTCTACACCAAACTCCTCGTTTATCATGTTTTCGTTTACATGTTTGATCACCCGATTGATAAATTCTTCATCCTCTTTACTCAACTGCATGTTGTTTACCGGGAAGAACGGACGCTTGGAAAAAGCTTCACGCTCTTTCTTACGATTACTTAACAATGAGATAACCTGTGTTTTCAAGAAATCGAAAGCAAAAGGTTTTTCAATATAAGCCTCTGCCCCTACTTTCAGCCCATTCAACTTACTGTTCAAGTCGTTTTTCGCCGTAAGAAACACGATCGGGATATGACATAAATTGATATCCGACTTAATAGCCGCACAAAGCTGATACCCGTCCATAACAGGCATCATTACGTCGCTAATCACCAAATCAATAGGAGTGCGCTTCAGCAGGTCTAACGCTTCTTGTCCGTTCGTAGCAGTCTCTACCATGAAATATTCGTCCAGCCTTTCGCGCATGAACTGAAGAATGGATTCGTCATCTTCCACCACCAACAGTGTATATCCTTTAAGCATCGATTTATCCTCGACTACCGATTCGTGCAACAACACTTCTTTCTTTTCCATCTCGGCATTTTGTACCGCACCCTCCATGTTCAAAGGAATACGCAACACAAATGAATTGTCATTGCGATTTGGCTCCAGATAAAGGTCTCCCTTATGAAGCAGTGTCAAAGAGCGCGACAACGGTAATCCTATTCCCACGCCTCCGCTTTTACCTTTCTTGCCTATCTGATAGAAAGGTTCGAATATCTTTTTCTCATTTTCTGCCGCAATCTTTTCTCCGTCGCTGATTACCCGTAATATAAAATCGGTGGAAGTTTGTGTCAGATCGACCTTAATCTGTTTCTTTCCATACTTACGTGCATTATTCAGCAAATTACTGATAATCTTTGTAATAGCCTCACGGTCAATGCAAGCAATGATTTCGGTTTGCGGAATATTGACTTCGAGCTTTTTGTCTTCGTGGATAATGGTAGGCTCGAAACGTTCTACGGTTTCTCGCAGCAGGTTAGTAACGCTTACCACTTCGTAATTCAAATCCTGTTTACACGCTCCCAGCTTCTGAAAATCCAATAATTGGGACGTAAGATTCAACAAGCGCTTGGTATTCGATGAAATGACCTGAAAATTCTTTATCAGTTTAGGATCTTGGATTTGCATCTCTTCAATCACCTCCAGCGGTCCGTTAATCAGCGTCAGCGGAGTACGGATTTCATGCGCTATCTCGGTAAAGAAATCTATTTTTGACTGATTTAATTCTTTTTCTTTTTCTACTTCAAAAAAGCGTTGTTTCTCTAACAACTGCTTGTTTTTCCGTTCACGATACCAAAAGAACCACGTAAGCATACAAACCACCGTGAGCAACATGTATGTTATATATGCCCAGCCAGACGACCACCACGGAGGAAGAATGTGAATGGTAAGTGAACGGACATGGGATTTTTCATCGGCGCCTGACTTGATTTGAAACACATACTTTCCCGGCGACAAATTAGCATAAGAAACCTGTGAGCTGTTAGTTGAACTAATCCAATCTTTATCTGCCGGCAGCAGGCGGTAATAAAAATGTTTCCGATTTGAAGAAAAATAAGAAATCTGAGAGATATTCATGCTGATATTCGACCGATCATGAGACAGTGTTATTTCATCGGTCTCAATAATACTGGTTTTAAGCGGTGAATCAGGAGTATGCAGTGTTATTTCCTCATTATAAATGCTAAAACGCGAAATATAAATATCCGAAGGACGGCTTATTTCTTCCGGTACGTTAGGATTAAACGCGACCAAACCGTTGATACCTCCGAAATAAAACTTCCCGTCTTTACCTTTTATAGCCGATTGATAATTAAACTGGTTCCCCAACAAGCCATCTTTTATAGTAAACACACGGAATGCTCCACTCTCCGGATTAAATCTCAATAATCCTTGATTCGTCCCGAACCATAAGTTACCTGTTTCGTCTTCCAATATTTTATAAGCCACGTCATCAGGAAATCCCGAATTTAAAGAGAAAGTTGTAAAATCATCCGTCTGCGCATTATAACGGCAAATGCCTCCACGATCGGTTGAAATCCATATAGTTCCTTTACTGTCTTGCATGAGTGAACTGACAGAGTTAGAACTCAGCGATTTATCATTCGCCGTATCATTTACATATTTTTTATATGTCTTGCCATCGTACTTCCATAATCCGCTTCCCATTGAAGCAATCCAAAGCGTTCCATTTTTATCTTCCATGATGTCGAATATCCAATCATATCCCACAGCATCTACTTTCAAAAACGACATTGAGTCTTTATCCGCCCGATAAAGTCCCCATCCCGTTCCAATCCATTTCACTCCCCGGCTGTCAATATAGAACACATATACGCTACCTTCTTCCAGCCCTAATTGCTTCGGAGAATAATTAATGACTTTTCCGTTTTCTATCACATCAAGCCCCTGCTTATACAAGCCACAATATATTTTTCCACCGTAGCTCCACATCCCTAATGTGAGACTCTTTGCCATAGGCTCATACGACGTAATTTTACCCTCTTCAGGATGGAATACGCTCACCCCTTCACTTTCCGTACCTATCCATATTAATCCGTTTTCATCCTGAACTAACCCTCTAATGCGCTGTTTCCCTGTAGAAAAAGTTTTGTCTACCGAAAGAAAGGTTTCGAACGTAAAGTCCCGTTTGGGCAAATAGCTTACTCCGCCGAACATCGTCCCAATCCAGATACCTCCATCTTTATCCATATACATTGTATAAACGATATCATCGGAAAGACTGAACGGTTGCAGCAAATTTTGCTTTAAATGGAGTGACGTTTCGCGTTTTTCATTTAATATATACAGCCCGTCGTGAGTTCCCACCCAAATTTCCTTATCGAAAGACAGAACTGTTCTGACAATCGTATTACCACACTGCAACAAAGGAACGTCTTTCAGCCGTTTTTTCCTATAATCATATTTCTTTATTTCACCCGACTGAAGGGAAAGAATCAAGTCATCCCCTTGCTGACATATCATATTGATTTCCATTCCCAATAAAGTACGTCCAAAAGCATCTGTGGATATTTGCTCGAAACAATCTTTTGCTTTATTATACTGAAACAATCCTACATTCCATGTCCCTACAAATATTTCACCATCTTCACACACACAAATACTATTAGGTGATTCAGTCTTATATTGTTGACTCAGCCGATAAAAATAAATCTTTTCTTCTTTATAACGGAATACGCCTTGATCGGGTATCACAATCCAAATGTTTCCGAATTTATCATCTACAATATTGGCTACCCAATTATCCATAGAGACACCTTCCTGCGATTTTAAAGAAACAAAGGTAAAGATATCTTTCCGTAAATCGTATTTATATACTCCCCGGTCAGTACCTACCCACAAACATTTGTTTTTGTCTTCGTAAAGAGCTGAAATATTATGATTGGAAACTCCTGCCGTTAAATCATCGCAATCGAAACGCACGATGGAATTACCGTCATAACGGTTTAATCCGTTTTTCGTGCCAAACCACATGAATCCGTAACTATCCTGCAAAATGGCTTTTACATTATTTGCCGATAATCCTTCTTGAGTAGAAACATGATAAAACGAATAAGAAGAACGCTCTGCACTAATGGTACAAAACGAACTTAACAATATGCATAGCAAACAACACAAAGAGAATTTCATAGTGTCTGATTTAATATTTCGACAAAAGTAACATGAATTTCAAAACCAAGCAACGTCTCTTTTGAAAACTATGAAGAAAATAATGTCACTTTTGCGTCAAATGCTTCATTATTCCTATTAATAGGTGTATTTATACCGCCAAAACTATCGCAAAGCCTATATATTTGTGACATTCTTTTAAATTTAATAGCATGAAACGTAAATATTTTGGAATTACCGCATCTGTCGGCTTTATTGTATTATTAGGATGCTCACAACCTACACAAAAGACCTCGTCTGTAGAATTATGGTATCAACAACCTGCCGAAGTTTGGATGGAATCACTCCCTATTGGCAATGGACGCATAGGAGCAATGGTGTATGGCGGAATCGAAAAAGAACGAATCGCCTTGAACGAATCAAGTATGTGGAGCGGAGAGCCTGACGATAAGCAGGAGATACCCTTCGGGAAAGAGAAATTGACCCAAATACGTAAAATGTTCTTCGATGGTAAAATTGTGGAAGGTAACCAATGGGCCGGAGAAGCCTTACGAGGAACACCGCATTCTTTCGGTACTCACTTGCCCGTAGGAGATTTAACGCTTTCGTTTACTTATCCTGAGAAGGAAGAGGCTACGGCGTATAAGCGTACTTTAAATCTGAATGAGGCCGTCAGTACGGTATCTTACCAAATAGGAGAAACATCATATACCCGTGAATATTTTGCTACCAATCCAGACAACGCTATCGTAATGCGACTAAGTGCCGATAAGCCTCAGGCTATTTCATTTACACTTGGTTTGGATTTACTTCGAGACGCTGAAGTACATACCGAACATAACCAACTGGTATTCGAAGGACAAGCGTTGCATCCCATGCACGGAACAGGAGGAGTGTATTTCGAAGGGAGAATTGCCGTACAAGCACAAGGAGGTGAAATAGCTAACGATTCCAATTCAATCACAGTCAAGAATGCCGATGCCGTTACACTTATCAGCGACATCCGCACCAATTATAAAAACAATGACTACAAAAAAATTTGTAAAAACAACATTGCGAAGGTTATGAAAGAAGATTTCGGAACCTTAAAGCAAAAACACATAGCCGACTATACACCGCTATTTGAACGTGTTTCGCTCCGGTTGGGAAAAGATACGCTGAATCATCTTCCTACCGACCAACGCTGGAAACGAGTAAAAGATGGGAAAACTGACTCCAGACTCGATGCGCTGCTTTTGCAATACGGACGTTATCTTACTATCGCTTCCTCTCGTGAGAATTCTCCGCTTCCTATTGCACTACAAGGTTTCTTTAATGACAATCTTTCATGCAACATGGCATGGACCAACGATTATCACTTGGATATAAACACTGAACAGAATTATTGGTTGGCTAATATAGGAAATCTTGCCGAGTGTAATACACCGCTTTTTTCTTACATCAAAGACTTATCTGTAGCAGGAGCCAAAACCGCACAAACCGTTTACGGAAGCAAAGGATGGACTGCACATACTACTGCCAACATTTGGGGATATACCGCTCCCTCGGCAAGCATTGCTTGGGGATTATTCCCCACAGCCGGTTCGTGGATGGCAACTCATCTGTGGACGCAATATGAATATACGCAAGATGTAAACTTCTTAAAAGAGACTGCTTATCCTCTATTGAAAGGCAATGCGGAGTTTTTGTTAGATTATATGACAGAAGACCCTCATACCGGCTATTTGGTTACCGGACCGAGTATCTCTCCCGAAAACTCTTTTTTGTATAACGGACAAAATCTCTGCGCTTCCATGATGCCTACCTGCGACCGCGTACTTGTTTACGAAATATTCCAAGCGTGTTTACAGGCTACTCAAATTCTGAATATTGATGCTGATTTCGGTAAACAACTGGAAATGGCGTTAGCCAAACTTCCTCCTATTCGTCTGAGAGGGAATGGAGCTATCCGTGAATGGATGGAAGATTACGAAGAAGCTCAGCCTAATCATCGACATACTACTCACTTGTTAAGTTTCTACCCTTATAATCAAATAACGCTCGACGGTACACCTGAACTGGCAGAAGGTGTACGGAAGACCATTCAGGGAAGACTCTCGGCTGAAGGATGGGAAGATACGGAATGGAGTCGTTCTAACATGATTTGCTTATATGCCCGACTGAAAGATGCTAAGGAAGCATACAAGAGTATTCAGGATTTTGAACGTAAGCTAATCCGCGAGAATTTGTTCAGTATCTCGCCTGCCGGCATTGCCGGAGCGCCTTACGATATTTATGCCTTCGATGGAAATACTGCTGCGGCAGCCGGAATAGCCGAAATGCTGATTCAAAACCATCAGGGGTACGTAGAATTTATTCCTTGCCTGCCTGAACAGTGGAAAGACGGAAACTTTAAAGGGTTGTGCGTAAAAGGTGGTGCAGAAGCATCGGCTACATGGGAAAACTCTATAATCGTGGATGCTTCGCTGAAAGCAACGGCAAACCATACGTTTAACATCAAATTGCCGCAAGGTAAGAATTACAGCGTCAGCCTCAACGGAAAACAGCAAGAAATTTCGCCGGATGACAAGAACTGTTTCACCATTGCCATGAAAAAAGGAGACGTTTTGGATATCAAATAAAGGACAAGGAGTATCACGACAAGCGGCAATCAGTTACAAACCTATAAACCAACAGGTTACATTCATTTTAACTGATTCCGTTTTGAGGGATAAAAAACTACCCATAGGACTGATAGATTCTATGGGTAGAATTGATGAACTTATCCGCATGGAATAACCAACGCTAACGGTAGCGTTTTTTTAGGGGAAATAAAGACTAAAATTGATTGCTATGAGAACATTTATTTTATCTGAAAATTCAATTAACCGCGAAGAAACCATTTGCTTCTTCCGCCTTCAGAATAATCAGGGAATTACTGTTGACGTAACTAATTGGGGAGCTGCTTTAACGGCAGCCACAATCCCCGATTATAAAGGTAATTTCGATAACATTCTGTTGGGGTATGGCACAGCCGAAGAATACATGCACGATGATTATTACTTAGGTGCAATTATCGGACCGTTTGCTAATCGGATTCAGGGAGCAAAATTAACAATCGGCAAAGAAACTTATCAATTAGACCGGAATGATGGCATAAACTCTAACCACAGCGGAAGTGCCTGCGTGGGGCGGAAATGTTGGTCATGGAAACTGACCGACAAAGGAATTTGTTTTTCGATCCTCACTCGGCATTTAGAAGGAGGATATCCCGGAAATATTCGAATAACAATTACTTATTCACTAACCGATACCAATGAACTGCACATTGATTATGCCGCCGAAACCGACCGGACGACTTACGTCAATCTGACGAATCATGCTTATTTTAATTTAGGTAATCATGAAGATACTATTACGAGACATTTATTACAGGTTAATTCTCCGGAAATACTGGAAACAGACAGTGCATTCATTCCTACGGGCAGATATGTAGACGTAAAAGGTTCTCCTTTCGATTTTTTGTCGCTGCGCCCCATCGGGAGTCATTTACACGACCCCGATAACCAACAGCTTGTTTGGAACAAAGGGTATAATCACTGTTACGTATTCAACCGGTCGGCACAGAAAATCCCGTTGGCTCATGTGGCTTCGCTAATACATCCAACAAACCGTAGGAGAGTAGATGTATTTACCGATTACCCCGGCATGTTACTTTATACGGCAGGATATTATCGCCGGCCCGATACGGGGGTATGCTTCGAAGCACAATATTTTCCGGGAACACCCTCACATCCCCATTTCCCCTCTTGCTTGCTAAATCCGGGAGAACAGTATCGACATCAAACCATATTTAAATTCTCTATTAATCAAATCGTATCATGAAACAACGTTTTAAATCATTTGTTTTTGCCCTGTCGCTGATGTATGGCATTCCTGCCGTATATGCAGATAACGTTTATCTGCACAGCGATAATCCCATCGTACATTGGAAAGTTATGCCTCAAAATGAACTAAGCAAACAGTCTACCGATTTTTTAATGACGGGATACAATGCTTCATCATGGGTAGAAGCTGTGGTTCCGGGCACAGTGTTTAATTCTTACGTCGTAGCAGGACTGGAAAAGGATCCGAACTTCGGGAATAATATTCATCAGGTAAATCGTAGCAAATATGACCGAAGTTTTTGGTATCGTACAGAGTTCTCTGTTCCTGAGAATTTCGACAAGAAATTAATCTGGTTAAACTTTGATGGAGTTAACCGTAAAGCGGAAGTTTACTTAAATGGGGTATCAATAGGTACACTCGACGGATTCATGCACCGCGGACGCTTCAATATTACCGATTTGGTGAATCGTGACAAACCAAACGTACTTGCTGTATTGATACACATTCCGCAAACTCCCCTTGCCAATCAAGGAAGCCCTACTTACTTGTCAAGCGGAGGATGGGACTGGATGCCTTACGTACCCGGACTTAACAGCGGGATTACCGATAAAGTATATTTGAGCAACACGGGAGAAGCTACGCTTATTGACCCGTGGATTCGTACCGACCTCCCCACACAGTCGCGGGCAGATCTTTCAGTAAGCATGGAAGTCAAAAATCATAAAACAAGTAAAGCGAAGATTCAAATCAAAGGTACCATTACGCCGGGAAACATTGAGTTTGTAAAAGAGGTGGACGCAGAACCAAACGTTTCAACGACCGTTGAATTAGACAAACGTTACTATCCGCAACTAAGTATTCATAGTCCCAAACTGTGGTGGCCAAATGGATATGGCGAACCTAATCTTTATAAATGTAACTTCGAAGTGCTGATAGACGGAAAAGTATCAGACCGCAAAGAGGTTACCTTTGGTATCAAGAAATATACATACGATAAGGAAGGAAACACTTTCCATATTTACATAAACGGAGTACCTGTATTCATAAAGGGTGCTAACTGGGGAATGTCGGAATACATGCTGCGTTGCCGAGGTAAAGAGTATGAAACTAAAATTCGCTTACACAAAGAGATGAATTTTAATATGATTCGCAACTGGCTGGGATCTACTACCGATGAAGAATTTTACGAATATTGCGATAAATACGGAATCATGGTGTGGGATGACTTTTGGATTAACTCGAATCCCAACCTGCCTTACGATTTAAATGTGTTTAATAACAACATGATAGAAAAAATCAAACGAGTACGTAATCATCCGTGTGTAGCCGTATGGTGTGGTGATAACGAGTCGAATCCGCAACCGCCGCTTGAAGGATGGATGGCGGAAAACATCCGGACTTTTGATGGAGGCGACCGTTACTTTCAAGCCAACTCACATGCCGGCGGACTGACAGGAAGCGGTCCGTGGGGAGCTTTCGAACCTCGTCATTACTTTACCAAATATCCTGACGGACTGGAGGGAGACCCTGCACGAGGATGGGGATTCCGCACCGAAATTGGTACAGCAGTAGTGCCTACGTTTGAAAGTTTTAAAAAGTTTATGCCACAAAAAGACTGGTGGCCGATTAATGAAATGTGGAATCTCCATTATTTCGGACAATCTGCTTTCAATGCAGCACCGGAACGTTACGAACAATCTATTACGAAAGGATTCGGAAAACCTGCGGATGCAGAAGATTTCTGCCGGAAAGCCCAACTGATAAATATCGAGTCGAACAAAGCAATGTACGAAGGGTGGTTAGATCGTATGTGGGAAGATGCTTCGGGAATCATGACTTGGATGGGACAGTCTGCCTATCCTTCGATGGTATGGCAAACCTATGATTATTATTATGATCTGACCGGAGCTTATTGGGGATGTAAATCGGCCTGTGAGCCGCTGCATATCCTTTGGAATCCGGTAACCGATGCGGTAAAAGTAACCAATACCACCCGCAAGGATTACGAAGGACTGACGGCAGAAGTAACCGTGTATAATCTTGATGGGAAACCTGTTTCCCGATATGATAAATCGGTAACGATAGATGCTCCTTCAAACACGGCAACTCAGTGTTTTATCATCGACTTCAACAAAGAGCGCAAAATCTTATCCCTCGGAAAGCCTGCTTACGCTTCGTCTACTGAGCATGGCGATGCTTCAATGGTTACTGACGGAAATCCCGATACCCGCTGGGCTTCCATCGCCAAAAAGGATAACGAGTGGATTTATGTAGATTTAGGCAGCGTACAACCCGTTGGCGGAATACGCCTTAACTGGGAGGCTTCTTACGGAAAGGCTTACAAAATTCAAGTATCGAATGATGCGAAAAACTGGCAGGAAATCTATAAAACCGATGAAGGTACGGGAGGTATCGACGAAATCACTTTCCCTGAAGTAAATGCTCGCTACGTACGTTTGTTTGGCATAGAACGAGGATGGTGGTTTGGTTATTCGCTTTGGTCAATGGATGTTTTAGGAGGAACAGAAGCCTCGGAAGGACTGACTGATGTGCACTTCATCCGTTTGACACTGAAAGATAAAAAGGGAAATATCGTATCGGAAAACAATTACTGGAGAGGAAACGACCGCTTGAACTTTACAGCTTTAAACGAACTGCCGTCTGCCCAACTCAAAGTTTCATCGAAGCTGACAAAATCCGATGGAAAGGCTATGATTCAAGCAACCATTACGCAACCTAAATCAGCTAAATGTGTAGCCTTTGCCGTCCATGTACAAGCCATACGCACCAGCGACGGCGAACGCATCTTACCCGCCATTATGAACGATAATTATTTTACGCTGATGCCGGGCGAGACCAAACACATCAGTATCGAATTCGATGAAAAACTGTTGGATGGAGGTTCTTACAAACTATTGGTAGAACCATACAACCGCTGATTTTATTTCTATTTTCTTTTTTCCATACGACCGGAATCATTGGAAGGAAAGCCAAGATTCCGGTCGTTTTATTTCATATTACCCACAATCAGTTTACTCAACTCCCCACGAAGTATTGGGCTTTTCCCCCATTTCCAATACCAGTGTACCACCCTTTAGCAGTTCGGAAGCCGGGAAATAGAAAGTATCAAGTGAATTACCGTTCAAATATGCGCGCTGAACATATTTATTAGCTCGCGACACGTTTTTTGCCTCTATCACAAACTGCTTGCCACGATGATAACGGTTTCCTAAATCAATAACTACTTTTTCGTATAGAGGACTTGCTATCTCGTAAATAGGATCGACACGGCAACCTCCGTCTGTTTGGAACAATCCGAGTGCAGCCATAACAAACCATGCACTCATCTGCCCCTGATCTTCATCGCCCAAATAAGCATTTGCTATCCCATAGCCGTAATAACGGTCGATTATGGAACGTGACCATTTCTGAGTCAACCACGGTTTACCTGCCCAGTTAAACAGAAACGCAAAGTGCATAGACTGCTGGTTGCCTTGTACTACCGGATGATTCCAATACTGGTCGTTTGGCGCATTGTATCTCCACGATTCACTGGTACGGAATCCCCAATCCAGTCTTTCTATAAATTTGTCTTTACCGATAAACTCAACCAATGCCGGCAGATTCTGAGGGACAAACAAACTTAACTGCCAAGCATTCCCTTCTACGTAATGTTGATTGGCACCGGATTTAAACGGGTCGAAATCTGACACAAAATGCCCCAACGTATCACGAAGGTGGGCAAAGCCATTGGCAGGATTCAACGCATTGCGCCACCACTCCCCGCGTCCGGCGTATGTTTCATAATCATCGTACCGACCCAATGCTTTCGCAAACTGCCCTACCGCCCAATCATCGTAGGCATATTCCAACGTATTCGAGAAGCGGCCTTTCTCCATCGGGACGTAATGATATTTCAGATAAGGAAGTAAATCCCGATTGCCTGCAAAGCCTCCTGCCACAGGAGCCGCCGGAGTAGTCTGCATCTTTTTACAAGCCTCGAACGCCTTTTCCACATCGAAATCACGGATACCCATCTGATATGCCGAAACAATTTGAGGGATTTCATGCTCTGCTACCATTACCGGAATATACTCCATACCGGCAGGGCCTTTGGCAAGCCAGCCGTTCGACTCGTATAATGCAAGCTGAGAGTTTACCCACTTGGAAGACCATTCAGGCGTTACCAAATTCCAAAACTGGTTCAAGTTCCAAAACGTATTCCAAAACGCATCGCAACCCAGAGCCAGATGGTTGGGATTGGAGAGCTTGCGTACCCGCTCGTCGGGCGACACCCATTCACCGTTTACGTCGCTCCACGTATTGCGGCATAATGCCCGATACATGTTCGTATAAAAACGAACCTTCTCCATACGGTCATCCGATGATATCTGTACGCGAGAAAGAATGGAGTTCCAAACGCTTTTTTGGTTTTCAACTACTGCTTCAAAGTCCCAACCGAAACGGTCGGTTATTTCGGTTTTCAGATTCTCGGCCGCATTTTTCACACTGACCAGCGAAATGCCTGTCCGCGCCTGAACCACCGATTGCTTCTTAGTGTCAAACTCCACATAAAGTCCAGCGTCGGTCAAATCTTTCCCGCCAATCATCTCGGTATCTAAAGCCTGATTATTCTTCCATCCACCCACTTTCTTTATCGGAGCATCAAACTCGATGACAAAATTAACCACGTACTCTTGGTCGGCATCATTGCTCCATACCGTAGGGCGCGGAGACAGTTGATGGCAATATCCTTCGATGCGGCTCTCACCTACTTTCTTAATCTGCACGTCTTTCAGCTGATAATCATATTCCGAGGGGATGTGCAAATCTATCATCACACGTCCGTCGGTATCAGTAGGGAAAGTATACCGATGAAATCCGGCTCTTTCCGTTGCCGTTACTTCGGCCCAAATGCGTGTATCGGTTAAATAGACTTTATAGTAACCTAACGGAGTTTCTTCCGTACTTTTATCAATGCGCGAGCGGTAACCTTCATCGGGCTTAAACTCATCGCCCACCTTGATAAACAGTTTTCCGTTGGTAGGCATCATACCCAGTCCCGCCATAGTCCATTCATGAATATGGCTGAAGCATCCCAACGTTTCAAACGTAGGCTGATAGCCTGCCTGCCAACATGTATTCTGATTATCAGGACTTATTTTCACCATACTGAAAGGCATCCACGGGCCGGGGGCTATCATCCAACGCGAATGGGCAGTACCTAACTTGGTATCTACATAATCGGCATACGTTTGCAGCGTTTGAGGCGAACGCATTACTTTACCTTCTTCAATCAGTTCGTTGTCGGCAAAGACCTGATAAGTGCTCTTCTTCTTCCCCGCTACGGCAGGCATGGGAGCTTCGAACACGTAACGTGCCGTGTCGAGTTGCTCCGACAGGATAACCGTCCCGTCTAATTTTACTGACAAAACCGGATTACCCGACAGGTGTTCGACATCGACCAATAAAGGTTGGCAACGTTTTCCGTCCGACTCTATTTCGTATGAAGCCGAAGATACATTTCTCAAGAAAATGTCGGGATTCATTTTCCCGATCTGTGCCGATGCCGGAGCTTCCAGACGGACCTGATCGAATACAATCCATCCGCCCTCCAACACGGAAACTGTGACCTGATTTCCTCCTGCTTTCAAATCGCACACCTCCAGCGGCAGTTCCAACACATGTCCTTTCGCCCCTGCCAAATCTCCTTTGAGCACATCGGCAGAACCTCCTTTTATCTCAAATTTCTTTTCTTTATCGTTTACTTTCACCTTTACTACCGAACGGGTAGGAGCCGAATCCACCAAGTCGACAACCAATTTCCAATTTCCGCGCTTTACTTCATCCAGCTTAAACAGGATATTCACATCGTGAGTTCGCCAACCAGCCGTTCCCCACGTTCCGCCCCACGTATCATCCGGACCGGGAAGCACATACGGAAAATCGGACTTCAAATCAGAATGTCCAATCAGATAATAACGATCTTCATAACCAAAATCTTTTGCTAAAAAGTCCTCATACCCCGAAGGTGCCAAAGCAAATTCGGCCGCAGCTCCATCGTCGGTGCCTATCCTCCAAATGTCGGACGCATATACCTGTCCGAAACAAACTGCCGAAGACAGCAATGCCATAATCATCTTCCTATTCATTGTTTTATGTTTTTAATTATTCATCCATACGCTAAGAGCCTGTCGTACATTTGTACGTTTGTTAAAAGTTTGATAATTTAGTTCTTTGAATAGGCATGGACAAAGACCGTAGAGCTTGTGGTTATGGAAACCGTTTTAAACGTTCAGTCCCCATGCCTTTACATCTGAAATCTGGATAGTTCGTTGGGACTTATGATCCCGTGTTAGCGACGATAGGTTACAGGATGTATTCAATCAAATTAAAGACGTTATGACTTACATTGGAATTGACATCAGCAAGGACAGCTTCGTAGCTGCTTTTCCGACAGTATCGGGTTATCAGACCCAAACTTATCCTAACACCGTAAAAGGTATCAGGAAGTTCATCGGCTCGCTTTCCGTAACAGAACATCATTGTGTGATGGAAGCCACCGGCAATTACGGTTTTCTGCTTCTTTATCTGCTTGACAGGCAGGGAATAGCTGCCAGCATGGTAAACCCCAAACAAATCAAGCACTTTTCACGCATGATGATGGCCGTCACCAAGACCGACCCCAAAGATGCCTGCATGATTGCCATGTACGGAGAGAAGATGAATCCTCCCGTTTACAAGATGCCTTCAGAAACCGTCATGCTGCTGAAGCAGAAGAAAACGATTATCAGGCAGTTGAAGAAACAGCTTACCGCGAGCAGGAACTTGAGAAGTTCTCTCGTAGTGCTTCCATTCCAAGACAAGAACGGGATGAAAGCTTTGGACAAGACTATTTCTTTTTTGGCAAGCCAAATCGAGTCTTTGGAGTCTGAACTTGCAGACTTGGCTTCATCTGAGTTTGACAGGCAGGTTAAACTACTCACATCCATCAAAGGGATTGGTATTACTTTGGCTACAGCCTTGATTGTCGCTACCGGAGGATTCTCCTATTTCAACAATGCAAAGCAGGTTTCCCGTTTTATCGGGATATGCCCGACCTACCAGCAGTCCGGAACATCCGTGCACATCAAAGGCGGGATTAACCGCAATGGGGATGCGAGCCTGCGTTCACTGCTTTATGTCGCTTCGTGGTCGGCATTACGTGGTAACACAACTTGCAAAGAGTGTTATACGAGATTGAAAGCCAATGGGAAGCCTTCTAAGGTAGCTCTTATTGCTGTTGCAAACAAGCTCGTCAGACAGGCATTTGCTGTAATCAAGTCAGATGCACCGTATGTGGATGGATTCGTTTCTACCCAGCAAACGAAATAACCTATGGTGGAATTTTTATACTCATTTTATTTGCTTATTAATATAGTTCGTTTAAATTTTCCGATTAAGAGCCTTAAATTTTGCTCTGCCTCAGTTTTGAGGCAAAAATTCTATTCGAAAAGAGGAAGAGTCTTCCGAATAGAAAAGGACAACTTATCCGCATGAAACCAGCAACACTACCCATAGTATTTCGAGAGGTAGAACGGCCACAGATTTTCCTATCCGGAAGTCAGGGAGACGAATAAAAACAGGATTAAAAAACCAATTATCTGAACTTATTCAGTTTGGGTTTCCGGTCGATAGAATTGGAAAGAACTTTCCACCCGCTATTATAAGCACGACTGCTTCTTGCGCTGACCGCAGAACCGGTGGATGTTGCCGACGGGAAAGCTCCATTCGAGACATGATAAAGAACTGTTTGCAACAGAGCCTCATCTTCTGAACCAAGTTCATACAAATCACCCCCGAAATCTTCTTCTATTTCAAAATCGGGAGCCAATCCATTATCGTAATAATCAGAAAAGTTCTCGCTATTACTTAATAAAGAGGTAGTAAGCCAAAGTTCTAAATAGGGAGATGCTTCGTTTGTAAAACATTGCTGGGCCACATTTTTACCAAACGTGGCAGTACCTACCTGAAACAGGCGACCTTCCATATAAGGTTTCAAGCAATTAATTACTATTTCGGAAGCCGAAGCAGTGTTTGACGATGTAATAATATACAAGTTACGATAAGACAGCGGCGCTCCTCCGCTTAACAAGCTGGCATCAAAAGTCAAAGTCTCCGTCTTATTAATCTTGTCATTATAGGTCATATTCAGAAAAGTTTGCCCGACAGCGCTTTGAGGTGTCAACAATGTACTCAATATCTGTGAAGTAGAAACATATCCTCCGGGATTATAACGCAAATCGAGGATGATGTCATCAGAAGAAGAAATTCCCGAAAAAGCAGATTGCAGTTCGTCACCGTCTTCACCAAACTCATTATAAAGCATATAAAAAGCCCGATGACCGTCTGATGTAACCAGCGTATTCGTCGTCAAAATATTATGTTGTTCTATATAACGCGGCGCTGCAAGTTCTACCGTCCCTATCGTATCAAATTCCACATATAATTCCTCGTCTTCATTTTCATCGTAAGGATTATACGAACCTAATGTAAAGG
>ENA-OXEE01000022-OXEE01000022.1-human-gut-metagenome-genome-assembly--contig:-NODE-22-length-101908-cov-19.6089_pt1 | contig 101908 bp, 95 predicted proteins | sample MGYA00249824_ERZ652242 | MGnify/ENA primary metagenome ERZ652242 (study PRJEB26925, sample SAMN05826943) | human gut metagenome | biome: ENVO:2100002; feature: ENVO:00000062; material: ENVO:00002003... | reverse complement strand
GGGCTCGGAGATGTGTATAAGAGACAGTGGTATTATAATAGAAATCATGGGGTTATTAAGATTCATCTTTATCTTTTTTATTTTGCTTCTATGACTAAAGCATAACGATAGACTATTCCATTTAAAAATCAATAATTCACAAATGTTCGAACTAACATTGAACATTCTGATTAAAAAACATTTTCCTGAACAACATTTTAAAAACAAAAGCATATCCATAAAAATCAGCCAAGGTATTAACCATAGGGATAATTCGTTTTACATTTCTCAGCAACCAAATACGACTTATTGGCTTCGAAAATTGAAATAATAAAAACCTTGCTGCAACATCTGTTTTTTCTATATCACAAATAGATTTTACTGCTTTTAACTGCATAAATATCTTTTCATTCAAGCTTTTACCAGACCAAATACCTCTATTTTGAACACGATAAACACCCATAGTATCACTCAAGCAAAAAGCTTTTCCCTGCGTCAACAAATTATAAATAAAAACAGTATCAATCATATATTTATATCTTTCCAACCTTTTGTCTTCCAAAGCTGATTTTCTACACATCATACATAAAGGTTGAACCAACCATTTTCCTACAATTAAGTCGGTTAAAAAAAAATCATCCCCCTTTTCATTTTCAATTTCTGGCAAAATATTTACATATTCATTTGACTCTTGTTCATAAATTTGATATTTATGCGAACACATCACATAATCAGGATGGCTTTCCAAAAAATCAACCTGTTTCTGAAGTTTATAGGGATCTGTCCAATAGTCATCGCCTTCACAAAGAGCAATGTATTTACCATTACTTTTTCTACTCATTTGAAGAAACATTCCAGAAAATCCGACTTTAGTGTATTGATTTTCTGTTTCAATAATAGGTCTAATTATATCAGGATATTTTAAGACATATTCTTTTAATATTTCAGTCGTTCCGTCCGTTGATGCATCATCGTGAACTATTACCTCAAACTTAAAAGAAGTATCCTGCATCAAGAAACCGTCCAAGCATTGCTTTATATATGCCATATGGTTATAGGTTAAACATAGGACAGTTACCATAACTTCTTGATTAGAACTCATAATCTTATTTTCCATTTAAGAAAGTCAACATTTTCGTGTTCCGATTTTTATGTCTTACAGCAGGGATTCCCCAATAAATTCCCCATGATTCCAAATCTTTGCGAACCATTGAGCATGCACCAATCGCACAACCCTCTCCTATCGTCAAATTTGGAAAAACAATACAATTTGCCCCAATCTGAGAATATCGCTTTATTGTGACCTTTCCACCTGTAACATTCGTATATTCCTTTGGATAAATAGGCCCTATCAAATAGTCGCCACTAAAATCATCTATTGCTGAATATATCGTAGATCTCGGGGAAACCCCAGTATAGTCTTCTAACTCAATGCCCATAGCTCCATATAATGCAACATAAGCCGAAATGTGAATGTTATTTCCCAATGTGATATTTCCCGACAGAATACAAAAGTCATCTATTCTTACATTATTCCCAATGGAAATATCATGTATCGAATAAAAACTCGCCTTACGACTTATTTGGCAATTTTTCCCGACAGCCTTAAATCCTAGCATGGCAAGTTCTTCCTCCAAATAAAAAGAGTTTGTCATTTTACAATACAATTAATAACACGTTCGATATCATTCTCTGATAAAGAATAATACATAGGTAGGCAAATTACACTATTTGCTATTTTATGGGCATTTAGCAAATTATCCGGTCTTGCCGATTCCAGTCCACGATAAGTAGAGAAAGTGCTAATCAGCGGATAGAAATAACGTCTGCCTAATATGCGGTGCTCTTTCATCTTGAAGTACAGCTCATCGCGGGTCATGCCGTATTCCTCTGCATTCACAAATATGGGGAAATAGGCATAATTGTGCTGCACTCCCGGCAGGTCATGCAGGAAAGTAATGCCCGGCACATCTTTCAGAGCCTTGCGATAGGCTGCTGCCACCTGACGGCGTGCTTCTATCGCCTTATCTACCTGTTTCAAATTAACCAGTCCGTATGCTGCACGTACCTCGTCCATTTTACTGTTGATTCCCGGTGCTACTACCGTGGTTTCTCCTGCAAAGCCGAAGTTTTTCAGGTAGTCAATGCGTTTCTTGGTCTGCTCATCGTGCATCACCAGTGCACCGCCTTCTACCGTATTGTAGACCTTCGTGGCATGAAAACTCAGTGTAGACATATCACCGGCATTCAGAATACTTTCTCCGTTCACCTTTACCCCAAATGCATGGGCAGCATCGTAGATGACTTTCAGTCCATACTTGTCGGCTATCTCCTGAATGCGTTTCGTATCGCAAGGAGTGCCATACACATGCACCGGCATAATGGCAGTGGTGCGCGGAGTAATTGCCGCTTCTATCTTATCCGGGTCAAGGTTGTAGGTCAGCGGGTCGATATCTACAAACACCGGCTTGATGCCGTTCCACCACAACGAATGGGTAGTAGCTACGAAACTGAACGGCGTGGTAATCACTTCACCCGTAATACGCATTGCCTGCAACGCTGTAATCAAAGGAAGCGTACCGTTTGTAAAAAGACTGATAAAAGGAACACCCAAGTATTCGCACAAGGCTTTTTCCAGCTCCTGATGATAATGTCCGTTATTGGTTATCCATTTGCGTTTCCAAATATCCTGCAAATAGACATTCAGTTCGTCTAACGAAGGCATCAACGGAGATGTCACCGTGATTTGTTTTTCTTCCATATATGTTATCACTTATTTTTATGTAACAATCCCAACAGTTCCTGCAACTCTTCGAAGCGCATCAGGTAAGCACCGGCAATGTAGTACACCATTCCTGCAACAACTCCCACCAACAACTGCAACCACAACGAATCAAATGCCTGTACGATGCACCACACTCCTACCCCCATAACCAAGGCATGCACCAGAATGTGAAACAAGTCTTTCATCTGCGCCACATAGCCGTAGCCTATCAGCTTCTGTGTATAATAGGTGTTATAAATCAAGCATAGCAGAGAAGAAACCACACCTCCATAGCACATGGCTACAATCCCCATAGGGACGGTAATGCAAAGAACAATGACACCCTGTATCTTCTTGATAATTTCCACTTTCAGAAAGAAATCCGAACGCCCTTTCACCTGAAGCAGATTCAGATTGATAGCATGGATGGGATACCACATCATCGAGAAACAAATGATTTGCAGCAAATAAATAGCCCCTTCCCATTTGTCGGTCAGCACAATCCGTATCAAAGGGTCTGCCACTGCTGCCAACCCGACCATTAAAGGGAATATGACGAAAGCAGACAAACGTAAAAAGCGTTTATACGCATTCGCCAAACGTTCCGGCTCGTTCTGTATGGAACTCAGTACGGGAAAGGTAACTCCTTGTAAGACTCCGGTGATATTGGAAGACGGATATTGTGCCAAACCATTCGCACGGGAATACAGCCCCAATGTAGAGGATGAAAAAACTTTTCCTACCACCAACGTCGTCACATTATTATATACAGTATCCAGCAAAGCCGAGGCAAGCAGCTTTGATCCGAAGGAAAACATTTCCCGAAAGGAACTCCACGAAAAAGTCAGGCGGGGCAACCAGTGCACCCATGCCCATAACAGCATGCTGCGCAACAGAGCGGAAAAAACAGACTGTACCACCAATGCCCATACCCCATAGCCGTTGTAAGCCAGCCACAACCCTACCGCTCCCGTCAATACGGTGGTCGATACGGAAATTTTGGCTCGGGTCTTGAAATCAAGGTTGATAGCTAACTTCGTGTTCTGGATACCCGACAAAGAAGAAAACACCAGCGTCAGGGCAACTACTTTGGTGACATCTTCCAGCAGAGGTATATCGTAAAAGGCAGCAATATAAGGCGAAGCCAGCCACAAGACTCCGTAGAAAAACAGGCTTACGGCAATATTGAAATAAAAGACAGTAGAGAAATCAACTTCCGTCCGGTCCAATTTGCGAATCAAAGCCGTACCGAAACCGCTATCGATGAAGGTCTGCGAAACGGCAAGAAAGATATTCAGCATCGCCACCACTCCGTAATCGGAAGGCAACAGCAGACGCGCTATCAGGATGCTGAACACAAATTGGATTCCTTGCGTGGAAAAACGGTCAATGCTGCTCCACATCATTCCTTTTACAGTCTTTTCTTTCAGTGATGACATACTTTTACTATTCCAATGCTATAACACGAAATATCAGCATCAATACCGAATTTCACTAAAACTCAGTCAAACAATTCACAAATCAAGTATTTCAAAATTACCCCAAACAACTCTACCGAATTTGTCATTTCAGATGCCGTTTTGAATTTTTCTTCCGGAGCGGTGTTACAAAATGTCATAGACCGCATTACCATTGGTTGGTAATGCAAAGATAAACCGGAAGAAAGGGAAAAGGAAATACGTTTGGAAGCGTTTTAAATTTGTTCGGAATCTATTCGGTAAATAAAGGATTTTCCATAAACTCGGCAGGAGTATATACCGGTATGTCTGAAAAAGTCAAATCTGAAATGAACAACTGATGAATGCCTTTTTCGCCTTGTTGAATAAGAGGCAGAGCCTCATATATAAAAGGTTCCCGACATTTCACAAAATCCATTATGATATTTGTATCTAAAAACAGTTTCATCTAAGCCTCATTTTCCGTATTTTTCTTCCAGATATGCCAGTTTTGCATCCTTCCAATCATCATCTCCATCCTGTGGCAATACACCTATCAGGCGAGTCAAACTTTCCGACAAACCGTATTTCTTTTGAACATATCTCCGCTTAGCTTCCATCAAATCCTTGTTTCCTGTTTCCTCTAATGCGACAGATTTCTCCGCATAACGATTGTCCATCATACTTTCAGCAAGTTTATGAATGAGCATCAGTTTCACACTTTCTTTTTGCTGCAAAAGCTCGTTCAGGATTTCATCGGAAAACCCGGGAATGACCGTTTCTTGCGAAACGGATGCGGAATATGATGCGGCAGGTTCATTCACCTGTCCGTCAATATGAACGGTTTCCTTATATTCTTTCATTTTCCTTTCCTCCCTTTTACTACAAAAATAACGGCTTTATTTCTGCAAAACCGAAATCAATCTAACTTTATCAAATTATCCAAATGGGCAAGCAAATTCTTTACCGGCTTTATAAGAGGCAACACGTCTTCGCTTTCGAAATCGAAAAAATCATTATAATCTCCAGTAATCCGATTCTGTAACAGACGAGAATACAAACGTCCTTCTTCTTTTGTCAAATGACCCTTAGACACATAATTCAAGCCTAACTGACCTATTACACCATTATGTGTATGGGCTTTTATCCCGGCACTTATCAGTAACGCTGAAGCCATATAGAAACACGCATAATACAGACGCTGCATCGCCAAATTCCAATGCTCAGTTGCAATCATATCTTCAGCTTCTCGCAATGTCACATACGCTTTTTCCTTCCGATAAATCACTACGGCTTTTATATCTTCTGCATTCATGCTCATACCAATTGTATTCCTTCCTCTTTTACATTATGGAAATATGGAGTGAAATGATACCTCATCCAATCCTTTACGGTATAAATGACCGGACTGATGCATTCGTTCAGAGACCAGCCCAGCTCAACCAACGGATAGGACACATTATCATAGTCTTCCGCCTCCACTTTGGGCTTGTCCAATAATATCAACACGTCCCAATCGGAATCCGCACGGGCATCGCCTCTCGCTTGAGAGCCATACAAGAAAGCATGTCCGCCCGGAGGAAGGACTTTCTTCAAAGTCTCTTTCATCAAGGACAATATTTTAGTCTTATCGGTTGCCATAGGATTTATAATTAATGACAAGCAAATATAACGATTTTATTCCGTTTCCGCAAGGAAAAAAATAAATTAAATCCGACTTCTTCACGAATCTTCAAACAAACTGAATGTATTCGGGATTTACCTCAACCGAAACGGCAAGCAGGGAGGGAAGTTCTACAAACAGCCGCTTCGTCCGCGAACCTTGCATTTTCTGCAACCGACCTTCGTAGCTGTCTAACGGACCGCCTATGATACGCACTTTCTTGCCCACCATGGTTGGAGTCAATTCTTCGGGAGTATAATAACGCGGATTTTCATCTGAATCTACCGCTTTGATAAAACGTTCCATATCTTCGTTCCTGACAGTCATCGGCTCGCAATACGTGCCCCGCAAAAAACGGTATTGCAATGTCGGTATCCGTTCAACGATAGGGTCTATCACTTGACGCGAGTCAAAAACAAAAAGCATGTCTTGCATAAAGGGGACTTGTTTCCGTATTCGTTTTCCATGAACTTGAATCAGTTTCCATATCATGGGGGTAAACACAGTAATTTCCAAGTCTTGAAGTTGCTTGTATGCCGGATATTGAGCATTCCACCGCTTCAAATCACGCATAACGAACCATTTCTTCAACTTATTTGTTGATAATGGAACGATACCGGGAGCCCCCTCCAGCCCTTCGCCTGTATTATCGTAAGAGCCATTCATCTTTAATCTAAAGGCAATTCTACTAATCCTGCAAATGCTTTTAAACAACTAAAGCACAAGCAGTTACAACAAACATTCCCCTACTTCTTAATTTTTGCACTAAAAAATGCAACTTTCTCAAATAAATACAATCTCTTACTATGAGATGATACATATCTCTTACTATGAGACGATATTTTAATGCAAAGGTATAAAAATATTTTTATCGATATACGATTTTGTACAATTTTTTTGCCAATTTTTCTGCCTTTATATTGATTGGATAATAGCTATACTCACCTATAATTTATAAAGACAAACCAATATGTTTACCTATTACAATATCCATTCAGTATCAACCACTAACATAATAAATTGATATGCAAAGCCTTATACGACTCTATCAGGCAAGAATCTGTCATTTTGAATTTCTACAGAAAATCATCCCCAATTATCCCACGATAAATCCAAAGCAGTGTCCAAATCATAAATCATAAATTGTAAATCTCATAATAAAACCGTACTTTTGCATTGTTTTTTTAATCGCTAATCAACATGAATGCAAAAGAAATCCCGGTGCTGCTCCTGACCGGTTATCTGGGCAGCGGGAAAACCACATTGGTCAACCGTATCCTTTCTAATAAACAAGGAATCAAGTTTGCCGTTATTGTAAACGATTTGGGCGAAGTGAATATTGATGCCGACTTGATTCAAAAAGGTGGCATCGTAGACAAGAAAGACGATAGCTTGGTATCGCTTCAAAACGGTTGCATCTGCTGCACCTTGAAAACCGACTTGATAGAACAGCTTTTCGAGCTGGTGAAAAGCCAACGCTTCGACTATATCGTCATCGAAGCAAGTGGCATTTGCGAACCGGAACCCATTGCACAGACCATCTGCTCCATTCCCTCGTTGGGAGGTGCTTATACCAAATACGGCGTATGCCGGTTGGATTGCATCGTGACCGTAGTAGATGCCCTGCGTATGCAAGACGAATTTGCATGCGGAGACAGCCTTACCCGCAAACACATCGACGAAGAAGACATCGAAAACCTCATTATCCAGCAAATCGAGTTCTGCAACATCGTCTTGCTGAACAAGGCATCCGAAGTGAAACCCGAAGAGCTGAGCCGCATCAAGCAAATCATCCGTACCATTCAGCCCGCTGCCGAGATTATCGAATGCGATTACGGAAATGTTGACCTCGACAAGCTGCTCAATACCCAACAATTTGACTTTGAGCGTGTAGCCACTTCTGCCGGATGGATTCGAGGCATCGAACGTGCCATGACCGAAGAAGAGGAACACGAAGCCCACGGGCATCACCACGAACATGAAGATGAACACGAACACCACCATCATCACCACCATGATGAAGGCGAAGCGGAAGAATACGGCATCAGCACTTTTGTCTATTATCGCCGTCCGGCATTCGACATACACAAATTAGACCATTACATCGCTACAAAATGGCCCCGGAACATTATCCGTACCAAAGGCGTATGCTACTTCAGCCATAATCACGACATGTCTTACCTCTTCGAACAAGCCGGACGCCAAAAGCTCTTGAAAGAAGCCGGACTATGGTATGCCACCGCTCCCGAAGAAGACCTCGTGAAACTGATGGTGCAAGAACCCGGACTGATGCGTGATTGGGACGAGAAATACGGTGACCGCATGATAAAACTGGTCTTTATCGGACAGCACTTGGATAAGGAACAAATCACGCACGATTTGGATGAATGTTTGGAACAATCCGTCCCCCAATAACATAGGATAAATTGTAAATTAATAAATATGAATCTCCGCAAAAAGCCAACGTAGGGGCGTATTGCATACGCCCTGAAAACATCCACGTGGATAAGTATGTGCATTCGGGCGTATGCGATACGCCCCTACAACTAATTAGGTGGAATGCGAATTCATATTGATAAATCGTAAATGAATAAAACAACATGGAAATAACAAGCGCCAAATTTGTCATAAGCAACTCACGGGCAGACAAGTGTCCCGAAGGAAATCTGCCCGAATACGCGTTTATCGGACGCTCGAATGTAGGAAAATCCAGCCTCATCAATATGCTGACCAATCATTCGAAACTGGCTATGACCTCGTCTACGCCCGGAAAGACCTTGCTCATTAATCATTTCTTAATCAATAACGCATGGTATCTGGTCGACCTTCCAGGCTATGGCTATGCTCAACGCGGAAAGAAGGTAATGGAGCAAATCAAAAACCTCATCCAGCATTATGTTTTGGAGCGCATGCAAATGACTTGCCTTTTCGTGTTGATAGACAGCAGATTGGAACCTCAAAAGATAGACTTGGAGTTCATCGAATGGCTAGGAGAAAACGGCATTCCTTTTGCACTTGTATTCACCAAATCCGACAAGCAAAGTGCCGGAAAGACCAAACAAAACGTTGAGCGTTTCCTCGATACGCTAAAAGAACAATGGGAAGAACTTCCGCCCTATTTCATCACTTCCGCCGAAAAAAAGACGGGAAGAGAGGAAGTGCTGGATTACATTGATTCTATCAACCGCACGCTATAATAGTTGATAATTAATAGTTAATAATTAATAGTTAATAATTAACAGTTAATAGTTAATAATGAATATTCCCATTTTACCCAATTAACTGTAGGGGCGTATCGCATACGCCCGAAAACATCCACGTGGATAAGTTGGTGTATTCCAGGCGTATGCAATACGCCCCTACATTGGCGATCCGCGGACATTCATTTTAATTATTAACTATTAATTATTAACTATCAACCCATTTCGCTCAACTCTAACCAACGCATACTTTTTTCATCAAGTTCTTCGTTGAGCACGGGAAGACGTTTCGATTTTTCGGTCAATTCCTCTACTCCTAATGTACCGCTACAGAGAGCGGTTTCTATAGCCTTCTTTTCTTCTTCAAGTGCTGCAATCTCTTGTTCCAATTGTTCGAACTCCTTGCGTTCTTTGAACGACATCCGACGTTTTCCTGCAGGACGTTCACGCTGAGGCTTCTTTTCTTTTTGAGGCTGAGGAACATTTTCTTTCTCGAAAGCAGCCTTGGCTACTTTCCATTCACGATAATCAGTATAGTTTCCAGGAAAATCACGAATATCGCCTTGTCCGTTGAAAACCAACAAATGGTCAACCACTTTATCCATAAAATACCGGTCGTGGCTCACAACAATCACGCATCCCTTAAAGTTTTGCAGATATTCTTCCAGCACTTGCAATGTAACGATATCAAGGTCATTGGTCGGCTCGTCTAAAACCAAAAAGTTGGGATTCTTCATCAAGACTGTACACAAATACAACCTTCGGCGTTCTCCTCCACTCAGTTTATATACATAGTTATGCTGCTTTTCGGGCGAGAACAGGAAATGTTGCAAAAACTGGGACGCCGTAAGCCGCTTGCCATTCCCCAGTTCGATAACTTCTGCTACCGATGTAATGACATCAATCACTTTCATCTGTTCATCGAACTTCAACCCTTCTTGCGAATAATAGCCAAAGCGTACGGTCTCGCCAATATCCAGTACGCCACTATCGGGTTTCTCCAGCCCCATCAGAATCTTGATAAAGGTAGACTTGCCTGTACCGTTATTGCCGATAATGCCCATTTTCTCATACCGGGCAAAAATGTAGGAAAAGTCATCCAAAATTGTAATATCGCCGAACCGCTTACACAAATGTTCCGCTTCAAAAATCTTCGAACCGATATAAGACGCCTTTACATCCAGTTTCACATTAGCCTCATGCGTATGCCGTTTAGCAACCTTTTCCAACTCATAGAAAGCTTCTTCCCGATAACGCGCCTTATGTCCTCGTGCCTGAGGCATCCGGCGCATCCATTCCAATTCGGTTCGATACAGATTATTGGCACGGGCTATTTCGGCATTAGCAGCATCGATGCGCTCTTGCCGTTTTTCCAAGTAATAACTATAGTTGCCTTTATACGAATAGAGTTGGCGGTTATCTATTTCCATGATTTCAGAACATACACGGTCCAGAAAATAACGGTCGTGCGTTACCATAAGCAAACTAAGCTTGGAACGGCTCAGATATCCTTCCAGCCATTCGGTCATATCCAAGTCCAAATGGTTGGTCGGCTCGTCCAAGATAAGCAAATCCGGCTCGGTAATTAATACATTAGCCAAAGCAACCCGTTTCAATTGCCCACCGGAAAGATGCTTGACCTGCTGGTTGAAATCACGGATTTTCAGTTGCGAAAGGATTTGTTTCACCTGACGTTCGTAATCCCAAGCCTTTTCATGCTCCATCCGTTCCAACAAAACATCCAGCCCCGGATTATCCGGCGTAGCCATACACCGCTCATATTCCTTAATCAATTCCGCCACAGCATTGCCATGCGAAAAGCAGGCTTCCAATACGGTCAACTCTTCAGGATAGACGGGACTTTGCTCCAAATAACCTACCCGCAAATCACGCCGGTACGTGATTTGCCCTTCATCGTATCCTTCTTTACCTGCCAATATATTCAATAAGGTAGTCTTCCCGCTTCCGTTCTTCGCTATCAGCCCGATACGCTGCCCTTGGGCAATACCGAACGAGATTCCTTGAAACAAAAGCAAGTCGCCAAATGATTTCGTTAAGTTCTCTACTTGCAAATAAGAAACCATAATCATTTAATTAAGAATTAAAAGAGGCTGTCTCAAAATGGCAATTGAGTATCAAAAAGTAATGTCATTCTGAACGGAGTGAAGAAACAACGTTCGACGAAGTCAATCTCGTGTGCATCAGCTTGTGTTTTCGAGATCCTTCACTACGTTCAGGATGACAAAATGAAAGCTAATTTCTATTTTGAGACAGCCTCTTCACTTTAAAGAGCTTTCTCCACTTCTGTACGGATGCGCAGATATTCATCTTTCAGTTTGCAAGGCTTTCCGTTCCGTACTGCCTCCCATATTAATTTCGTAGGATAGACCATCACTCCGGTGTCAGCAAAACGCAAGGCGGGATATTCCTGTTTCCCATCGATGACCGTCACCCAGTCCATTCCGTCCATTTCGTTGACCAGTATCGTACCGAACGCAATGCCGAAACTTTCCCACACCTGGCGCTGTTCAGATTTAAAACGTCCGCTGTCCATCACCTGCTGGATGCGGTCTATATCGGCTTCGCTTCCCGTAAAATCCTTGGTCAACTGCTTTTTAATGGTCGATACAGCCCAATCGTATGCCTCATTGATAACATTGATTTCGAGCACCCGCACCGGTATAACTGCCTTCCAAGGCTTTTCATCTGCCTTCCGCACACGGAGAGAAGCGATAATCTCTTCCGCCACTTTGGCACTCTCTCCTTTTATCACCGTAAACGAACATTCCACAGAGATATCATCTTGTCCTGTAATCCAGAAATGGGTGGTGTACCAGCTTCCGTTTTCTTGAAAACTCTCTGCCCCATACACACACTTCCAATTCCCTACCTGCACAAGTTTCACTCCTCGGGTATGCGCCAGTTCGTCTTCCATGCATTCCTTTGCATAGGTACGGCTTTTCCCTTGATAAGCGGAAATACGGAAATTGCCAGTCCAACGGTCCGGATTGTAAAACAAGAAACTGTCTTCTGTATCTTCCGACTCGCACCACCCCAACGGATATGTCAATGCAAACCACGCTCCCGGTGAAATATAAGTCCTGTCCTTTTCTTCCATTTTCCGCTCAACGAACAGCAATACACTCTACTTCTACCAACGCACCTTTAGGCAAAGCCTTCACCGCTACAGCCGAACGGGCAGGAAAATCCCCTTCGAAATATTTGGCATATACCGCATTCATATCAGCAAACAAAGCCATATCAGCCAAAAATACGGTTGTCTTTACGATATTAGCAGTGGTCAGCCCGGCTTCTGCCAGAATATGCTTGATATTTTCGAACGATTGTGTTGTCTGCTCGGCTACACCGCCTGGAGCAAACTCGCCCGTAGCCGGGTCAACAGGCAACTGACCTGAAACAAAAACCATTCCATTTGCTTCAATAGCCTGGCTATACGGACCGATAGCAGCAGGAGCCTTCTCTGTAAAAATCACTTTCTTCATTGTTTCAACATATTTAATTAGTTAATCAAAATCTAAAATCCACCGCTAAATTAGCACTTTTCCTGCAATCAACAGGACTTTTTGAAAAAAAATTAACGGGATTCTTAGAGGATATTAAAAAAAATACGTACTTTTGTCGTGTCAATATGTGAGAATGACCAAAAATAATTTTGGAAACCTCACTTCAAACTAATCAACAATAATCTTTAAATCCGTAATTATTGACAAGTGTAATACGCATACATATATGCTTATGCGCATAAATGAGTAAAGCCTTACACTTACAAATATTACACAATTCATTACAACCTATACTTATGTATAACATTATTCAATTGAACGACAAAGATTTGTCTGAATTGCAACAGATTGCCAAAGAGTTGGGTCTGAAAAAAACCAGTGCACTACGAAAAGAAGAACTGGTATACCGCATTTTAGACGAACAGGCTATTGTAGGAGCTACACAAAAAGCTGCCGGCACAAAAACAAATGATGAACGTAAAGACGGACAACCCCGCAAGCGTTCACGCATCAGTGTAAAAAAAGAAGGTGACAAAGTTTATACTGCTACCAAAGACAAAGCACAAAAACTAGAAGCCAACACACCGCCGTTGCCGGCACCTGCTCCCTTATTCAAGACGGAAATTCAGGCAGAACCAACCGAAACTTCTGCACAAACAGAAGCGGTATCGATTCCTACAGACGACGAAAAACCTAAAGCGAAGCGCGGAAGAAAACCGGGAAGCAAGAACAGAACTACCCAGGAAAAGGAACAACAAACGCTGGACGATAAGGAAAATGCAGTATCGGCACAACCGGAGGAAGCCTCTATCGCAGACAATATGGACCTACCCGAACTGGACACGACAGGAGGAGATGACTTTATCGCTATCGAAGACCTTCCTTCAGACAATATAGAATTGCCGACTGAGTTATTAGGCAAATTTGAAGCGACAAAAATGGAACAACCTGCCGCTCCAGATAAAGAAAACAAACCCAATAACAACCGTTACCAACCACGCCAACAACGTCACAACAACCGTCAGGCAAACGGACGCCAACAAAACCAAGCAGCACAAACATCGGCAGAAAACCAATCGGCAGCATTGCCTGCTCCAGAAGCTGCACCGGCTAAACCCGCAGAAAAACCTTACGAATTTGACGATATCCTGAAAGGTACAGGCGTATTGGAAATCATGCCGGACGGATACGGATTCCTCCGCTCTTCAGACTATAATTATCTTTCGTCGCCCGATGATATTTACGTATCCCAATCTCAAATCAAGCTTTTCGGACTAAAGACCGGAGATGTAGTAGACGGCACTATCCGTCCGCCTAAAGAAGGCGAAAAATATTTCCCGTTGGTAAAAGTGTCGAAAATAAACGGACTCCCGCCCGAAGTTGTGCGCGACCGTGTTCCGTTCGACCACCTGACACCGCTTTTCCCTGATGAAAAGTTCAAACTCTGCAAAGGATATGACGATAATCTCTCGGTCCGCATCGTGGATTTGTTCGCTCCTATAGGCAAGGGACAACGTGCTCTGATTGTGGCACAACCCAAAACCGGTAAAACAATCTTGATGAAAGACATTGCCAATGCCATAGCTGCCAACCACCCGGAAGTGTACATGATTATGCTGCTCATCGACGAACGTCCGGAAGAAGTGACCGATATGTCGCGCAGCGTCAATGCAGAAGTCATTGCTTCTACTTTCGACGAACCGGCAGAACGCCACGTAAAAATCGCAGGTATCGTTTTGGAAAAAGCCAAACGCATGGTAGAATGCGGACACGATGTAGTTATCTTCCTCGACTCTATCACCCGTCTGGCACGTGCGTACAACACCGTTTCGCCCGCATCGGGCAAGGTATTGTCGGGAGGTGTAGACGCCAATGCGTTGCACAAGCCCAAGCGTTTCTTCGGTGCCGCACGTAACATCGAAGGAGGCGGTTCATTAACGATTATTGCTACGGCATTGATTGATACCGGTTCGAAAATGGATGAAGTTATCTTCGAAGAATTCAAGGGAACCGGAAACATGGAATTGCAACTTGACCGCAACTTGAGCAACAAGCGCATCTTCCCGGCAGTAAACCTCACCGCATCGAGCACACGCCGCGACGACCTGCTGCTTGACAAGACTACGCTCGACCGCATGTGGATTTTACGCAAATTCCTGGCAGACATGAATCCGATAGAAGCGATGAACTCGGTAAAAGAGCATTTGGAAAAGACAAAAGACAATGACGAATTCCTGATGAGCATGAACTCATAAGCCGTCATAAACCAAAGACACAAAATGAGGGTGTACCGGATGAAAACGATTTTCATTTCGGTACACCCTCATTTTTTCTATTTTTCTTTTTCCGAACTTCTGCGCTGTTTCTTCACATTTTTTGTTATCTTTGAGCCATCGTATTTAAAACAAGTTAATATCTAAAGAAAAAGCACATGGACACAAAATTTCTAAAAACGCTGCTTCTCTTCATAGGAAGCTGTTTATGGGTGAGCTGTACAGACGAAGAACAAAGCAATGACAACCCGCAAGAAACTATCAGCAATGAAATCTATTACGCCAATATGTTGGGCAAAGACATCATGAGTGAATTGTATTATTGGAATGAAGAAATAGCAGGCGACCTCATGCAATGGAACATCACAACCAACGGAGACCCCATCGGGACTGTAGACCGCATCCGGTATCACGAAGGCGATAAATACATTGATAAATGGACCATGATGACCAACGACATGGATTCTTTCACCAGCAGCGTGGGCGGAGTATCGACCACTTTCGGCTGGAACCTGACGCCTTACCTGCTTTCACCAAACAGCATCGAATGCATCGGAGTGGTCAACTACGTGTCGGCAGGAAGCCCCGCAGAAAAAGCCGGGCTGAAACGGGGCGATGTCCTTTGGAGCATAAACGGCAAAAGCATCACAACCGACAATTACTTAGACCTGTATTATGCTTCCTCACTGACCGCCTCACTGGCTTATATAGACTGGGAAAACGGCTCAATCGGCGATTCGGGGAAAGAAGTGGAACTGACCGCCGTCACGATGTATGAAAACCCTATATTATGCGACACAGTCTATGAATTCAACGGCAAAAAAGTAGGCTACCTTGCCTACACCAGCTTTGACCTGATTTCGATTCCGGAACTGATTGAAGTCGGGAAAAAATTCAAAAGCGAAGGCATCAAGGAACTGGTGCTTGACTTGCGCTACAATGGAGGCGGTTATGTGATAACCGAAAACGTTTTGGCATCTATGTTTGCCCCCAAAGCGAATGTTGACGCAAAGGATATATTCGAAAAAGAAAAATATAACGCCTATCTGACAGAAGCTTACCGCTTACAAGGCATCAGTACGGAAACCCCTTTCATGACCAAATACGATTACGAGAACGATAAAATCAGTTTGCACGTAAGTACGAAAGACGCCAATATCGGACTGGAACGGATATACGGACTCATCTCTCCCAATACGGCATCCGCCTCCGAAGCCCTGCTGAGCGGACTGATGCCTTACATGGACGTCCGCCTGATTGGAGAAACCTCGCATGGAAAATATTGCACAGGACTGATGATGAGCGGAGAAGACGCTTACGAAAATTGCCCGAAAGAAATCAAGAACTGGGGCGTATATGTAATGGTCAGCATCTATCAGAACGCAGCCGGAGAAACGCCCTGTATGCCCGACGGCTTGCAACCCGATACTCCCGTACAGGATGACCAGATTCCTTTATACCAATTGGGCGACGTAAACGAGCCTCTGCTCCGTGCAGCCCTTACGCAAGCCGGAAAGCAATATGACAGACCCAACGCAAGAAGCCGCAGCATGTCTCCTGCCTTCCAGCACATAGACGTTCCGCAAAAGCCCGTATTCGGCAAACGCATCTTGTTGCCTTCTGTCAATATGCCAGTCATCAACTGACAAAAATGCATACGGCTTCATCGGCAAACACACTTGGGTTCATCAAGCAACGAAGCAGGCTTCATCAGCCGATGAAGCCTGCTTCGTTTAAAAACATACATTAATCATCTATATCAATCACCCGGAACTGATTGTCGAACGTTATTTCCCAACCATTGGAAAGTTTTACTTCATATTCCTTTCCGTCCCGCTCGATTTCCAACACCTTGGCACCCGGATAGGTAGAAGACACATACGAACGAATCTCGGCTGGCAAGACTTGTACAGGCACTTCGGACGCCTTGCATTGGATTTCTGTCCAGTCGCCCGACTTATCGAACTCCAGTTTCTCGCCTGTGGTAAAAATCACATCATACGACTTGTAAAACAATCCCGACTCCATTTTCGCCAATGCCACCTTATGATGCTTGAAATACGTTGTAATCAAAGTCTGGGCTTTCGTAGGCAACTGTCCGATTTGAATCGGTTTGTCATTATCAGCCAACGCCATGGTCTGTACCCCTAACACACACATCAACATCAAAATCCACTTTCTCATACACATTCTTTTTTACACGTTAATATTGTTTTCTTCAATTTCTATCACAAAGATGCGGAGGGATTCTGAAAAGATTTTGAAATCTCGAAACAATGCAAGCCGTTTTCATAAAAATAACGGATATGCAGTTGGTTCATCTTACAAATGGTATCCACCAAAGCTAGTCCCAAGCCTGTAGAGCCTTCTTTTTTCTTCCCTTGATAAAAACGTTCGAAGATACGCTTGCCGTCTAATGCCTCTCCTCCTGTGTTCCGAATCACAAAAGCCTGTTTGTCTGTTTCCATACGGATAAGGCCTTCTTCTACGTTATGCACAAATGCATTCTTCAACAAATTCGTGACCAAAACCGTAGCCAACGAATCATTCATTTCTACACAAAACGATTTCTCCAGCTGCATTTCCACCCGAATCTTCCGGTAAGCATACACCTCTTGGTAATCGTCGATATAATGTTTCAGCAATTCATTCAGACAAACCGGATGCTTATCCATGTATTGCCCGTTCTCGATTTTACATAAAAGCAACAACGAACGGTTCATGCGAGTCAGGTTCTCAAGCGTGCGGTGGGTTTTCATCAATTCTTCCAACTGCCTTTCAGACAGGCTTTCGTCTTCCATTAGCATCTCCAACCGGTTTCGGCAGATTGCCAACGGAGTCTGCATTTCGTGAGACGCATTGCCGATGAACTGCTTCTGCTGCTCGAACAACTTTTCATTGCGTCCGGCAAATTCGGTAACAGTCTCATTCAGATGATGAAATTCCGTAATCGTTGTCTTGTTATCCAACGGCTCGTTCGGATGCCCCAACTGATAACGGTCCAGCCACCCCAACAAATGGTATAAAGGCTTCATGTTGCGCCGGTATACCCATGCCGTAATCAACAGAATGACCAGCAAGAGCATGACATACAGAAATACAATCCAGCCCAAAATGGCACGTTGCAAATCCATTTTCTCTATCGTCGGGGTATAAACCACCAGTTCCATATAACGGTCGTTGGGTGCCTGAAAGATGGTAATCAGCACCCGTGCAGGCTCTTCCTCTCTTTTCTCGGTAATATACACCATTTCATCCCGGTAGGTAATTTGAGGATATGCCGCCGCATATTCTTTGCTCACTTCATACAAGTAATATTGATTGTTCGAGCCATTGCTCGTATCGGGCATTTCTTCCCCCAACAAAGCACGCACAATGAGTTGCTCGGAGTAATCTTCGAGCGAATCATCAACTTCATCGTTCACCTCTTCGATGATAGCCAAATAGAAAAGCCACGCCCACACAGTGAACACCACGACCAAAGCCAACGACAAACGCCATAAAACCAAATGGAACAGTTTCATTCGACTACAAATTTATATCCGAACCCATATACCGACTTCAATTCCGGGGTAGCCCCGGCATCTTTCAGCCGTTTCCTTAGATTCTTGATTTGCGCATAAATGAAATCGAAATTATCCACCTGGTCGATATGGTCTCCCCAAACCGATTCGGCAAGGGTATTCTTATTGACCAGCCTGCCCGGACGCGACATGAAATAATACAGGATATCGTATTCTTTCCGGTTCAAATCCACTTGCTTCCCGCCTATCACTACACGGAACTGGTCGGGATAGACTTCGATATTGCCCACCTGTATTTTATGTTCGCCCTCCCGCTGGCTGCGCCGGAAAAGGCTTTTCAAACGCGCATGCAGTTCTGCCAAATGGAACGGCTTCGGCAAATAATCATCCGCGCCCAAATCCAATCCGGCAACCTTGTCTTCGATAGAATCTTTTGCAGAGAGGATAATTACATTGGTACGCTTTCCCAATGCCTGAAGCTCTTTCAACAAGTCCAGCCCATTCCCGTCTGGAAGCATAATGTCCAACAAAATGCAATCATAGTCATAATCCTCTATTTTCAGCAAAGCGGTGCGAAAATCAGGAGCCTGCGAAACCACATAACGCTCTTTCTCCAACGAACGGACCGTTATCTCCCGCAAATCTTGGTCATCTTCTACAATCAGTATTTTCATAAGCAACCTTCTTTTTTACAAAAATAGACTTTCTACAGAAAAAGACAAACAAAAACGCAGACAAATGTGCAAAACACATTCATCTGCGCAAACAAACAACAAATTATCACCCTTATTCGATATCGCTTTCTTCTATGGACACATTCACATTTTTCGCCTCATCGGGAACCGGCTGGTTCATATTCTCGAAAACCCACGTCTGTTCTCCATAAACAGCCGAATTGACTTTCATCTTAATCCCTTCAGCTTCATCCAAGGGCAATGTATTCAGATTATAGCAAACTACTTCTTCATACGGATTAAACACGTCAGTCGTGTCGCCATACGTATTATACCGGTATTCCAGATGAATATACCCATCCTCTCCTATCACCGGTTCGTCCGCACGCTTTACCAAGCTGACACGGTGTTTCTTCTCCATGGGCATCTTCATATTGAAAAGCATATTCATATACCCTCCTGCCACCCATGCGTCCAATACGTATGCCGGATGATTGGCATATTCCGCTTCATTGGCATCGGTCAAGTCTTCTACTGTCTTAGTCAGGAAAGGGCGCAACTGTTGGGGCTTGATACCTACATCATAACCATAATAATCATCATACAACGGATTGAAGACCAACAAGCCGCGCGTACCTTCTGCCAAACGGTAGCCCCATACGGTAGGCGCTGCCGGAAACATCGTTCCCCACGTGTCGCCTGTAAATGTATAAACTCCGTCACTCTGTACATGCACCGTCACCCAATCGTAGGCAATATCGCCGATAGAATATCCCTCACCGTCGTCACACGAAGCCTGAAACAAGCCAACTACCAAAGCACAAATCCATAATCCGTATTTCATTTTTCTTTTCATAAGCCTTTCGTTTTTTATCATTTCAATTAATAAAGAAAAGAAAAGCCCAAATACTGCACGCATTAATAAAAATTAAAGGAGAATATACCTCTTTTCCGAGATATACCCTCCTTTCCCTACAACTATTATGAAATCAAATCATTGAGCTGCCGAGTCGTTTGCAGCAGGAGCTGCTTCCTGGTCTGCCGCACTTGGTTGAGGAGCAGCAAAACCTTCCGGCGCATTCAACGGATTCGTTTTTTGTTCTTCTACAGCCTGATTCATAATCACTGACGAACCTTCGCTGACACCCGGAAGTGCATAGGCTGCAAAGACGCTGACTACCACCATAAAAATAGCCAATCCCCATGTCAGTTTTTCTATAAAATCAGTAGTCTTACGTACACCCATAATCTGGTTTGAAGCAGCAAAACTCGATGCAAGCCCTCCACCTTTTGAATTCTGTATCATTACCACAAAACACATCAATACAGAAGCCAATACAATTAATCCAACTAATAAATAGTAAAACATTTTCTTTATTTTGATTTAGCGTTAATAATCAATTTCTCCAAAAATCTAATTTGGTCTGCAAAGTAAGCATTTTTTTTGGGATATTGCAAATTTAATTTTTTAATAATTTCAAGAGCCTTCTCATAACGGTGCTGCTTGACGTAGATTTTCGCCAAAGTTTCAGTAAAATATTGCTCGTCTGCCTCCGTTTCTTCCCTTTCCGGTTCCTTCGAAGACTCGTCTGGCATATCATCCTCCGCCTTTGGCGCTTCCTCTTTTTTTTCATCTTGCGCCAACGGCAAATGTTTCTCGCTTTCCGAATGTTCGATAAACCGGTCTATCAGTTCCTGCCCTTTCAACGGATGCTTTTCTTCTTGTGCCTCTTTTTCCTGCATCAAGACAGAAATATAATCGACATTCGCCTCAGCCGGAAGCGGCAAATCATTGCCTAACGGTTCCGGCAAATCAGACAAGAAACGGTCTATCAAATCCAAAGTCCGGTCTGTCCCGTTTTCTTTTTCTACAGGATTTTGATGTGCAGCATCACCGGTAATAGCCAAACGATTCCCTTCTATAAAATAGAAAAGCACGCTTAAATCGGCTATATATAAAGCACTTTTTTGCAATTCAGACTTAAAATCCTTATCGCCTAAAATGAAGAGGTTTTTTAAATAAAGCAAACGTATTGTCTGAAAATAAGGATAACGCACCAACATCTCACGCAATTCGCGCAAACTATCCTCTGATAACAATTCAGGATGCTGAATCCATTGTTGTAAACGTTGTTGTATCATCTCTTTCCCCAAGAATTACCAATTAGCTACAGTAGCATTGAAAATCTGGTCAACAATTTCCTCAATCATTTCAGTCACCAGCCCTTCCTGTACAGAAGAAAGCTGCTGGCTGGCATCATATTCACGGCTTGCAGAGAACTGCTGTTCAAAGTCTTCGGCATGATTGGTATTGTTTACAAAACGTACATTTACCGTCATACGCAACTCTGCCATAGTCGAATAACCATCGGCACCTACACCTTTATTATATGCATCGTAATTGGTAATCTCGCCCGACAATTCCAAATCGCCGCCCTGCCGGGTCTGCTTCAAACGGGTCTGTTGCATGTAAATATCCTGCAATTCCGTATTGAACATTGATTCCATCGGACCCCAAACAAAAGCAGCCGAACGGTTCGGAAAGTTTTCGAATGAAATGGTCTTCACCTTATCATAATTGATAGACGCGCCATTAAACTTATATGAAACGGAACACGCTGCCAACAGACAGGCAAAACCAACACACATACTGATGAATCTATACTTCTTTTTATTCAAGCCCATATTCTTTTATTTTCCGATAAAGTGTACGTTCTGATATTTTCAAATCACTAGCCGCATTTTTCCGTCTTCCATGATGACGTTCCAACGCCTTGCGTATCATCTCTTTCTCTACCTCGTTCAATGACAAATTTTCTTCCACATATTCTTCCGTATCCTGTACTTCTGGTTCCTCAACCGGAGTGACATGCACAGGAGGCGCAGCTACTGCAGAAACAGGATTAACCACAACCTGAGAATCAGGAATTACACTGACTGTATTCTGAAGATAATGAACAGCTTCATTCGAAGGCTGGCTTACCGGATTTCCTGAACGTTCTGCCATAATATCGTGAACCAACTTCTTCAACTCAGTCACATCCCGCCGCATATCGAACAAGACCTGATACAAAATTTCTCTTTCGCTCTCAAACCCTTTTTTATCAGCCGAAGAACGCACACCAAACAAAGCCGGCAGACGGGAAACAGGCTGAGGAGGAAGATAATTTTGCAAGATATCCGGAGTGATATCACGATTGGTTTCCAAAATGGAAATCTGCTCCGTAATATTCTTCAGCTGACGGATATTGCCCGGCCACGGATAATGCACCAGCATCCGCTTGGCTTCTTCGGTAAGCTGAATGGCAGGCATGTGGTATTTCTCTCCAAAATCCGCAGCAAACTTACGGAACAACAACACAATATCATCCGGTCGTTCGCGCAAAGGCAATACTTTAATAGGCACTGTATTCAAGCGGTAATATAAATCTTCACGGAACCGTCCGGACGCGATTGCTTCGGCAAAATCTATATTCGTAGCCGCTACGATACGGACATCGGTCTTCTGTACTTTCGAAGACCCCACCTTGATATATTCTCCCGATTCCAGCACACGCAACAAACGTGCTTGGGTGGATAAAGGCAACTCGCCCACTTCGTCCAAGAAAATAGTACCGCCATTCGCTTCGGCAAAATAACCGTTCCGGTCACTGATAGCTCCGGTAAAAGCTCCTTTTTCATGTCCGAACAGTTCGGAATCAATCGTTCCCTCCGGTATGGCACCACAGTTCACAGCTATGTACGGACCATGTTTGCGACGGCTGAACTGATGAATAATCTGAGGAAAACTTTCCTTACCTACACCGCTTTCGCCAGTCACCAGCACCGACAAATCTGTCGGCGCCACTTGCATGGCTATATCTATCGCGCGATTCAACCCTTCGGTATTGCCGATAATGCCAAATCTTAACTTCACGCTCTGAATCTCTGTCTTATTCATATCTGTAATATTCTACTAGGACAAAAGTACAAAAAGTTTGTTTCCCAATAACAATTTTATCAGATTTTATTTTAGAATACCGTCCGTATCATAAAGCGGATACCCCACTTATTGGATGTAGGCAAATTGTTATAATTCAACCGGCGCACATATTCTACATGCAATAACTTAAATATATTATGAATACCTGCCGTGATTTCCACATACGGCTTATGCGGGTCCATCACATAACTGGAATAATTATAACGGCCAGTTTCGTCATAATGTCCGGGGAACATCATCAAGACATCATCATTCCGGTTTTGTTCCAAGAAAGGATTATTCTTGTCACTCAACTTGCCCCACAGACATTTCACTCCGATAAACTCACGCCATTTCAATTTCTTCAGCAACGGAATACGGTTGAACAACTTGCCTTGCATGTTCCATGAGACATCAAGAGAAGCATAGCGGTCATTCAGAAACTCCATGTTATTAATCAAATTGAAAGTCTCATCCTCAATGATATACGACAAATTCGCCGCAGGCATAATCAACAACGGGAACGGAACTTTATTCCACTGGATACCAGCCTTTAAACGGGCATCTATATTCCCCCAAGAACTCAACCAGAAGCGTTTATAGGCACTGGCTTCCGTCACATTGTATGTATAGTCTCCCCCTAATACCCCTTTCAATGCAATCGTGTGCTGAAGAGTAAAGACCGGAGCATCCAAATTGACCGGCAAACGGCGTTGCTTGGTATTGACAAAAGTCTCGCCCGGCGCATACCGGAAAGCCAAAGAAGCCTCAGCCACAGTAATGTCGTGTGTATTAAACGGGGTGCGTATCCATTCTGTACCCGACATCGAACCATTAGCAATGGCCGACTGCAACTGCGATTCTCCTGCCATAGTCCGATAGAACAATTTCCCGCAAGGCTCATAATTGGCATAACGCAAAATGGCTGTAGTCTTGAACCCGAATTCCCGTTCGCGTTCATACTTGATAGTCGCCTTACGTTCATAGTTGTATTGGTCTACCGTACAAACTTTCAATGAAGTAAATACATTATCCTTATCCGTATTGATAAACTTGTCTGAAGGCAACATATTGTCATACTGATAAGTAAACGTCAACGAATGTTTTGGAAATTCACGGGGAAGATACTCTTTCTTGTCGAAGGAATATTCCACTTCACCCATGTATTTCGACTTATGGTCTTTGAATCCGTATGCATAATACCCTTTCAAAAACAAGTTCGGATGCAAATTGGCTGTGGTCTGTGCCGAAGCACGCAAACGCAATCCATCGATATAATTCGTCGTAATCATGGTATTAATCGGACCAATATCGACTTTGCTGTCTGGCGTACTGGTTTCTACAAAGTTCTCAATGAAAGCCCTTAAGACAAACATAATGTATTTGAATCCTTTGATTTTGGTCAAATCATCCACAAAACTTCCCATGCGTTTTTCTGATTGCGTTAAGTCCTCCTGTCGGTATTTGCCCCAAAATTCCTTATCACGCATCATCGCATTGACATCCTTTATCTCTCTGCCTTTCACCTTGAACAAATCATCGGGCAACGGTTCAAAATCGAAATCAAAATACCGTGTAGTACGCCTTACGAGAAATGAGCCTAACAATTTCTCCAGATATGACATTTCACACAACATATCATCTTCCAACAAAGTCCATTCACCCGTAGGCAATTCACCGAATTTCTGTTCGATAATCATGTTGTCTATGAAATTAATATCCGTTTTCTTCGGAAGATTCAATTGACATTGCTTCACCCGATAAGTAGAATCAGCCAAGACATAAAGACTTCCTGTAAATCCGAAATCTTGCGAATTGTTAGGCACAAACGACAAACGGAAACACCGGTCGCGCTCTACATAAATGGTATCCATAATATAGAATTTATAAAAACGGATACCTGCTTCGGAAATAGGGCTATCGAAAGGATACTGTAAAAACCGAAAACGGTCTTCATAAATATCTATATCTTGGAAAACATCTTTCAATACCGTAGTCAACATTTCACCCGTGCTGAACAATTCGTTCACGCCCGATGAATTAATTCCACGAATATACGTTTTCTCCGAATGAGGCTTTTTCCGGTAAACAATCTCAGATACAGTCTCATCTACCGAAAGCGGAAGAATATTTTTCCCCGTCACATCACATTCCTCTACCTGGTCACGGAAAAACGGATATTTCTTAAACAGCCACGATTCGCGTAACGTATCGGCTGTAATATTATTTTTCGCAAAAGTTATTTTCTGATACTTATTATACCGATAGAAGTCTTTTTGAGCCAAATCCGTCCTTTTTTTCGATGCAATCACCTTTCGTATCAATTCTACAGCCGGATTGTTCTTGCGGGAATATTTTTCTTTTTTAGGACGTATAATCACTTCGTCTAATACTTGGTCCATCCCGCTCATGCTGACATTCAGTTCACCCGTTTTTGCAGATACGATAATTTCTTGCGTTTCATATCCTACCATTGAAAAAGTAAGTTTCGTCCAGCCCGGATGGTAAGATATCGAATATTTCCCATCCATATCTGTAATAGTCCCCACTCCTTTTCCATCATAATAAACATTTAAATAAGGTATAGGCTCACCTGTAGTTGCATCCACAACGACTCCATGGATTTGAGCCGCCATTTCTACGATACAGACCCACCCTATCACTATTATAAGGAGCAATCGTTTCACCATATAAAATCTCAATACGCGTTACTTTAAACTCGAAAACGGAAGCGAAATTACACCACTTTCTTGTTACTAACAAATCAAAACCACTGAAAACTGACAAATAAACCGACTTTTATGTAGTATTAACCATTATTAATTTAGATTTTTAGAAAAGGCATTTCAAAGAAAAACCGTACTTTTGTAGGCTCTTTTATAATGTATATATGAAAAAGATACCTTTTTTCCACCAACTAATAGCTACCGGATTCGGAAGCGGATATAGTCCGATAGCTCCTGGAACTGCAGGAGCCTTATTGGCTATGCTCATTTGGTGGGGATATGCTGCTTTTACCGATTATGCCACTATCCAATGGATAACGGCAATATTGGTCATCCTTTTTACCGTCTTAGGAATTTGGTCGGCAAGCGTATCCGAGAAATATTGGGGGGAAGACCCTTCCCGAGTCGTAATCGACGAAATGGTAGGAACTTGGATAGCCTTACTTGCTGTTCCCGAAAACGGACATTGGGGGTATATGTTGGCTGCTTTCCTACTTTTCCGTCTATTCGACATTTGGAAACCCTTAGGCATACGGAAAATGGAAAAACTGCCCAAAGGATATGGCATTATGGCAGACGATATTTTATCCGGCATTTATGGATATATAGTTATTTACCTTTATAGACTGGCATTTACGTGAAAAATTGGATTCAAATATTCTCCCAAGGCAAAGGGTTGTTCATGTTCATTCGTGCACAACTTTCTGCCCAATTGGCAACAATAGCCGATTTCTTGGTCAGCATCATGCTAAACCAAGGAATGGGCATTTACTATGTGTATGCTACACTGACCGGTTCCATAATGGGAGGATTAGTCAATTGTGCCATCAATTATAAATGGACTTTCCATACCGAAGACTGCAGCCCGATGTTTGTCTTATTTAAATATGTATTGGTGTGGATAGGAAGTATCGGACTTAATTTGTGGGGCACGTATTTGTTGACTGAATTTTTAACAGCGCAGCATAACCGTTTTTCCATTTCGGAATCGACTGCATTTATCCTTTCAAAAATCATAACTTCGGTAACCGTTGCCGTATGTTGGAATTATAATTTGCACCGGGTATTCGTTTTTAAAGATGCTCAAATCAATGACAAAATAAAAAGTAAAATAAAACAAATCAGACATCAACATGGAAGTAAAAAAACAAGCTAAAAAAATGCGGGATGCACTACAGCAGTTCGTCTATAAAATCATCAACCCGCTTATTCATTGTATGATAAAAATAGGAATAACGCCCAATATGGTAACGACTATCGGCTTTTTGGGGAATGTGGCAGGAGCATGTGTGCTCGTTTATGCAGGTATCCATGCAGACACAGACCCTTATAAATTAATCGGATGGGCTGGAGGAATTATCTTTATTTCCTCATTGTTCGACATGATGGACGGGCAAGTAGCACGTCTCGGAAATATGACTTCTACGTTCGGTGCCATGTACGACTCTGTACTTGACCGTTATAGCGAATTGGTCACATTGGGAGGCATCTGTTTTTGTCTGATTGGACATGGGTATCTAATCGGTGCAGTCATTACTTTTGCAGCACTTATCGGCTCATTAATGGTAAGTTATGTACGTGCACGTGCCGAAGGATTGGGATTGGAGTGCAAAATCGGTTTTATGCAACGCCCAGAGCGCGTGGTTTTGACAAGTTTAGGGCTATTAATCTGTGGCGTCACTGCTACGTGTGCGACAAACCTACAATTCGATGCCATGCTGATTCTGATTGTACCTATGGGCTTTATCGCTATCTTTGCAAATGTCACAGCTTTTGCCCGAATCGAATACAGCCGCCGGCAATTAATGAAAAATAAAATGAGAAACTAATTTATCTACTATATATAAATAAGGAGTATGAATTTACCGTCAACCAAAGAAAGCCTGACTTTCCTCATTGCCTTAGCGGCATGGATGATTGTAACAGCCCTATTTATTGGCATACGCCCTGAGCATTGGCTCATGGGGGCTTTATTGGCTTTTCTTTTTTTCATTACGCCTTCTACACGCAAATTGGCAATAGCCTTATTGCCTTTCGTCGTTTTTGCTATTTCTTATGACTGGATGCGTATTGTTCCGAATTATGAAGTCAATCCCATAGACATAAAAGGGTTATACGAAACAGAAAAAGACTGGTTTGGCATTCTTACCGCAGAAGGGACTCTAACCCCGAATGAATTTTTCCACATCCATTATTGTGCTTTTATGGATTTTATGGCAGGAATCTTTTATCTGTGTTGGGTTCCCGTTCCTATCCTATTCGGATTAGGACTGTATTTCACTCGCCAACGGAAAGTATATCTGCATTTTGCTTTAGTCTTCTTATTTGTCAACATCTTGGGATTCATCGGGTATTACATTCATCCAGCAGCCCCGCCTTGGTACGTCATGAATTACGGATTTGAGCCTATTCTTAATACTCCAGGCGATGTTGCCGGACTAGGACGCTTTGATGAAATGACAGGTTTAACCATTTTTCATGGACTTTATGGACGAAATGCCAATGTATTTGCAGCAGTACCGTCTTTGCATTCCGCTTATATGGTGGTCACTTTATTTTATGCCATGAAAGCACGATGCGCCACTTGGCTCCGCATCGCTTTTGCAATCATTATGGCAGGAATTTGGTTTACAGCCGTATATTCCGGACACCATTACCTGATTGATGTTATATTGGGAATTCTTTGTGCCCTCTTAGGTATCTTCCTTTTCGAAAAAGGATTAATGAAGATTCCGGCATTCCAAACATTCATGAAAAAATATACGCGCTACATAAGCTGATCCTATTTTCAGAAAAAAGAGAAGAAGGTGACATAAAATGAGATTTCATTCTAAAACACCTTCTTCTCAACCTATCAATTATCAACTACCTAACGGTTATGCCAGAAACTAGGAACAAACATCAACAGAATGGCATACAACTCCAAACGGCCTAATAACATCAGGAAAGACAGTATCCATTTGGCACCATCGGGAAGCCCACTCCACGAAAACGCAGGTCCGTAATTACCTAAAGCCACACCGGCATTACCCATACTAGAATAAACCACACCAAACGCATCGGTTAGCTCTACCCCCATCATCATCAGGGCAATCCACCCCACAAAACCGCATATCAAAAACAACAAAGTAAAGGTCGTAACCGCCGAGATAGTCATAGGGTCTACCGTTTGACGGTTTATTTTTACCGGAAATACGGCACGCGGATGAATAAGACGAGCCAATTCGTTTTTGGCATTGCGCAAGAGAATAAGCAAACGCATCACCTTAATACCTCCACTGGTAGAACCGGTACATCCACCAACCACCGTCGCATACACAATCAGCATCCATGTGAACGGCATCCAATAGTTATAATCATCAGTTGTAAAACCGGTAGAGCTATGCACCGTAACCACCTGGAACAAAGCTTTCCGAAAAGCCTTTTCTATATCATAATGATTATAAGCTATAAGTGAAACCATAATAATCAGCGTTACGGTAAAAACAGAAATGAAAAATCCCCTCACTTCATCGTCTTTCCACAAATGGCGGAACTTCCCTTTCAGACACATAAAATACAATGAGAAATTAAGTGAAGAAAGCATCATGAAAATAGCGATAGTATATTCAATAAAAGGAGAATTCCAATAAGCCACGCTCGACTGTTTGGTAGAAAAACCTCCCGTAGCTGTTGTAGAAAACGAATGGCATACGGCATCAAACCAACCCATGCCTCCCCATACCAATAATAAGGTCTCCGATACCGTCAGAATCAGGTAGACGGTCCATAACCATTTCGCCATAATGCTGACTTTGGGGTGGATTTTATCGTGAGTCACTCCCGTTGCCTCTGCCGAGAAGAGCACCTGATTCCCTACTCCAAAGATAGGCAATACGGCTATGGTAAAGAACACGATTCCCAAACCACCTATCCAATGCGAGAAACTGCGCCAGAACAATATACCGTGCGAAAGCGATTCGATATTATCCAAAATCGTAGCACCGGTGGTGGTAAATCCTGATACGATCTCAAAAAATGCGTCAGCCACCGAAGGTATCGCCCCGCTAATATAAAAAGGAAGCATACCGAAAGCAGAAAACAGAATCCACGTAAACGCCACAATACAGTATCCGTCTCTTCGTGTCAACTTATTCTCTGCTTTTCTTCCCAAGAAAACCAAAAGCCCTCCAGCCCCCACTGTTATCAAGGTAGAATAGACAAAATAAATATAATCCGACTCATGATAAAATAAGGAAACTCCTGCACATACCAACAACATCACTCCTTCGATAAACAACAAGAAACCTAAAATACGGCATATCATTTTCTGGTTTATCAGGCTGTTCTTCCGATTTCCTCCGACATATACATTTTTTACATTTGCTTCTTCCATTACACATTTTGATTAATGACGCTGCAAAACTAATGAAAAGATTCAATCTACACGTATATTTCTAAAATAAATATTCTTCTCTGCTTTCATATTATTCCCAATTATTATAACTTTGTTCCGATAGAATCTATAAAAGAATCAAGATTATGAGACACACTTACTTACTTTCGATAATCAGCATTACACTTCTATTTATAATCGCATCTTGCGGAAACCATCGGTTTACAACCGCATCGGGACTGAACCCGAAAGACTTCCGACAAAAAGTGGAAGGGCAAAAGACCGGCTTATATAAGATAGCCAACCGGAACGGCATGGAAGCTTGTATTACCAATTATGGCGCGCGAGTAGTAGCACTCATGACACCTGACCGGAATGGGAAATTGGAAGATGTGGTATGCGGCTTCTCCAATATACACGATTACATAAGCCAATCACAAAATTACGGAGCTACGGTAGGCAGATACATCGGACGCATCTTAAACGCACAATATACCTTAGACGGAAAAACCTATCATCTTCAGGCTAACCATTTATTGGGACATACCGCCCACGGAGGAGACCCCAATTTCGGAGCAAGAATGTGGAAAGTGACCCAAGCCACTCCTTCTTCCATTACATTAAATTACCTTTCGCCTGATGGAGAAAACGGCTTCCCCGGCAATTTGAATCTGTTCGTCACTTATACCATAACAGAAGATAATGCTTTAGACATCCGTTATGAAGCAACAACCGATAAGCCGACCGTACTCAACTTATGCAATCACTCTTTCTTCAATATCTCGGGCAATTTAAACCAAAACATAGAAAACCAAACGATGTGGGTAGACGCCGATTATTTCAGTACATACGACCGGAACAAATGCGTAACGGGTGAACTATGGCCCGTAGATTCTACCCCACTTGATTTCAGAGAGCCTCATCTGCTATCCGAGCACATCAATGATAACTACGGACAGCTGAACATCGTAAACGGTTATGACCATGCCTGGGCATTGAATCATCCCGGAGATGATACCCAGCCGGCAGCTTGGATTTATGATAAAGTAAGCGGACGAAAAATGGAAATCTATACTACTGAACCTGCTATCCATATCTATACAGGCAACGGACTGAAAGGGAAAGTCAAAGGAAAACAAAACATTTATTATCCTTTCCGTGCAGCTGTATGTTTTGAGACTTGCCATTTCCAGGACAGTCCCAATAACCCGCAATTCCCCTCCACTGTCTTATATCCCGGAGATATATTCCAAAGCCATACAGCATATAAATTTACGACAGAATAATTGCCGATTTACCCTATTTACTGGTCTAAATAAAAACTATCAGCAATTTAGAACAGTTTTTCTGTAATACAAATAAAACGCATGTGAACTTTTTTAGCAATCTTTGCTAAAACCACTAAACACATTGCAAACTATGTATCTAACTAACAAACTGAAAAAATATTCCAAATACTTTCAGTTATGTCTGTCTATTCTTCCTTTAGGGATACTGACGGGATGTGACATGATAGAATTTCATCCATACGACTTGGATATTGACGGAGAAACTGGAATCAATGCTAAAAATATCAAAAGGATTGAATCAGCATTGCAAGGAAAAGACGCATTTTCTTTTGTATTCATCAGTGATACACAACGCTGGTATGATGAAACAGAAGATGCCGTATATGCCATTAACCAAATGGAAAATGTAGATTTTGTCATTCATACCGGAGACCTTTCCGATTTCGGGCTGAAATTAGAATTCGAATTACAACGCGACATCTTAAACAAGTTGGATGTCCCTTATGTATGTTTATTAGGAAATCACGATTGCCTAGCTACCGGACAAGACGTTTTCAGAATCATTTTCGGAGATGAAAACTTCTCGTTCCATGCCGGAAACACCCATTTTGTATGCCTGAACACCAATGCACTGGAATTTGATTATTCAGAAGCTGTGCCCGACTTTGCTTATATTGAAAATGATTTAAGCAACTTGCCCGCAGGAATAGCCCGGACTATCGTAGCCATGCATGCCGCACCTTATACAGAACAATTCAATAATAACATCGCCCGTGTGTTCCAACATTATATAAATGAGTACCCTTCTCTGCAATTCTGCTTGGCTGGACATACGCATAGCCTTGCTGTAGAAGACATTTTTGAAGACGGCATATTTTATTATACAGCCCCCTGCATCAAAAAACGTACTTTGCTTCATTTTACTTTCACCCCAGACTCTTACACTTATGAAACAATACCTTATTAATATATTAGCAATTCTGTTATTTTCTATTGCCTTCACACCTGTTATTGCCAATCCGACTGATTCACTTGAAGCAGTTCTCCCACGGAAATGGGATAAACGAATACATCAGAAATACGAAGGCTGGGAACGGTTGCGCCCCACACACGTCAAATACCAATATGCCGGCGGAATGGGAGTGTCCGCCTTCGGAATAGGATGGGATTATGGGAAACGCAGGCAATGGGAAACCGACTTTCTAGTCGGATTCTTACCTTCCAAATATGCGGATAAGTTCCGACTGACCTTTACTGTCAAGCAAAACTATATCCCTTGGAGCATGAGCTTTGATGAGCATTGGGCTTTGGAACCATTCTATTGCGGATTATACGTCACTACCATAGCTGGAGAAGAATTTTGGAAACAAGAACCAGGACGTTATCCGAACCGATACTACAATTTCAGCACCAAACTACGTCCGTATATTTTCATCGGACAACGTATCAATTTGAATTTGGATAACAATCTCATCAAACATATCAGCTTATTCTATGAAATAAGCAGTTGCGAACTTTATATTATTAGCAAAATAACAAACAGCAGCCTGAAAATGAAAGATATCCTCCGACTCTCCTTCGGAGCAAAAATACAATTATTCAAAGACTGATCAAACATTCATTGAAATGACTTAGCTATGTAACAAGTTTGTAACACCCCTTTCGAGAAAATCATTGTACCTTTGAACCGTTAAATTTTAGCAATCAAAAAACTGAATATTAACGGCGTATGAAGAAATATGTTTCTTTTTTCTTATTAGCATGCTGCACATGTCTGCCGGACATGCTGATGGCACAACGCATCAAAGGAAGCGACACCGTACTTCCTCTCACTCAAGAATTATCGGAAATGTATATGAAAAAGAATCCCTCTGCTACAGTAACTGTAACGGGAGGAGGTAGCGGTGTAGGAATTTCAGCCTTGCTCGACGGAACAACCGACTTGGCAATGGCATCTAGAAAAATCAAGTTCAGCGAGAAAATGAAGATGAAACAGGCTAAGCATGAACCTTGCGAATACATCGTAGCTTACGATGCACTAGCTGTTATTGTCAATCCTCAAAATCCCGTGAAACAGCTCACCCGTGAACAGTTGGAAGACATCTTCCGCGGTAAAATCACCAATTGGAAAGAAGTGGGAGGCGAAGATGCACGCATCGTAGTTTATTCACGCGAAACGTCTTCAGGTACATACGAGTTTTTCAAAGAAAGCGTTCTGCATAACAAGAATTACATGAGCAGTGTACTTTCTATGCCCGCCACGGGTGCCATCATCCAGTCGGTACGCCAGACCAAAGGCGCCATCGGCTATGTAGGCTTGGCTTACCTGAATCCATACGTAAAAGCAATTGCCGTATCCTACGACCAAGGCAAACATTATGTCTACCCTTCGGTAGAAAGCGCAACCCGGAAAGAATACCCCATTGTCCGTCCGTTGTATTATTACTACGACAAATCAAACGAAAAGAACGTCATGCCTTTCCTCAACTTTACCACTTCAGAAGAAGGACAAGCCAAGACATTAGACTTGGGATTCATTCCCCGCTAACCATAACACATAACATAGGTATATATAATAAGGTATATAGAATATGAAAAGATTGATTGATAACATCGCACGGTATATACTTACCGTGAGCGGGTTTACCACCAGCGTGGTCATCCTGCTGATTATCGGCTTCCTGTTCAAGGAAGCGGTAGGCCTCTTCAACAATCCCATCGTAGAAGACGGATATGTCTTGGCACTCAACAAGGAAAATGATGTGAAAAAGCTGAGTGCACAGCAAATCAAGAACATCTTCGATGAGGAAATCACCAACTGGAAAGAAGTGGGCGGAAAGGATATGCCCATTACCGTATTCCGCTTGGAAGACCTTGACAAGCATTACACGGAAGAAGAATTAGGAGCGGAATACGAATTTGCCGGCGCTAAAATTGCCGAACAGATTTACCAAACCCCAGGCATTGTCGCATACGTTCCCGATGTGCTGATAGAAGGTCAAAAAAACATTCGCTATATTGAAGATCAAAACATTCCAGCAAAAGATGTTTTATTAGGCAACGAATGGTTCCCGACAGCAACCCCTTCCCCTATCTTCGGTATTCTTCCACTGATAAGCGGTACATTATGGGTCAGCTTCTTCGCTATCCTCATCGCCTTGCCCTTCGGATTGGCAATTTCCATTTATTTAGCCGAAGTGGCGAACGAAAAGACCCGTAAGTTCCTGAAACCGATTATCGAATTGCTGAACGGCATTCCTTCAGTAGTCTACGGTTTCTTCGGGTTGGCAGTCATCGTTCCATTCCTTCAACAGACATTCAATCTGCCCGTAGGTGAATCAGGCTTGGCAGGTAGTCTGGTACTGGCTATCATGGCATTGCCTACCATTATTACTGTAGCAGAAGATGCTATGCGCAGTTGTCCGCGAAATATGCGCGAAGCCAGTCTGGCTTTAGGAGCGACCCAATGGCAAACCATTTACAAAGTAGTGATTCCCTTTTCCATATCCGGTATTACTTCAGGTATTGTACTTGGCATCGGACGTGCCATCGGCGAGACCATGGCTGTACTGATGGTGACGGGTAATGCAGCAGTCATGCCTCACAGCATTTTGGAACCTTTGCGGACCATTCCGGCAACTATTGCAGCTGAATTAGGCGAAGCTCCTGCAGGAGGCGCGCATTATCAATCGCTCTTTTTATTAGGTGTCATCCTCTTTTTCATCACTTTAATTATTAACTCTTGCGTAGAAATCGTATCTTCACGCAATAAATTCAAGAAATAAGTTATGGCTGTTGAAATCGACCCTTCTTACATGAAGCATAAAAAGGGCATTCAGAAAGGAATGTTCATTTGCTTCCGCATACTCAGTTATTTCATTGCGTTACTGTTATTTTACATTCTAGGATTCATTATTGTAAAAGGCATCAGCGTCATTAACTGGGATTTCCTTACCCAAGCGCCTACCGATGGCATGACCAAGGGAGGTATCTGGCCCGCCATTGTGGGTACATTTTACTTGATGATAGGAAGTGCTTTGTTCTCTTTCCCTGTAGGCGTAATGAGCGGCATCTACATGAACGAATATGCACCGAAAGGAAAATTGGTAAACTTCATCCGTACCATGACCAATAACCTGGCAGGTATCCCGTCTATCGTATTCGGTCTGTTCGGTATGGCGTTCTTCGTCAATTACCTGGATTTCGGCGACAGCATCATTGCCGGATCGCTCACGTTGGGTCTGTTGGCATTGCCGATTGTCATCCGTACTACCGAAGAAGCGTTTAAAGACATCCCTACCAGCTATCGGGAAGGAAGTCTGGCACTGGGAGCCACCAAGGCACAGACCATTTGGAAAGTGTTGCTGCCGATGGCAATGCCCCGCATCATCACAGGATTGATTCTTTCATTGGGACGTGTGTCGGGCGAAACAGCTCCTATTCTCTTTACGTGTGCAGCCTACTTCTTACCGAAATTGCCGTCAAGCGTCTTCGACCAATGTATGGCACTGCCTTATCACTTGTATGTAATTGCCACCAGCGGTACCGACATCGAAGCACAAACCCCTATCGCTTACGGCACAGCTTTTGTACTGATAGTCATCGTATTAATTATGAATCTGCTGGCTAATTACATCCGTAAATATTTCGAGAACAAACTAAAATCAAAATAACACATTATCGTCATCTGTATGAATAAGATTGAAGCTAAAAACGTAGATTTCTATTACGGCGACTTCCATGCGCTGAAGAACATCAATATTACTATCCCCAACAATGAGGTAGTAGCTTTTATCGGTCCTTCCGGATGTGGTAAATCAACTTTCCTGCGCTTGTTCAACCGCATGAACGATTTGATTCCGGGCACCCGGCTAACAGGAGAAATAGACATTGATGGACGGAACATTTACGACCCGTCGGTCAATGTAGACATCTTACGTAAGAATGTGGGCATGGTGTTCCAACGCCCTAACCCGTTTCCGAAAAGTATCTTCGAAAATGTAGCATACGGCTTACGAGTAAACGGAATTAAAGACAAAGACTTCATCACCGAACGTGTGGAAACTGCACTGAAAGGCGCCGCTTTATGGAACGAAGTAAAAGACAAGCTGAAAGCCTCGGCTTACGACCTCTCCGGAGGACAACAGCAACGTCTGTGCATCGCTCGCGCCATGGCGGTAGAACCTTCGGTCTTGCTGATGGACGAACCCGCTTCGGCACTCGACCCTATCTCGACTTCGAAAATCGAGGAGTTGATTTGCGAACTGAGCTCGCAGACCACGGTAGTCATCGTGACCCACAGCATGCAGCAAGCTGCCCGTGTGAGCAACAAGACCGCTTTCTTCTATATGGGCGAAATGGTGGAATACGGTGAAACAAAGAAAATCTTCACCAGCCCCGACAAGGAAGCAACTCAGAATTACATCACGGGGCGTTTCGGATAAACTTGTATATAATAATATGGAGAAACGCAGATTAACACAGATTTTCGCAGATTACAAATCAAAATTAATCCTCTGCGAAAGAATAATCCGCATTAATCTGCGTTTTTATCATTAACTTTAACCCATAATTAAAAACGAACATGGTAAAATTTGTAGAAAACGAACTTCTCAACATCAAGACAGAAGTAAACGATATGTGGCAGTTGGTTTACCAGCAATTGGACAATGCCTATAAATCCGTATTAAACGTCGATATGGAACTTGCCGACAAAGTCATCTTGCGCGAAAAGCGTGTCAACGCCTTCGAACTACGCATCGACAGCGACATCGAAGACTTCATCGCTCTCTATAATCCGGTAGCCGTAGACCTGCGCTTCGCACTTGCCATGCTGAAAATCAACACCAACCTGGAACGTATCGGCGACTATGCAGACAGCATCGCGCGCTTCGTTATCCGCACCGAACTGAAGCCCGAAAACAAAGCTTTATTTGCTGAACTGCAATTGGAAGATATGTTCGACATGGTGTTGCACATGCTCAGCACCACTTACGACGCATTGCAGAAACAAGACATCAGCCTTGCCAAATCTATTTTCGACAAAGACGAAACACTGGACATCCTGAACAAGAATGCCATCGAAACCTTGGCAACATACGCTCACGAACATCCTGAAGAAATCAAGTTGTGCCTGGAAATAGCGGGCATCTTCCGCAAATTGGAACGTGCGGGCGACCACATCAACAACCTCGCCGAAGAAACTGTGTTCTACATCGATGCCGAAGTGTTGAAACACCACAAGTCGATGATGGCGGCGGAAGAAGAGGCAAATAGTTAATAGTTAATAATTAACAGTTAATAGTGGAGGAGAACGATGTCAATCATTCCACTATTAACTGTTAATTATTAACTATTAACTACAAAAGAATAACCGTCACGCTGCGCGGGCCATGCGCTCCCATCACCAAAGCCTGTTCAATATCTGCGGTCTTCGACGGTCCAGAAACGAACACTCCATAACCATACTCGCCTGTATCGATACGCTTGTAAGCCTCGTGCATGTTATTCACCAAGTTCTTCCGGTCAAGCAAAATGACCAAGGCTTCGGATATGAAATACACCGCACGCTGCTCTACATCCTGCTGCAGCCATACCGCTCCGTTCTCGCATACGCCGATACGTCCGTCCACAATCGCAAGGTCTGTACCGTCCAATTCTGCTGGACTTGCCACATCATCGGGATGAAAAGTGGCACACGTTATCAGTTGGATTTTCTCTCCCGTTGCCACTTCCTTCATATTCGAAGCTACCCGTTTGGCTTGAGGATACTTCTCGCGGATTATTTCATTCAAATCATCTTCTTTTCCCAAAACTACCGCCTCACCTCCCATTTGCTTCATGATAGCGCAAAACTGGGCTACTTTATCCGGATAAGTCAAGGCATTCTCTTCCAGTTCCGCCAAGTCGGGACGCTCATAGCGCACCCGCGTATTGCGGCGGATATTCTGCAATATATCTTCTCTACTGCTCATTTATCTTTCCTTTCTTCCACATCTCGTTAAAACTTTCTTTGGCAAATGTGGGCATCTCGTGCTCTTTGCCCCAGTCATTCAAGCCGTTGTATACCATCCAGCGGGGAAAAGCATTCACCCATTTGGCTTTACGTAAAGCCAAGTTAAACAATTCCGGATGCTCCATCAAGAACTTCATGCCACCCGACATCAGTTTCTTTTCCTGGCTTGCTACACCCAAGCCGTCCAGTTTCTGACGCCAACGGTAAATCTGGTCTGCCAAATCCACCTTAGCCGGACACACATTCTGGCAAGAATGACACAACGAACATGCCGACACATTATCATAATAATGCAAAGGAGCCTTCAGCATACCGAGGTTGATACCGATAGGTCCGGGAATGAAATAAGTGTACGAATACCCCCCCGAACGGCGGTACACCGGACACGTATTCATGCACGCCCCACATCGCAGGCAATTCAATGTCTTCACGTGTTCCGGGTCGGCAAGAATCTGGCTTCTGCCATTATCTACAATAATGATATGCAATTCTCCTCCCTTGCGCGGCTTGCGGTAATGCGAAGTGTATGAAGTAATGGGTTGTCCCGTACCCGAACGGGCTAACAAGCGGGTGAATACCCCCAAGGCTTCACGGTCGGGCACAATTTTTTCCAGCCCGAACGCCGTAATCTGCAATTTAGGCTGAGAAGTGCCCATATCCGCATTGCCTTCGTTGGTGCACACCACACATTCGCCCGTAGAAGCCACGGCAAAGTTAGCTCCCGTCATAGCCGCTTCGGCATGAATGAACTTCTGGCGCAGGTTCTTCCGTGCAGCATGGGTCAAATACGTTTGGTCGTTATTGCCCGGCTCGGTGCCCATTTCACGTACAAAGAGTTCACCTATCTCCTCTTTCTTGATATGAATGGCTGGCATCACAATGTGGCTGGGTTTCTTATGCATCAACTGAAGGATGCGCTCTCCCAAGTCACTTTCTACGACTTCGATGCCTTTTTCTTCTAAATACTCGTTCAGCCCGCATTCTTCCGCCAACATCGACTTGCTCTTGATGAAATGCTTCACCTGATGCCCGTTGAGGATGTTATAGATAATCTTGCAATATTCCTCGGCGTCTTTTGCCCAATAGACGTATGCCCCATTGGCAAGCGCGTTTTTCTCAAACTCCTGCAACAATTGGTCCAAATGGCTGTTGCTATACATTTTCAAGGCACACGCCGCGTCGCGCAGCTGCTCCCATTCGGGAACTTCCTTGCTCATTTTGTCCCGTTTGGCACGAACCATCCACAACGTTTCATCGTGCCATGCCGCCATGTCCTTATTCTTCAAGAACTCTCCGGCTGCTTTCGAATGTTTCGTACTCATAATCCTGCCGCTAAAATTTGAACAATATGAATGGTCTTGATAGGCAGACGGTCGCGCTCGATAATGCCTGTCTGATGCATCAGGCACGAACTGTCTGCTCCTACGATATACTCGGCACCCGTATCGATGTGCCGTTGCACCTTGTCGCGTCCCATACGTCCCGACACATCGTGCTCTTCTACGGCAAACATGCCCCCGAATCCGCAGCACTCGTCCGGACGTTCCGGTTCTACAATCTCGATGTCCTTCACCAGCGACAACAAGTCGCGCAACTTATTATAATAAGGTATGTTCAATTCGCTGGGCGAAGAAAGATGCATCAGGCGCACACCGTGGCAACTGTTCTGGATGCTGACCTTATGCGGGAACGATGCCGCAATCGAAACAGGCTTCACCACATCGTGGATAAACTCGCAAATATCATAAATCTTCCCTTCGCTGGCACACCGGTGCGGCTCTTCCGCTAACAGGTTCCCATAATGGTCGCGCACGAACACCACACAACTCGCCGAAGGGCCTACGATATAATCGTAACGCTCAAACAAACGGTCGAAACGCTTTGCCAGTTCCTTGGCTTCTCCTTCAAATCCCGCGTTCGCCATCGGCTGCCCGCAACAAGTCTGGTCCAGCGGATAATCCACATCCACACCCAGACTCTTCAGCAGCTTATACGAAGCCACCCCCACTTCGGGATAGACCGCGTTGATGTAACAAGGGATAAACAATCCTACTTTCATGCTTTTCTCATTTAGTTTTTATCACGAGCAAAGTTACTTCATATTCTTGAATAAACGAAAATACTTCACGGATATTATCAGAAAATAATTTCAAGTCCTTAACTTAGAAATACAACCCCTCCCCAAAACGCACCTAGGTTCATCAGCCTACTCACCTAGATTCATCGGCTGATGAACCCGTATGCGTAAGCCGATGAACCCGTATGCATTTTTGGCAGAAGGGAAAAGACTTTTTGACAGGACTATTTTTCACATGGCATAAATACAAAAAGAAAAGCCGCCCCTCAAGAGAGAGACAGCTTTACGAATCGAGCCTCTTGTCGGATTCGAACCAACGACCCCGAGATTACAAATCACGTGCTCTGGCCAACTGAGCTAAAGAGGCAGGTGGGTAAGCTTACCATATCGCGCCGCTACAACCAACTACCTTTGCTGCGATCAAGCCCTGGAGGATTCGAAGGGAGCTGGCCGTATGGGACTTACCCGTATTTCAAATATCTTGCAATCCCTGAACTATCGGCGCGATATTTCTTGATTGCGGGTGCAAAGGTAAGCGTTTTTTTTGAATCTGCAATACCTTTCGATAAAAAAATGAAGAAAATTTGAAAGAAACATCATTTTTCCCGCTTTTCATAGAGGAAATAGAGACAAAAAGCGTACTTTTGTAGACGAATATTTAAAGAAAAAAGATAATGACAACAGATAGACCAGTCTCCATTCAAGAACCTTCAATGAGGTTCGGCACTTACATGGGTATTTTTTGGATGTTCAAATTCATCTTTCTCCCATTAGGCTTCAGTATACCCTTGTTGCAACTCTTTTTTATCCTATGCACGCTTTTTGTGCCCATTTTAGGATACCTGTACGCACGGAAGTTCAGAAATACCTATTGCGAGGGGACAATATCTTTCTCCCGCGCTTTTCTTTTTACGGCATGTATGTACATTTTTGCGGCGATGCTGACGGCGGTAGGCCATTACATCTATTTCCAGTTCATCGACCAAGGATTCCTGATGGACATGTACCGCCAGCAACTGAATGAAGCTAAAGCAATGGTACAAGGCGAACTTGCCACTTCGATTGACCAAATAATGATTGCATTCGACACGGTAGCAGCACTTACACCCATTCAGCTTACTTTCCAACTTATCACGCAAAACGTATTTTATGGCATCCTCCTGTCTTTACCCACAGGATTGCTGGTCATGAGGTACAAAAAATAATTTTTAATCCATAATACTCAGTTCCTAATTTTTAATTACTTATTCAGATGGACATATCAGTAGTAATACCTTTATATAATGAAGCCGAATCATTGCCCGAACTGCACGCTTGGATAAAACGAGTCATGAACGCACACGGATTCAGCTATGAAATTATCTTTGTAAACGATGGAAGTACCGATAAATCTTGGGAGATTATCGAGAAATTAAGCCAAGAAAATAAAGAAGTAAAAGGCATCAAGTTCCGCCGGAATTACGGCAAGTCTCCGGCATTGTATTGCGGGTTCGAACGTGCCGAAGGAGATGTGGTCATCACCATGGACGCCGACCTGCAGGACAGTCCCGACGAAATTCCGGAACTCCACCGGATGATTACGGAAGACGGCTATGACTTAGTTTCGGGCTGGAAGCAGAAACGCTACGACCCGCTCTCGAAAACCATACCGACCAAGTTGTTTAACGCTACCGCACGTGCCGTATCGGGCATCCACAACCTGCACGACTTCAATTGCGGGCTGAAGGCATACCGGCGCGATGTAGTGAAAAACATCGAAGTATATGGCGAAATGCACCGGTATATCCCCTACCTTGCCAAAAACGCGGGCTTTACCAAAATCGGGGAAAAGGTAGTACATCATCAAGCACGGAAATACGGAAAAACGAAGTTCGGGCTGAACCGCTTCGTCAACGGATACCTGGACTTGATTACCCTGTGGTTCTTATCCACTTTCGGGGTCAAGCCTATGCATATCTTCGGATTCTTGGGCACCATTATGTTCCTCTTGGGACTTATTTCTGCAGGTGTTATCGGCTTCAACAAGCTGTATGACATGTATGCGGGCCATCCGTACCGGCTGGTAACGGAAAGCCCTTACTTCTACCTTGCCCTGACCACTATGATTATCGGGACGCAGCTTTTCCTTGCCGGATTCATCGGCGAACTGATTGCCCGCAACGCTCCCGAACGCAATAAATATCAAATTGAAAAAGAATTATAACGATGAAAAGACTACCGGTGCTACTCTGCATCCTCTTGCTGACAGGGGTGCTTATTCCAAGTTGTGAGGTGGAGAACTGCCCGCCCAACGCTTTGTCGTACCTGCATTTTTCGCTGGTAGACCAAAACGGAAGGACGTTCCAAACTTCGGACACCATTACCATCGTGGGGCAGACCCTTGCCAACGATTCGCTTGTATCCGATACGCTCATCAATCAGGAAACGGCTGCAAACAGCTTCACCCTGCCTTTAAGCTACGACGCTTATACCCAGTTTATCTTTGTCTATCATGCGTTGAATGCCGGCTATGTGGGACGGGATACCATCCGGATTGACCACCGCAATATCCCCTATTTCACCAACCTAGACTGCGGCACCATGATGTTTTACGAAATTACCAATGTCGGGCACACCCACCACCGGCTCGACTCCATTGCTATCACTAATCCGAATATAGACAACAATGAGAAAGAGAATATCCGCATTTATTTCACTGTTTCTGGCGTTGAGCAGTAGCCTCCTGTTCTTGCTTCCCGCTCCGGCATGGGCGCAAAAGAAAGACAAAGAACAATTGAAGGCAGACTATAAGGCTTCCCCGTTTTATCAAGGGAGCTCTGTCGGTGTAGAGATTGCCGGTATAGGGGGATATCTGTTGGGAGGAGACATATTGAGCAGCGAGATTATCTTGCAAAGCAATCTGAAAAACCGTTTCTTGCCTACCCTCGAAATAGGATATGGGAAGACCGATGTGGTGAACGATGCCAACGACATGCATTACAAAACATCCGCCCCCTATTTCCGCATCGGTATGGACTATAATGTATTCTATCTGAAACCTTACCTGCCGGGCTATCTGTACGTAGGCTTGCGCTACGGCATGAGCTCGTTCAGCTACGACGTGAGCGGACCCGACATGAGCGACCCCAACTATGGAGGCACCACCGTGCCTTTCTCCTACTCAGGCATGAAAAGCAAGGCGAGCTGGCTGGAAGGCGTGGTAGGCATCAAAGTAAAGATATACAAAGGCTTCCACATGGGATGGGCGGTGCGCTACAAGATGCGCATGAGCATCACCAACCACGAGAACTCGCAGCCTTGGTACGTGCCCGGATTCGGGAAAAACGCCAGCAGCAGCTTCAACCTGACCTATAACTTAATTTACAATCTTCCGTTTTAGCACATGAGCACGTTAGAAATTTGGTTGTTGGCGGTCAGCCTGGCTATTGACTGCTTCACGGTATCCGTTGCCAGCGGAATCATCCTGAGGCGCATCCATTGGAAAACATTCCTTACGATGGCTTTCTTCTTCGGCTTTTTCCAAGCGTTGATGCCCCTGTTAGGCTGGTTCGGAGCCAGCCGTTTCAGCCACCTCATCGAGGCATACGACCACTGGATTGCCTTCGGGCTGCTCGCCTTTTTGGGCATCCGCATGATACGCGAATATTTCAAGGACAGCGAAGAATGCAGCTTCGACCCTACCCGGCTGAAAGTGATTATCACCCTCGCCGTAGCGACCAGCATCGACGCGCTGGCGGTAGGCATCTCGTTCGCTTTCACCGGATACAACAATTTCGAGCGTCTGCTCTCCCCGCTCCTGATTATCGGGATGGCATCTTTCCTGATTTCGTTAACCGGAAGCCTCATCGGCATCTTCTTCGGGAAACGGTTCAACCTGCGCATGGAGCTGTTCGGCGGGCTGGTGCTTATCGGCATCGGAGTGAAGATACTGTGCGAACACTTGCTCGGTTAGAAAATTGAGAATGATAAGTATGTGTATCGAATTAAATGAAATAAGGAAACGCAGATTTTCGCAGATTCACGCAGATTTAATTAATTATCAAAAAAAATAATCTGCGAAAATCTGCGTGAATCTGCGTTTTAAGCTGACGAATTTATAAACTAATTAGAACAATGGCAAATAGAAACGGACTGAAATGGCAAATCCCCTTCCTGCTCCTGCTCATCGTGGGAACGGTGCTCATCTTACGCAAACAAGCCCCTTACCAAACCGACCAAGGGCTGGTGTTCGGCACCATGTATAAAATCACTTACCAATCGAAAGAGAACCTGAAAACGGAAATCGAAGCCGAACTGCAAAAGGTAGACCGTTCGCTCTCGCCTTTCAACAAGCAATCGGTCATCACCCACATTAATGACAACACCGACATGCAGGCGGATTCCCTGTTCGCCTACGTCTTCCGCTTAGCCAAACAGATTTCGGAAGAAACCCATGGCGCGTTCGACATCACCGTAGCCCCGCTGGTCAACGCCTGGGGATTCGGGTTCAAAAATGCCGACAACGTGGATTCATTGACTATCGACAGCCTGCGCCAATTCGTGGGATTCGGAAAGATACGCCTTGAAGACGGAAAAGTCATCAAGAGCGACCCGCGCACGATGCTGGACTGCAGCGCCATAGCCAAAGGATTCGGAGTGGACTGCGTGGCACGGCTGCTCGACCGGAAAGGCGTGCGCAACTACATGATAGACATCGGCGGCGAACTGGTGATGAAAGGAGAGAACTCGAAAATGCAGCCGTGGCGCATCGGCATCAACAAGCCCATAGACGACTCGCTCGCCGTCAATCAGGAACTGCAAACCATCCTCCAGATTTCAGATGCAGGGCTTGCCACATCGGGAAACTACCGCAATTTCTACTATAAGGACGGAAAGAAATACGCGCATACCATCGACCCTCGCACGGGCTATCCCATCCAGCACAACATCCTTTCGGCTACCGTCGTAGCTCAGGATTGTGCCACGGCAGATGCCTACGCCACCTCGTTCATGGTCCTTGGGCTGGACTCCGCCAAAGCCATTTGCGACGCTCATCCCGAGCTGGACGCTTACTTCATCTATACCAAGGAGGACGGGAAAACAGACGTATATTATACGGAGGGGATGAAGCGGTATATTGTGAGGTAGTCAACAATTAATAATGAACAGTTAAATGAATATCCGCAAATCGCCAATGTAGGGGCGTATCGCATACGCCCTGAATACACCAATTATCTACGCGGATGTTTTCGGGCGTATGCGATACGCCCCTACAGTTAATTTAGTAAAATAGGGATATTCATTAACAGTTAATAGTTAAACGGTGAATCGCATGAGATTTACATCGGGCAAAGTCTCGGAAACGATGAATCGCATGAGATTTATGCCAAACAAAGCCTCGGAAGTGATGAATCGCATGCGATTTATGCCAAACAAGCCCTCGGAAGTGATGAATCGCATGCGATTCACGTCCGGCAAGCCCTTGGATTAACTTGTAGGGGCGTATCGCATACGCCCCGAAAACATCTGCGTGGATAAGTTGGTGCATTCGGGCGTATGCGATACGCCCCTACGGCTGGCACTTTGCGGACATGAAAGATAAATTAAAACTAAAAATAGAAGCAACATGAAAGAAACAAAAGAAGAAAACCCGGCGGGATTGCCCGAAAACGCATTCCGCCCATTGAAGCCGGGCGAGCAGTATCATCCGCTGATGTCGCCCGACAAGAAGTATCCCGAAGTAAACGCCTGGTCGGTCACGTGGGGCATCGCCATGGCTATCCTGTTCTCAGCCGCCTCGGCTTATTTAGGGCTGAAAGTAGGACAAGTGTTCGAAGCCGCCATTCCTATCGCTATCATTGCCGTAGGCGTGTCGGGCGCGGCGAAACGCAAAAGCGCGTTAGGCGAGAACGTCATCATCCAGTCTATCGGAGCCTGTTCGGGAGTCATCGTTGCGGGAGCCATATTCACCCTGCCCGCGCTCTACATCCTGCAAGACAAGTATCCCGAAATGACCGTCGATTTCTTCCAGATGTTCATCAGCTCCTTGCTGGGCGGCATCTTGGGCATCCTGTTCCTGATTCCGTTCCGCAAATACTTCGTGAGCGAAAAGCACGGCGAATACCCCTTCCCCGAAGCTACCGCAAGCACGCAGGTATTGATTTCGGGCGAAAAGGGAGGAAGCCAAGCCAAGCCGTTGCTCTTTGCCGGACTTATCGGAGGACTGTATGATTTCATCGTGGCTACCTTCGGCTGGTGGAACGAGAATTTCACCACCCGCGTATGCGGCTGGGGAGAAATGATAGCCGATAAAGCCAAGTTGGTGCTCAAAATCAATACCGGAGCCGCGGTGTTGGGACTGGGCTACATCGTGGGCTTGAAATACGCCGCTATCATTTGCGCGGGCTCGCTTGCCGTATGGATAATCATCGTGCCGGGCATTGCCCTGCTTTGGGGCGACCAAGTGTTGAACGCCTGGAATCCGGCAATCACCCAAACCGTAAGCTCGATGTCGCCCGAAACTATCTTCGCCGAATATGCCAAAAGCATCGGCATCGGAGGCATCGCCATGGCAGGCATCATCGGCATTGTCCGCTCGTGGGGGATTATCAAGAGTGCCGTAGGTCTGGCGGCTAAAGAAATGGGCGGGAAAAAGGCGGAAGCCAACGTTGTCCGCACCCAAAAGGACTTATCAATGAAAATCATCGCTATCGGCTCGATTATCACGATTGCGCTCATCGCCTTGTTCTTCTATTTCGACGTAATGCAAGGCAACCTGCTCCACACCATTGTAGCCATTATCCTTGTGGCAGGCATCTCGTTCCTGTTTACGACAGTAGCGGCTAATGCCATTGCCATTGTAGGCACCAATCCGGTTTCGGGCATGACCTTGATGACCTTGATTTTGGCATCGGTGGTCATGGTAGCCGTAGGCTTGAAAGGAGCAACCGGCATGGTGGCAGCATTGGTCATGGGCGGCGTGGTATGTACGGCATTGTCGATGGCTGGAGGATTCATCACCGACCTGAAAATCGGTTATTGGCTGGGAAGCACTCCCGCCAAGCAACAGACGTGGAAATTCCTCGGCACACTGGTGTCGGCAGCTACCGTGGGCGGTGTCATCATGATTCTGAACAAGACTTACGGATTCTCGTCCGGGGCACTTGCCGCACCGCAAGCCAATGCCATGGCGGCTGTAATCGACCCGTTGATGAACGGTGTGTCTGCCCCTTGGCTGCTTTATGGCATCGGAGCCGTATTGGCTTTGGTATTGACCTATTTTAAAGTCCCTGCCCTCGCCTTTGCCTTAGGTATGTTTATCCCGTTGGAACTGAACCTTCCGCTCATCGTAGGAGGAGCCATTAACTGGTATGTCACCACCCGCAGCAAAGACGCTTCCGTCAATACGGCACGCGGGGAAAAAGGCACCCTGCTCGCTTCGGGATTCATCGCCGGAGGTGCCTTAATGGGAGTGGTAAGTGCCGCAATGCGTTTCGGAGGAGTCAATCTGGTAAACGAAGCATGGCTGGCAAATCCGATGAGCCAAGTGGTATCGCTCGTTGCATACGCACTCCTTATTATCTATTTAGTCAAAGCAAGTATGAGAATTTCAAAATAATCTTACCATGAAAAAGTTAGCATTAATGAGTTTACTCTTCGTTTCTACGCTGCTCTCGGCGCAGGAACCTATCAAAATCAAGTTATGGCAAAACGGCGCGCCCAATGATAACGGCATGACCGGGCAAGTGGAAAACGGACCGCTCTATGTGGCAGAACCGACCATCGAAGTCTATCCCGCTAAAGAAAGCAACGGATTGGCAATCGTCATGTGCCCGGGCGGCGGATACGGACATCTCGCTATGGCACACGAAGGACACGACATGGCAAGCTGGTTCAACAGCCAAGGCATCACGTATGCCGTCCTGACTTACCGCATGCCCAACGGAAACAATGAAGTGCCCCTGAGCGATGCCCAACAAGCCTTGCGCATCATGCGCCAGCACGCAAAAGAATGGAACATCCAAAAGTTAGGCATCATGGGAGCTTCCGCCGGAGGACACTTGGCAAGTACAGCCGCAACCCATTTCACCGACGCCGAGACCCGCCCCGACTTCCAAATCCTTTTCTATCCGGTCGTCACTATGGACCCGACTTATACTCACATGGGCTCGCACGATAACCTGTTAGGCAAGAATCCATCAAAGGAACTCGAACAGAAGTATTCGAACGAATTGCAAGTCACTCCAAAGACACCTCAAGCCTTCATCATGCACAGCAGCGATGACGGTGTCGTTCCTGTAGCCAATAGCGTAAACTACTACATGGCATTGGTGAAAAACGGTGTATCTGCCAGCCTGCACACCTATCCCATCGGCGGACACGGCTGGGGATTCCGCGACAATTTCATCTACAAACGCCAATGGACCGGCGAACTGGAAAAATGGTTGCGGGAAATAAATAAGTGATAATTCTTTGCGAATCAAATAAAAACCATTACCTTTGCACCCGCTAATACGGGATATTAGCATAATTCAAATCATTAATCATTAATTAAAGAACAACAAAATGGCAACAAAAATCAGATTGCAAAGAAGAGGACGTAAAGGATATGCGTTCTACTCAATCGTTATCGCAGATTCAAGAGCACCACGTGATGGTAGATTTATTGAAAAAGTGGGTACTTACAACCCGAACACCAATCCTGCCACAGTAGATTTGAATTTCGACCGTGCAATGTACTGGGTTATGGTAGGTGCACAACCTACAGACACTGTACGCAACATTTTGTCTCGCGAAGGTGTTTACATGAAGAAACACTTGATGGGAGGCGTTGCTAAAGGCGCATTCGATGAAGCTACAGCTGAAGCTCGCTTCAACGCTTGGAAAGAAAACAAACAAGCCGGCTTAGAAGCACAAAGAGCAAAAGAAGAAGAAGCTAAGAAAGCTGCTGCTAAAGAACGTTTGGAAGCAGAAAAGAAAGTAAATGAAGAAATTGCGAAGAAAGTAGCTGATAAGAAAGCCGCTGAAGCTGCAGCTAAAGCTGAAGCAGAAGCCGCTGCAAATGCTGAAGAAGCACCTGCAGAAGAAGCTACTGAAGCTCCGGCAGAAGCATAAACATTCTTTTATTACTTATAAAAATACCCGGTTTCGTTATGAAGCCGGGTATTTTTGTATAATCAAATGTATATTAAGCGAAGTATGAAGAAACGCAGATTTTCGCAGATTAACGCGGATTTGAATTAATATTTAAATTATAATTTGCGGAAATCTGCGTTTATAGCATCCAATCACCGCTTGATGAAATAAACCACCGTAGGAAGATGGTCGCTATATCCGTTCAGCCAGCGTCCTCCGGCTTGGGTACGGCTGGGATAACCGGCATATTTGCCATCGGTCTGAAACAAATAGTCACGCTTGAATATCTCGTGGCTCTCGTAAGTCAGCTTGCGCGGACGGCGGTTTAAGAAATTCCCCGTAAACACAATTTGATCGAAAAGATTCCATTTGCCACGGTATTTCAGGGTTCCGTCTCCTTCGGCTAACGTATTCCACCACGGATTATATAATTCTTTCTTTTTCACATCCTTTGCGTAACGTTTCGCGCCTAATGATTCCGCCATGCTTTTGTCCATCGGGTCATCGTTCATATCTCCCATAATGACAATCTTGATTTTCGAGTCCAAGCGTTGCAACGAATCTTTTAGGGCACGCACTTGCATTCCGGCACGTTCGCGGGCAGGAGATTCCGCACCGCGTGAGGGCCAATGATTCACGATAAAGGCAATCCGTTCACCAGCCATTTTCCCATCCGCTATCAAGAAGCCACGTGTGGGACGGTCTGTAGGATTGGCAAGCTGATAGGGAACCAATTGGGTAGCCGTCACTTGGAAAAGTTCCGGATTATAGAATATCGCACAATCGATACCCCGCTCGTCCGGTCCCTCGTAATGAATAATCTGATATCCTCTGTTTTCCAAAGCCGGTTGCTTCAATAGGTCTTCCAATACCCGGCGGTTTTCTACTTCCGCCATGCCGATTACCGCTGCCCCTTCGGACACCTTATCCGTAGCCAAGAGGCTCAATACGGTCGATATATGCTCTAACTTCGACTGGTATTTCTTTTCGTCCCATTTATTCCGCCCGTCGGGCAAGTATTCGTAATCATTCTTTCCTTCATCGTGAACGGTATCAAATAGATTCTCCAAATTATAAAACGCCACTCCGTAGAGTTTTCCTTTCTTGTTTTGTGCATTGCCTACTACAACGAGTAAGACTAAAAGCACCATTAATCCGATTCTTCTATACATATTTTTAGGAGTCTCAAACGCAGAGACGCAAAAGCGCAAAGTTTTTATTTTTTAGCAGACAAAGGTGCGCTGCGTTTTGCGTCTTTGCGTTCTATTAAAAATTACCATTTCCAATCGTTTATCACCGCTTCCGCTTCCACTTGATTCTCTATGGCATCATCCAAGTTGCAGAAGAAATCAATGCCGGTTTTCCGTTCCAATTCGTCTACCGATACCACATAGCGTTGCAAATCTTCGGCTTTCGGATTGCGTGCCAAGCCTTCCTGATGCGGAACAAGGAAAGCTATCGCATGAAACTCATTTCCTTTTTGAGCCAATATAGCCATGAAATAAGAGGCAGGACATGCCAATCCGTGTATCGTGAAACCATTGGCGTCGGTGGTAGGCGTACCGCCTTGCACCTTTGTTCCGGTGAAATTCACTAATAAATCATTCAATGTTCCACCCTTTGCCACATATACCTTATCATACGTGCCCGATGCGGTAGAGCGTCCCCATGCCTGCACTTGTGCTTCCAGTTCCCGCCAAAAGCCACCGTTGAAATCATTCAATTGGGGAGACATATTACTATAATAGAAGGTCTGTTCGTTTGCTTCCTTTACATATACCCGGTCTTCCGAAGCGCATAAGTGTCCTTTATCGAAACCGTCGCTCTTGTGGTCGGCTTCTTCGGTCTGCATGTCCGAAGGCAATCCCGGATCTACCGCCCACGCATCGGTGCGCGATACTTCATCAGCTGAGGTGGTTTTATCGAACGAGAAAGCTACCCAGTTGGCATGTCTCTTTGCGGCATTCCATTCCAAGGCATAATTTAATATCTGCTTGCCATCCACCGTAACATCATGGGCGACAAAGACATTCGAATCATTCAAACAAGGCATTTCGTATTCCGTGAGATAAGCGTCTCCGGTATTGGCGTTCAAATTTCCTGCCGGAGCATCTTCCTCTACATATTCGATGGTTACGTTATTCCCTTCGATATCCAATACCCGGAACTTCAGGAAACGATAACGGTCGGCACCCATACACCATGCCCAATAAGCGGATTCTTCCTCAATGTCGATAGATTGTTGCCAACCGCTTTCCTGCACCGGAATATCCTGCATAGCATCCAAGCGTCCGGCATCACTCCTCACGAACCAATACACATCGCCGTGGAAAGTCCGGTCTTGAATATAAAACGGATAAGTGAAGCCTTCGGGCTGGCAAATAGAAAAGCCTTCCGATGCACTTTCATATCCTTTCAACACAAGTGTGACCGCCCCTTCTTGCGTGGTCTCATTCTCTATAATTATCGCCTCATTGTCACTACATCCTGTAGCCATCCAGCCGAGGAGCAACATGTAAATACTTAAAATCTGCTTCATAGATGTAAAATTAAAACGCAGATTAACGCGGATTTAAATATTAATTTAATCTGCGTAAATCTGCGAAAATCTGCGTTTCTTTATACTATTATTTAATTAAAACCTTATTCAGCCTCGTTCACCACAATATTCTTGAACTCCCATGTAGGAGCAGCCGTCGAATTGCTGATGTAAACAAAGGCGATGCGGATAGTCTGACCTACGTAGGCACTCAAGTCATACGGACCTACGGGATAGAAATCCCATGTCTGTCCGTCAGACCATTGAGTTTCATCATAAGTCAAATCTTCCCAGGTACAAGACTCTACATTGTCTACATAGTCGGTAGAAATCTTAATCAGGAAGTGGTCGGTCAATGCTTCACCATTCAAATAGCGGTGTGCCTCTTCGAACGATAATTGCGGAGCCATGGCTTCCGAGAGATCTACGGTCGGAGATACCAGCCAGCTTTCTGCAGGATAGTTCGTGTTATTATAGTAAGCCGAAGCTTTCCAGCCGTACGTAGCGTCGTTCTTCCATACATAATTTACGCCTTGCATCGAAATGTCTTGGATAACGAATCCGCCTTCATCGCCAACCAAACTTTCATTGAGGTATGTGCCCGCCATAGCTACATAACCCTCGCCGGTTTTTTCGAAAGTAGTGGTACGGGAAGAATAAATCTGCGATGCACTCCAGCTGGCATCGTACGTATATTCCGTTACAGCCATTGTTCCGTCGGCATCTGCACGGTAAACCACGGCAGCCTTATCACCTTTCGCGGCAAACGGGAACTTCTGAACCAGATAGATGGGGAATACATTGGCAGGCCGCGATACATAGTCGGCACCTAATTCGGCATACATAGCCGGGTCGGCAACTACGACATTCGCGTCTTCATTCGCATATTCGCTCCATGCGCCTTCACGATAGACATAGAGGGCAGCCGTATTGGCGTATGCGCCCGACGCACGGCTCATCTTCAGCATCTGAGCGGCGATTTCCGATTCGGGCACCTCCTTGAAGAGGCATACATCCCAGTATTGAGCGTTCACGATAGCCAAGTTCTTGATTTCGGCGGTAGGCGCGCACTGGTCGGTGCTAGTATAAGCGAATGCCAAGGTAATCTTTTTCCCTGCATACTGAGCTAAATCCACATTTTGAGCGATGAAATTCCAACCGTTGAACTTCGAGCCATCGTAAGTGAGGTCGGTCCATGTAGCTGTCTTTACATCACCCGCATAATCGGTAGAGACTTTCACCTTCATAAAGTCTGATGCATTGTTCCCGTTCAGGAAATTGAAGGCGAAATCAAACTTCAGTGCCGGATTCTGCGCTTCCGACAAATCAATTTCCGAAGAAACCAGCCAACTTTCCGAAGGCAGATTCTTTCCTCCTACGTATGCCGAAGCCTTATAATAGCCGTAATCATCGTGTTTCCATACATACGTAGAGCCTTCGGGAAGCGTTACGTCCTTGATGGTGAACAAGCCGGTCTCTTCCGCCATCGGGTCTTCGAAATACGTGTAGCGCGAAGCCGCATAGCTTCCGAAGCTATACGATTCCTTATACAGGGTCAGCTTCACGGTCTTGCCCCTTTCGATGTTTTTCAGCTTGAACGTGCCGTCCCCGTTCGATTCAATCGCCCATTCGCCGCCTTCGGTAGGCAAAGAAGTCGTAAAGTTAAAATTATCGTGTGTCTCGTCCATGTAGATGTACTGCATGTTCGTGTTCAGCAACGTATAGCCTTCCGAACCTTCCTCGATGGTGATAACCTGGTCCGTACCGTTGTCCGAAGAAATGATGCCATCGGTCACGCTTATCGCGTCAGGATAAATAAACCCGAATGGCTCGCTGGGGTCATCCAGCTTCCCGAACGGATAATAGTTCCCGTCATTGGCTTTAGCCGCAATCACATAATTGCCCACTTCCCCTTCGAAGTCGTTGATTTGCTGATATACCACGGGGACAACACCGCCTCCCGCACCGGGTTCGAATTCCGAGTAAGCGTAGTTCACGGCTACCATATCCCCTTCTTGCGGGTCTTCTATTCTTGATTCCAATACAGAAGGAATCTGACGCAAGGTAGACGGAGAAAGGTAAGTGGCGGTAGAAGTGCCGTTCCACACGCTCCGATAATCGTTATTGGTCAACGTATAGTCCGAAATGTGCTTGAAGTCGGCAAGATAGCCCGACTCGCCCCGATACATATTATACTGCACCGAGATGCGCGAGCCTGTATCGGCATTGGGATATTTGTAATCAATGAAAGCGGGCAAATACCATTCGGCTTCCGTAGCATCGGCAAAATACTTGTTCTCGCCAATGGCTTCCAAAGCCGTTACATACGATTGCCCTTCCGGGTCTTTCGACAAGGCAAGCTCCTTGTTCGCCTCCATTCCGGCAATGGTCCCATAATCGGAAGAAGCCAGCTGGATGGTAACGCCCGTCTTCACATCGGTCAGGGAAGAATCAATATTAAACTGGTCGTTATAATCTTCGCATGCCGACAAGCCCGCCAGCAATACGGTCGACATCAACATTATCTTTTTCATATACTGCATTTCTTTTATTAAGGATTAGAAATTTACTTTCAGTCTCAAGCTATACGTACGGCCGAACGCATAGTAGCAATAAATGTTATCGGCGGTAGCTTCCTGCAGGGTTGAAGAAGAAAGCGTATTCGGATTGTATGCCTTCGAGATATACTGGTAATCCAGCAAGTTGTTCACGTTTCCGGAAAGGATAGCATTCAGCTTGCCGATCTTGAAGCGGTAAGAAGCGTTCAGGTCAAACTGGCTGGCTGCCGGAATCTTCCACGGGTCGAGCACCGACACTTCCCTGCCCAATGACAGGTTGCTTCCCGACAATGAATAGTACGCATAGTTGCGTCCGTAATACGTCCAGTCGGCACCTACACGGATGGATTTACCGATTTTGAAGGTCGCGCCGATAGCCGCGGTGGTCTGTGCCGAACCTCCCACGCGCACGCCTTTCAGGTTGATTTTCGCATTGGCATGGTCGGCTGCTCCTACCGTAGTGGTCGTTCCTTCCGAGGTCAAGGCGTTTCCATGCGCATCGTATGCATATCCTGTAGCATTGCTATCCCATTTCCAATCACCCAACGAGAACATACCGGTCAGTTCCAGCCAGCTCAGCGGAGTGATTTTCACATCCAATTCAATACCTTTATGCAACGCATTTACACCGGTCATGTTCATGTAATATTCCATTTGATTATCCAATGTGCCGCTCTTGGTCATAGTCTTGTCCAGCCATTTTGTCCAATAAGCGTTCAAGTTCGCGCTCAGCCATTCGTTGCGGAAACCGTAACCCAACTCGAACGACAAGACTTTTTCGTTCTTGGCATCCTTATTAATGGCATGGCTGGTAGTAGCCTGCATGAAAGCGCCGTAAGAGAATTTCGGCGCACGGCTGATATAACCTAAATTAAAGAATACATTGTGATTGTCGGTGATGTTGTAGTTGGCACCGCCCTTTGCCGTAAAGCCTAAGAAGCTGACTTTGTCCGATTTGGCATGAGCCTTGTCGTAATAGAAGCGGTCGTAACGCCAATACGTAGTGTTCGACAACGAACCGGCTACGAAAGCCGAAAGCTTGTCTTTGTTGAATTCAGTTTGGAAGAAAGCACCTTCCTGCAATACGTGTCCGTCATAGTCGCGGTAAACCACATCGCCCACGCCTAATTTCTGGTATCTCCATGCCGGATTAGCCGCGTTAATATTGTTAGCCGCCTGCACATCGCCGCGGGTAGAGTCCATAAAGTATTGCCCGCCGAACAAGTCTGATATTTCATTGGTATGCGTACCTTTATAATAACGGAAGTCGATGCCGCCGTAGAAATCGAAGTATTCGCCGAACTTCGTGGTGTAGGTCGAGAGCAAACCGTACCAGTTATGATAGTTCTTCGACTGGCTCATCACCAACATGGAACCGTATTCGCTCGCGGCATTGATGTCTTCGATGGCTCCATAGTCGAACGTGCCGTCCGCCTTGCGGAACTTGGTCTGCAATTCGCCGTAATAAGCGCCGTTCCAGTCACGGTACGAATAGCCGTAGTCCTCGTTTCCTTGTCCCGAATTGCCGTACCCGCGTCCGATAGACACGTAAGCCACGGTGCTCAACGATGATTTCTCGTCAATCTGCCACTGGTGGTTCAAGCTGATTTGCGGCTTGTGATATACGTTGTATTCCGCACTCTGACGCTCCCCGTTGTTATCGAATCCGTAAGTGGAATTATACTTGTAATTCTTCACGCCATATACCTTCTCCATGCGTTGCCAGTCGGCGATAGTCAACGCGCCGTCACGCTGGTAGTGCTTTTGCGGAGCACCGAAAGCCGTAAGCGACAACTGGTGCGCATCGTTCAGACGCTTCGAGATGTTCAGGAAGTAATTGTAGCCTTCGAAGTCTGTACCTTGCACATATCCGTTACCCCACGTGCGTGCACCAAGCAACGTCATTGCCCAACCGCTCTTCGACACACCGGTAGAAACGCTGAACAACATCTTATTCATGCCGTCGTTGCCCATCGAATAAGCGACCGTTCCGCCCTTTTCACTATCCAGCCCGCGGGTCACGATGTTAATGGTACCTCCTACCGAAGGAGCCGAAACCTTCGAGGCACCCAAACCACGCTGAGTCTGCATGGTGCGGGTCACATCGGTCAATCCAGCCCAGTTCGACCAATAAATACCTCCCCATTCCATGTCGTTCATCGGCACACCGTTCACCATCACGGCAATGTTTTCGTTGCCGAACCCGCGCATGTAGATTTCCGAGTCGCCATAACCTCCGCCTTCCTTGTTGGCATGCACGCCCGGAGTAGATTTCAAGATTTCAGGGAATTCCTGCGTACCGAGTTTTTCTTCAATGAAGTCCATACTTACGCTGGACACGGCTACCGGCGTTTTGCGGGCGATAGCGACAGAAGATGTAATTACAACATCCTGCAACATCTGCGTATCGTGGTCCATTCCCACAACGCCCAAGTCGACTTCTCCTTTTTGAGTAATCTCCATCGTCTTCTCTTTATAACCGATATAAGAGAAGACAACCGTTACTCCCGACTTGGAAATTTTCAATGTAAACCCTCCGTTTACATCGGTTATCGCACCTTGAGTTGTGCCCTTCACGGCAACCGTCGCCCCGATGAGAGGCTCGTTCGTGACCGCATCCACAACTGTACCTTTTAGGGTAGCCTGAGCTACCGCCGTCGCTGTACAACAAATCGTAAGCACGGCAAACAGCAAGAAATGTTTCAACTGTTTTCTCATACGTTTCTTCTTTGTTTTTGTGTTATTAAAGATTTAGAAACAAATATAACAATTTTTGCTTAAACACAAAGACTTTCATACGCTTTTTATCGCAGATTTAACCGCTTTATGTTAATAAAATTAGCAGTTAACAAAACATCTCCCTATCAATTTATTACCGAATATTTCCCTTACAAGCTGATATAGACAGTCAACTATCGTCCAAATCATCGGACATCACCCCAATTTATGCCCTTTACTTTCAAATTAACACTTGAAACAAAACCGTAACATCTTCCACCCTAAAAAGGAACAAAACCAGATTATTGCCGTCATTTTCAGACAATATGATAAAAGGCAGACGAGCATTTCCCCTTACTCCGGTTCATTCTATGCCCCTCTGCCTTTATCTTTGTGTACTTATACACTATAAATTTAAATCACATAGTCCTTCCTATTCAGATACGTTTCACTTTAACCGCCTTCAATTGTTTCCTATCGGAAGAACCTCCATACAAAATCTCGTACTCTCCGGAAAGCGGATGAACCGTATTGGTATTCTCGTCAAACCATTCAAAACTTTCATCGTCTAATTGGAAAGTAACCTGCCGGGTCTCACCTTTCTTTATAGCCACACGTTTAAATGCACGCAAGGCATGGCTTGGCCCTTCCTTATCTCCCGGACGGCGCAAATACACTTGTACCACTTCTTCTCCGTCACGTTCACCAACATTTGTTACCGGAACCGTCAACGTACAAATTTCGCCTTCTTTCACTTCCAACGCAGAAGCCTTAGCTTCTCCATATTCGAACGCCGTATAGCTTAATCCATACCCGAACGGATATAACGGAGCCTCATCCATGTAGCGGTATGTACGTCCCTTCATCGAATAATCCAGAAAATCGGGCAATTGCTTGGTGCTCTTATAGAAAGTAACCGGCAAACGTCCTGCAGGATTATAATCTCCCAATAGAACAGAAGCCACCGCATTACCTCCAGCCTGTCCGGGATACCAAGCCTGAATAATGGCATCACACATTCCTGCTTCGCGAGCCAGCCCCATGGCTGAACCAGAGAAATTGACAAATATAATCTTCTTTCCGGCTTTCTTCAACTCGGAAAGCAAACGGGTTTGCACTTCAGGCAATTCGATATTCTCACGGTCTCCTCCTTTAAATCCGGGTACGCTGACCGGCATCTCTTCACCTTCCAGCCCCGGAGAAATACCTCCGGCAAATACAACCACATCGGCATCTTTCACCTTTTCCACCGAAGCCTGCAAATTAAGCGGCACTTCACGCCCGAAATCGAAATTCAGCGTAGCACAATTGCCTTCAGTCGCCACGAACTGTATCTTGATATCATACGATTTTCCTGCCTCTGCCTGAAATGCATAGACACGGTTGCTCTTCATATTCAAGGCAGAAGCCACTTCTTTTCCGTCAACAAACAATTTAGCATAGCCTTGAGTCTGGAAACTGAATACCACTTCTTCACTCTTCTCTGGACGGAACGTAGATTCATACTCTGCCGAGAAATCGCCCAAATTGACACCCGGAGCAAACACAATAGCCCCAGCTGTGGTAAAACGGAACGGCGTACCGACATGAGTCTCTACATCCGGAGTACCTTCCGGCTTCGTCTGATTCCAATAAGCAGCCTTAAACCCAACCTTCCCGTCTGCACTGCATTGCTGGAACAAGCTTTGCAATGCCACAGCAGAAGTATGGTCACACCCAGGCTCATAAATCAACTGTCCTTCGGGGAATTGCGCCTGCAAGCTCTTCAATAAAGTAGAAGTCTGACTTGGGAATCCGTTATAGTTTCCCCATTGCATAATGCTGTCATTGGCATTCGGACCGACCAATGCCACTTTCATCTGTTTGTTCAACGGAAGCACATTGCCTGCATTCTTCAACAACACAATGCTTTCCTGTGCCATCCTCAAAGCCAACGCCCGATGTTCTTTACTATCTACTACACTATAAGGTATCTCATTCCACGAAACGTCCTCATCCATTTCGCCCAACTCAAAACGGGCTTTCATCAAACGCTTTACAGACACATTGATTTTCTCTTCATCAATCAAGCCCTGCTTGACAGCATCCACCAGCGAACCATAGCTTTCACCGCACTCCAAGTCGGTACCACTTCCTACCGCCTTAGCCGAAGCATGTTCCGCATCCGGCTCGGTATGATGATAACCCTCAGTATAAAAGTCATTGATTGCCCAACAATCGGACACCACAATCCCTTCATATCCCCAATCATCGCGGAGAATCTGCTGAAGCAACTTCGTGCTTCCGCAGCAAGGCTCTCCTTCAAAGCGGTTGTAGGCACACATCACCTCTTTCACATCCGCCTTCTGTACCAAAGCCTTAAAGGCTGGCAAATAAGTTTCCCACAAGTCACGCGGGTCTACGCTCTCCACATCAAATATATGACGATTCCATTCCGGTCCCGAATGCACCGCAAAATGCTTGGCACATGCATGAAGCTTATCGTATTTTTCATCTTCAGGCCCCTGCAATCCACGCACGACGCTGATTCCCATCCGGCTGCTCAGATAAGGGTCCTCACCGTAGGTTTCTTGCCCGCGTCCCCAACGCGGATCGCGGAAAATATTGACATTAGGCGTCCAGAAAGTCAATCCCTGATACCGTTCAGACGAACCGTCTTTCCCGAACTCTACATATTTGGCACGCGCCTCATCGCTGACCGCCGTAAATACATCCAGCAACAGACTATCGTTGAACGATGCTGCCATTCCGATGGATTGAGGGAAAACCGTAGCCAGTCCGGCACGTCCTACCCCGTGGAGAGCCTCGCTCCACCAGTCGTAAGCCTTGATGCCCAGCCTCGGAATCGCCGGTGAAGAATTTTGCATAAGTGAAACTTTCTCTTCCAGCGTCAGCCTGCCTACTAAATCTTCGGCACGCTCCTCTGGCGAAAGAGAGGTGTCTTGATACGGCAATTTGGAATTGCACGACAACAGAAAAAAGCCTATCAGCCCTAACCCCACAAATCTAAATGTCTTTTTCATGATAAAATTGGATAATTAATGATTATAACTAGATGTTTTTACATCCCTACTTATTTATATATAACGTAGCAAAGTTAGCAACTTCTTCAAAACATGCAAAAAACAGGCGATGCATTAGAACTATTTTAACGAAGCAGGCTTCGATGGCAAATAAAGCAGGCTTCATCAGCCAACGAAGCCAAGTGCGTCAGCCAATGAAGCCGTATGCATTTTTGTCAGCACAAATGTGCCTTTTTGTCAGTGCCGAGATTTAGAAAGGAAGGTCGTCTTTTTCATCGCCAGCAGAAAAATCTACCGAAGCCGCCGGAGCAGCGTTTACCGGCGGGAAAGGAGGCTGTTGGGGAGCGACCGACTGGTCTGCGCTGACGCGGTCTACCTTCCAGGCGCGGATACTATTAAACCAACGCCCCTGCCATTCACGGGCATCAATATCAAACGAAACATTCAGTTCTTCGCCCACCTGGATATTGAATTGTTGTATTTTATCTGCTCCAAACACATCGAAACACATCCGGCGCGGATATTGGTCATGCGTTTCGATTACATACTCTTGCACTGTCCATTCATTTCCATTTCTTGATGTACCGCTCTTCGGAGGAAGTACGGCAATCACTTTTCCTGCTAATTCCATATCTATAGTTTTTTTAATTTTGGTCACGAAATTACGCTTTTCTACAGAAGTAAACTAATTTTTTAGCTTCTTTTTTGTGATGCATCGCCAATCTTTTCGTAACTTTGGCAATGTTTTTGACGATTGCAAATATAAAAAATAAAAATATACCAATATGAAATTTATTGTTTCAAGCACAAGCCTATTCAGTCATTTACAGGCTATCAGCCGTGTAATCAATTCGAAAAACTCGTTACCCATCCTCGACTGCTTCCTGCTGGAGCTGCGCGACGGCACACTTTCCATGACCGCCTCGGACAACGAGACAACTCTTTCCACCTCTATTGAAGTAAACGAATTTGACGGAGACGGACGGTTTGCCGTTTCATCCCGTACCTTGTTGGAAGCGTTAAAAGAGATTCCAGAACAGCCCTTGGCATTCCAAATAAACTTAGACAACCTGGAAATCACCGTCCAATACCAAAACGGACAATACAACCTGATGGGGCAGAATGCCGATGAATATCCTCAGCCTCAGGCATTAGGAGCTAATGCCGTACAACTGACCCTATCAGCCGAAACCTTGCTGGGAGGGGTGAACCGATGCATTTTCGCGACCGCCGACGACGAGCTTCGTCCGGTTATGAACGGTATTTATTTCGATATCACTCCCGAAGACATCACCATGGTAGCATCGGACGGACATAAACTGGTACGCAACAAGACCTACGCAGCCCACGGCACTGAAAAAGCAGCCTTTATTTTGCCCAAGAAGCCCGCTAACCTCCTGAAGAACCTGCTGACCAAAGAACAAGGAGATGTACAAATCGGCTTCGATGACCGGAATGCCATGTTCACACTGGAAAACTACCAAATGATATGCAGGCTGATAGAAGGACGCTACCCGAACTATAATTCGGTAATCCCCCAAAACAACCCGCATAAAGCCACCCTCGACCGCACTTCACTGATTAGTGCCTTGCGGCGTGTGTCCGTATTTTCATCCCAGGCAAGCAGCCTGATTAAGCTGAACTTGTCGGAAAACCAGCTTACAATATCCGGACAAGACATTGACTTCTCGACCTCGGCAGAAGAAACCCTCATCTGCCAATATGAAGGCAATCCCATGAATATCGGTTTCAAGTCGTCGTTCCTGATAGACATTCTGAATAACATTTCTGCAACCAATGTTGTCCTCGAATTAGCAGACCCTTCACGCGCAGGAGTCATTGTTCCGGAAGAACAAGAAGAAAACGAAGACCTGCTGATGCTGCTGATGCCTATGATGCTGAACGACTAAGATATTGAAAATTGAAAATTAAAAATTGAGAATTGAGCGTTAAACCATTCGTGGTTCTCGCATTACCAAAAGAAATAACATGAAACTGAATTTGAAAAATCCGCTGGTTTTCTTCGATTTGGAAACCACCGGAACCAACATCAATACCGACCGCATTGTAGAAATCTGCTATCTGAAAGTGTATCCGAATGGAAACGAGGAAAGCAAGACCATGCGCATCAATCCGGAAATGCACATACCCGAAGCCTCTACCGCTATCCATGGCATCCACGATGAAGACGTAGCAGACTGCCCCACTTTCAAGCAAATAGCGAAAGAACTGGCTAAATCCATCGAAGGGGCAGACATCGCCGGATTCAACTCCAACCGCTTCGATGTGCCGGTGCTGGTGGAAGAATTCTTGCGTGCAGGCATAGACATCGACTTGAGCAAGCGCAAGTTTATTGATGTTCAGGTGATTTACCACAAACTGGAACAGCGCACCCTATCGGCTGCCTATAAGTTCTATTGCGGGAAAAACCTGGAAGACGCACATACTGCAGAAGCCGACACACGGGCTACTTACGAAGTGCTGAAAGCCCAACTCGACCATTATCCGGACACGTTACAGAACGACGTGGCTTTCCTTTCCGAGTATTCGACATACAGCAAAAATGTAGACTTCGCAGGCCGTATCGTTTACGATGACAACGGAACTGAAGTATTCAACTTCGGAAAATACAAAGGCATGCCGGTAGCGGAAGTGCTGAAACGCGACCAAGGCTATTTCGGCTGGATTATGAACGGTGATTTCACACTGAACACTAAAAACGTATTGACTAAAATCAGATTGCGCGAAAGCGGATTGGTAAAATAAAACATGAAAGGCAAGAAAATCGTATTAGGCATTACGGGAAGCATTGCGGCTTATAAAGCGGCGGTGCTGACCCGCTTACTCATCAAGAAAGGAGCTGAAGTGCAAATTGTCATCACCCCTGCCGGAAAAGAATTCATTACGCCCATCACCCTGTCGGCACTGACCAGCAAGCCAGTCATCAGTGAATTTTTCGCCCAGCGAGACGGCACTTGGCATAGCCACGTAGACTTGGGTTTATGGGCAGATGCCATGCTCATCGCTCCTGCCACGGCTTCCACTATCGGAAAAATGGCACACGGCATAGCCGATAACATGCTGGTCACGACCTACTTGTCGATGAAAGCACCGGTATTCGTTGCTCCGGCTATGGACTTGGACATGTTTGCCCATCCCTCTACCCAACACAATTTGGATATCCTCCGTTCGTATGGCAATCACATCATCGAACCGGCTTCGGGCGAACTGGCAAGCCACTTGGTGGGCAAAGGCAGAATGGAAGAACCGGAAAAGATAGTGGAAGTGTTGGAAGATTTCTTTGCCCGAAAAAAAGACTTGAAAGGCAAAAAAATCCTGATAACAGCAGGACCGACCTATGAAAAGATTGACCCGGTACGCTTCATCGGCAATTATTCTTCAGGCAAAATGGGATATGCATTAGCCGAGAATTGTGCAGAAAGAGGGGCTGAAGTGACCTTGATAAGCGGTCCGGTCAACCTCCAGACGCAACATCCTGCCATCCGGCGCATCAATGTGGAAAGTGCGGAAGAAATGTACCGCGCTGCAATGGAGTTTTATCCGGATTGCGATGCAGGCATTTTATGTGCAGCCGTAGCCGATTTTACACCAGAAATTGTAGCCTCTCATAAAATCAAACGAGAAAAAGACGATTTGACCATTAAGTTGAAGCCGACCCATGATATTGCCGCTGCCTTGGGACAAGCCAAGCATCCCCAACAACGCCTGATAGGTTTTGCATTGGAAACCAATGATGAACTTGCACATGCCCAAGAAAAGCGCAAACGGAAGAATTTCGACTTTATCGTGTTAAATTCATTGAATGACAAAGGTGCCGGATTCCGTTGCGATACCAATAAAATAACGATTGTCGATGAAACGGGATGCACGCCTTATCCGTTGAAAGACAAGAAAGAAGTGGCAAAAGACATTATTGACAAACTTGCCGCAATCATGGCATAACCAGAGACAAGCGTATGTTACAATCCATTCATATACAGAATTATGCGTTAATCGACAAACTGGATATTGATTTCATGCCTGGTTTCTCCGTCATTACCGGCGAAACCGGGGCTGGAAAATCAATTATCCTGGGAGCCATCGGATTGCTATTGGGGCAACGTGCAGACGTAAAAGCCATAAAAAACGGAGCATCGAAATGCATTGTAGAAGCCCGTTTCGGAATAGCATCGTACGGCATGGAAGCCTTCTTCAATGAACTCGACTTAGAATACGACCCGGAAGAATGCATTTTGAGACGGGAAGTATACGCAAACGGAAAAAGCCGTGCGTTCATCAATGACAGCCCTGCATCGTTAGCACAGATGAAAGCGTTGGGCGAAAAACTGATAGACATACACAGCCAGCACCAAAACCTGCTCTTAAACAAAGAAGGATTCCAACTGAACATTTTGGATATTCTGGCACAAGACGAAAAACAACTGGCTGCCTATAAACAAGTTTACACCCAATATAAAAACACATGTAAAGAACTTGATACGCTAATCGGACAAGCCGAAAAAAGCAGGCAAGATGAAGACTATCTGCGTTTCCAACTGGAACAACTGGAAGAAGCAGAATTAAAAGAAGGAGAACAGAACGGACTGGAACAAGAAGCCGAAACCCTTAGCCATGCCGAAGACATTAAAGCCGGACTATACCGGGCAGGGCAATTGATAGACAATGCAGAAGCGAACGGCATTCTTTCACAAACCAAAGAATGTATCCAAACACTGCAAGGCATCTCAAAGGTCTACACCTCTGCATCTGAATGGACGGAACGTCTTCAAAGCTGCTATATCGAACTGAAAGACATTGCCCACGATTTATCCTCGGCAGAAGATGAAGTGGAATTTAATCCGGAACGGCTGGACTATGTAAACCAACGGCTGAACCTGATTTATAATCTGCAACAAAAGCACCGGGCAGACAGCATAGAAGCATTGATTGACTTGGCAAATAACTACCGGAAACAATTGAACGATATCGCTTCTTATGATGACCGGATAGCCGAACTCCGTAGCCTGAAAGACAACTTATATGATAAGGTATTGGAGGAAGCCGCCACACTGACCCGTATGCGTACCGACTCGGCACGCCACATCGAAGAACAAATGAAAAAGCTGCTTGTCCCGCTAGGTATGCCCAACGTGCGTTTTGCCGTAGCAATGGAACAACGCAAAGAACCCGATGCCAACGGCACGGACAATGTGACTTTCTTATTCTCAGCCAACAAGAACGGGACATTGCAAAATGTAGCCTCCATAGCTTCAGGAGGGGAAATAGCCCGTGTCATGCTCTCACTGAAAGCCATGATAGCCGGAGCCGTCAAATTGCCGACTATCATCTTCGATGAAATTGATACAGGTGTATCCGGCTCGATAGCCGAAAAAATGGCATTGATTATGCGCGACATGGGACGCCAAAACCGGCAAGTCATCAGCATCACTCATTTGCCACAAATCGCGGCACGGGGCACAACCCATTATAAAGTATACAAAGAAGATACAGAAACAGGCACAAACAGCTATATCCGCAAGCTGGTCCCCGATGAACGGATACACGAAATAGCCCACATGCTAAGCGGAAGCACATTGACTGAAGCCGCATTGAACAATGCACGTGCCTTGCTTGAAAACCCAAATTAATACAAAAAGAAAGATTTATGATAGAAAAAAACGAAATGATATTCGGAATAAGAGCCGTTATCGAAGCCATTGAAGCCGGAAAAGAAATAGATAAAGTATTAATAAAAAAAGATATGCAAAGCGAATTGGCAAAAGACCTGTTTGCTGCATTAAAACATACTTTCATCCCAGTCCAACGGGTTCCGGTAGAACGCATTGACCGCATTACCCGCAAAAATCATCAAGGAGTAGTGGCATTTGTGTCACCCATTACTTACCAACGGACTGAAGACCTTGTCCCATTCCTCTTCGAACAAGGCAAGAATCCTTTGTTCATCTTGCTGGACGGAATAACGGATGTTCGCAATTTCGGAGCTATCGCCCGTACCTGCGAATGTGCCGGTGTAGATGCCATTATTATCCCTTCAAAAAACAGTGTCAGCGTAAATGCCGATGCTATCAAGACTTCGGCAGGTGCCCTGCATACCCTTCCCGTATGCCGTGAGAACAATTTGACCCAAACCATCCGTTTCTTGAAGGAAAGCGGATTCAAAATTATAGCGGCAACCGAAAAAGGGGACTATGACTATACAAAAGCTGACTATCATTCGCCAACCTGCATCATCATGGGAGCAGAGGATACAGGAGTCCCTTACGAACATCTGTCCCTCTGCGATGAATGGATCAAAATACCGCTCTTCGGAAACATTGAATCCTTGAACGTATCAGTAGCAGCAGGAATCTTAATCTATAAAGCCATAGAACAACGCGGATTCACTTCCGACATCGAACAATAATCTACTTAAACTTCAACCTACATGAAAAAAATAATAACTATTTTAGCTTGCATGATGCCCTTCATCACTCTTGCTGCACAAGAGCTTCCTAAATGGGCAGACAAAGCCAGAAAGGCTGTATTTTCCATTATCACTTATACGAAAGACAATCAAATCCTGAATACAGGAAATGGTTTCTACATCGATGAAACCGGTACCGCCATTTCCGATTATACGCTTTTTAAAGGAGCGGAACGGGCAGTTATCGTAACTGCTAACGGAAAAGAACTCCCTGTAAAATACATCATGGGAGCCAATGACATGTATGATGTAGTAAAATTCAAGGCTGAATTCGATAAAAAGGCAGAAGCGCTCCAACCCGCATCCGTAGCTTCCGGTGTAGGCCAGACCGTCTATTTAGTCCCCTACTCTACCCAGAAAGAAACAAAAGGACAATCCGGAACCGTTGCCAAAGTGGACACAATCGGCGAACAGTCATATTACTATACCTTGAACATGCAGACCAGCGAAAAGACAATAAGCTGCCCCATCATGAATACAGAAGGACAAGTTGTAGGCATGATACAGAAGAACAACGAACCGGAAAATAAAAACAGTTATGCCATCGGAATCCGTTACCTGACAGATTTAACTATCAGTGCATTATCTGTCAATGATATGGCACTCAACTCTATCGGTATAAAAAAAGGACTTCCCGAAGACGAATCTCAAGCATTGGTTTACCTATATATGGCTTCAAGCGTTTACGAACGGAACCAATACCTGGAACTGTTGAATGAATTTATCGCCTCGTATCCCAATACAACAGAAGGATATCTGCGCCGCGCCACATGCTATATCGATTTTGGAGATGATTCCCACTATGCATTAGCAGAACAAGATTTGAAAAAAATGGTAGATATAGCAGAAGACAAAGGAGACGCCCATTATAATATAGCTAAGCTGATTTATTCATATCAATTAAGCTTGGGCGACAAAGAACCCTACGCGAATTGGAATTTCGACTATGCCTTAAACGAAATAAACCAAGCATTGACATTTGCACAAGAACCTATCTACTACCAAACACAAGGCGATATTTATTTTGCCATGCAAAAATATGCTGAAGCTTTTACAGCATACGATACCGTAAACAAAACCAATCTGGCTTCTGCCGCAAGTTTTTACGCCGCTGCAAAAGCCAAAGAACTAACAGAAGGCACTGATAAAAAAGAAGTCATCGCTTTGCTTGACAGTGCAGTCGTACGCTATGCCCAACCTTATGGAAAAGACGCTGCACCTTATTTATATGAGCGAGCACGAGTAAAAGCTGATAGCGAAGACTATCGCGGAGCGGTGAGCGATTATAATGAATTCTACGATGCCATGTTAGGGCAAACTTCTGCCGAATTTTACCTCATCCGTTCACAGGCAGAATTAAAATGCCGCATGTATAAACAAGCTATTGATGACATCAACAAAGCCGTGGAACTAGAGCCTAAGAATGTCGTTTTCTGGATGGAAAAAGGAAGCGTACACTTGAGAGTCAACCAATTGGACGAAGCAATCAAAGCTTTGACCCAAGCAGTCGAAATGGATGCTGAAAATGCTCCTGCCTACCGCATGTTAGGCTATGCACAAATTCAGAATAAGGAAAAAGAGAAAGGCATTGCCAACCTTCAGAAAGCTGTAGACCTAGGAGATGAAGTTGCAAACGGGCTTTTACAGAAATACAAATAGTAAATGAAAGGATGAAGAATTCCCCATTTATTTATGGAAAAATTCGAATTACATATTTTGGGATGCGGATCAGCTTTACCGACTATGCGGCACCAAGCCACTTCACAAGTAGTCAATGTGCGTGAAAAGCTATTTATGATAGATTGCGGCGAAGGGACACAAGTGCAATTACGACGGTCTCGCTTGAAATTCAGCCGGTTAAACCATATCTTTATCTCTCATTTGCACGGCGACCATTGTTTCGGACTTATCGGACTAATTTCCACTTTCGGCATGTTGGAACGTACCGCCGACTTGCATATCTATAGCCATCCGGACTTAGTAAATCTGCTGCAAACCCAAATCGATTATTTCTGCAAAGGAATGAGTTATCAAGTCTTGTTTCATCCGTTCGACCCGAAAGCACAAACGGTCATTTATGACGACCGTTCGGTTTCGGTAGAGACTATCCCTTTGCGTCACCGGATGCCTACATGCGGATTCTTATTCCGTGAGAAACCGACTCTTAACCACATCCGAAGGGATATGATTGATTTCTATCATATCCCTATCTGGATGATTAACCGTATAAAAGAAGGGGAAGATTTCATTACAGAAGAAGGGAAAACTATACCCAACAGTTGGTTGACTATTCCTTCTGCCCCTCCACGCATATACGCCTATTGTTCGGATACAGCCTATTGTCCCCGCATCATTGAACAAATACACGGGGCAGACCTTCTTTACCATGAAGCGACATTTGCCGACTCTGACTTAGTACGTGCCAAACAAACACAACATTCGACAGCCCGCCAAGCTGCACAAATCGCATGCGATGCCCAGGTGAAACGATTGGTCATCGGACATTTTTCCGCACGATATGAAGACGAAAAACAACTTTTGCTAGAAGCGCAAGAAATATTTCCCCATACGGTCTTGGCACAAGAGAATCTGCAACTGACCATATAGGCAGGTTAAAAAAACTTATCCCATTTAAACGGTAGCACTTCATTTTATCTAAATATCTATACAAGCATATCCATTATGAATAACTATAACGAGGAAGAAATTATCAGTCAGTTACAAGAACCACAACTCCAACGGGAAGCGTTCGGTAAAGTCGTGCGGCACTACAGTGAGCAACTGTATTGGCAAATCAGACGTATGGTACTTTCTCACGATGACACAAACGATCTCTTGCAAAATACATTTATCAAAGCGTGGAGCAATCTGGAATACTTCCGGGGAGAAGCACGCCTTTCCACTTGGCTCTACCGCATCGCCCTGAATGAATCACTAAACTTCCTGAACAAACAACGGGCCATCAACCAGTTGTCGCTGGACGAAGCAGAATCGGCAGCCCTCAACAAATTGGAAAGCGACCCCTATTTTGATGGAGACCAGACTCAACTGCTTTTTGAAAAAGCCATACAGACTTTACCGGAAAAGCAACGCATTGTGTTTAACCTAAAATATTTTCAGGAAATGAAATACGAAGACATGTCTGATATCCTAGGCACCAGCGTAGGTGCGCTAAAAGCCTCTTATCATCATGCCGTGAAAAAAATAGAAGAATTTTTAAGCCAACACGATTAAACCTTATTCCCCAATTTCAATCTAATAAACAAAGGAAGGAGGATGATACGATGAAAAGAAACGACCTTGAACTGCAAAAGAAATACGGGAAAAAAAATCCGTTCACCGTACCCGAAGGGTATTTCGACCACTTCGCAGAAGAACTGATGAACCAACTGCCCGAAAAAGAAACCACACCGCTTCCCCAAATCAAGCTATGGGACCGCGTAAAGCCATGGGTCTATATGGCAGCCATGTTTGTTGGGCTAATGTTTACCATACGCACTTTTATCGGTGAAACACAGGAAGAAAGCGATATGGGCAACCTTTCTGATATGTCTGATGAATACATCGAATCCATCGTAGACCAAACAATGATGGACGATTACGAATTATACCAATATTTGACAGATGCTGACGCAAGCATTTATAACTAAAAAAAACGACCCAATGAAAAAACTATTTTCGATTCTGATTCTTTTCACCTGCTTTTGCACATACGCCCAAGCACAGAAAAACAAATTAAGCAAAGAAGAATTCCGTGCCCGTCAGGAAGCTTTTATTACTGAAAATGCCAAACTGACACAACAAGAAGCCAAAGAGTTCTTCCCACTCTATTTCGAACTGCAAGACAAAAAAAGTGCATATAACCGTGAAGCATGGCAAGAAATAAGAAAAGGGAAACAAGGAAACCTGAGCGAAGAAGAATACGCCAGCATTGTAGAAGCATTGATTCAAGCAAGAATCACTACCGACCAACTTGACTTAGAATACGTACGGAAATACAAAAAATTTCTTTCCTCTAAAAAAATATATGACATTCAGCGGGCAGAGATGAAGTTTCACCGCCACTTATTGAAACCGGACAGAAAAAAGAAATAATCTTATTTAGTTGATAATTGATAGTTGATAGTTGATAGTTGATAGTTAACAATTAATAGTGAAGAGTGAAAATAGATATTAACCATCAATTATCAACTATCAACTATTAACTATCCAAAGCTTTACTGCTTCTCCAAAGCAAAACCTAATTGCAAGCCATCGTATTCATTCAACAAAGAATTTGCTGTACTCAATGCTGAATTAGACGATTTACTTTCCAATGCTCCCCCAATTGCCTGAATCAAAGACATGACTTTATCGGCTTTGAAAAGCAAACTCATTTTCTTCGGCGTCAACACATTTTGTGAAACAATCGCATTGAACTTTATCCCCAAACGAGTTTTCAACTGCAATTCTTTTGTCTCAGCATTATAAGTGTATGTACCTTGCGTAGTCCGCCCCTTGACCGTTGAAGTATATGTACTGTCAGCATTAAATGTATAAGTACATCCCTCAGTAAATCCCAACTTAGCCAAAATATCAGTCATCTTCTCCTCTACTTTTTTCGAAGCGACCTCGCCTCCAGCCTTAGCCAACAAATTATCACTGGTAAATTTACAATCCGAACCGACGTATTTCCACGTACCTTCTATCGAAGTGGCTGTACCCGTCTTACCTTCTGTTACAGCTTTAGCTACACCTGAAATAATTGACTTCCAATCTTGAGCCTTACCTGTTCCGCAAAAAGCAAAACATAAAGCAATCATCAACATTCCTCTTATCATCAAGTTACATTTCATAACAATTCTATTTTTAACAAGAAGGTATCTCAATGAAAAATCTTACTTTCATTAAATCATTTCATGTTGAGATACCCTCCTTTCTTCATTATTTTAATAAATCACGTCATCTGTGGCGAACTTCAATCAGCATGCCTTAAAGCTCATGTCGAGACCTTTCACCGAATGGGTCAACGCTCCCACCGAAATGAAATCCACCCCACATTCAGCATAGTCGCGAAGTGTATCAAAAGTAATGCCTCCCGATGATTCTATCTCATAACGTCCGCCTACCATTTCTACCGCCTGGCGTGTTTTTTCGGGCGTAAAGTTATCTAGCATGATACGGTCTACACCACCCAAATCAAGCACCTGTTGCAATTCGTCCAAGTTACGCACCTCGATTTCTATCTTCAGGTCCTTGCCTTTCTCCTTGCAATATTCTTTCGCACGAAGGATAGCCTTATCAATGCCTCCGGCAAAATCCACATGATTGTCTTTCAACAAAATCATATCGAACAGACCGATACGGTGATTCACTCCTCCGCCAATCTTTACTGCCATTTTTTCCAAAATACGCATACCCGGAGTGGTCTTGCGTGTATCCAATACACGAGTTTTCGTACCTTGCAGACGTTCTACATACTTATGGGTCATCGTAGCGATGCCACTCATGCGCTGCATGATATTCAGCATCAGGCGTTCGGTCTGCAAAAGCGACTGCACCTTACCCGATACCACCATCGGCACATCTCCCGGTTTCACATGCGTACCGTCATTCATAAACACTTCTACCTGCAAAGTCGGGTCAAAACGGCGGAACACTTCCTTTGCCACTTCAATGCCTGCCAGAATACCTTCTTCTTTAATCAATAACTTCGATTTTCCCATTGCATCAGCGGGGATACACGACAAAGTGGTGTGGTCGCCATCACCTATATCTTCCGCGAACGACAAATCAATCAAACGGTCGATTAAGTCCTTAACTATTTTTTCATCCATAATACCTTATTTTATTTATATGTTCATTTTGCGGCAAAGGTACGGATTTATTCATACCTTTGCAAAAGGAAACATTTAAAACCCGATTAACGAATATGAAATTTACCCTATTAGTAGTAGGCAAGACGGTAGAAAAACACTACATCGCCGCTATCAACGATTACACACAGCGCATAAAGCATTACATCCCGTTCGACATCGAAGTCATCCCCGAACTTAAAAACACCAAAAGCCTCAGCGAAGAGCAGCAAAAAGAAAAGGAAGGCGAACTGATCCTGAAAGCCCTCCAGCCGGGTGATGTACCCGTATTACTTGACGAGCATGGCAAAGAATTCCGTTCCATAGAGTTCGCCGCATGGATAGAACGGAAAATGCACTCGGTCAAACGGCTTGTGTTCATCATCGGTGGTCCCTACGGATTCTCGCCTGCCGTATACGGGGCGGCGCAAGAAAAGATTTCACTATCAAAAATGACTTTCTCACATCAGATGATACGCCTCATCTTCACAGAGCAGCTTTACCGGGCAATGAGCATTCTGAACAACAGCCCGTATCATCACGAATAAATGAAAACATATTATTGCTTCTACAAAGCCAAATAACTGCCTAGTCCGAGACATCCGAGTCCTCCCTCAGTCCCATACTGCCAGGACTGCTGTCCTGAACCTACTAGGACTGCAATCCTGACCTGTTAGGACAGCAGTCCTGACTGAACGGGACTTTTTACGCAATTAAACGGTTTCAACTATGTGTCTTACCACATCCGTCAAAGCAACTGCCTGCTTTATCCGAGTTACCTCTTCATTGCCCGTATCACGTCTTTTGTGGCGGCATCTACCCGATAGGACTCCGTTATCTTTTGCAACGCCTTATTATAAGTAAATTTATCTAAAGAATTTTGTTTCAGATACGCCAGGGTCCGTTCGGGGAATTTCACGAAGCAGACCGACAATGCCCATGCCACCGCCATCCGCACGTAATAGCCTTCGTGGCGGATGCCGTCGTATAGGGAGAAGAGTTCGCCAAGATGTTCTTCATCGATGAAATGCTGCATCGACATCACTACGCCGAAACGGATTTCGTACTCGCCTTCGGCGTGCATCCATGTTTTCAGGTATTCCCAAAGGCGGTCTTTGTTCGCCTCGACGAACTTCTTCCCTCCTCCGAACTTGAACGTGTCGCACACCGACCAGCTATTGATGTTCCATACAAACTGAGTGACCCGGTGCAGGTACACTTCCGTATCGGCATCGGGACGGATGCAGCCCAACACCATGCCTTGCAGCATCCGCTCTTCCATGTAATAGGTATCGGCAGCATCGAGATAAGCCTCCCAATCGCCTTTGGCAATGCGTGCCGCCAATTTGCGCAAGTCGGGCACCCGAATGCCCAATATATGCTCCACGCCCGGATTCAGGCTTTCGGTAAACTTCTTATTTCCCCGCTCCGCCAATTGGAGCAGATGTTCCTTTATGGTTAAGCCATCGAGGCGGTAATGCTCTTCTTCCATATCACTTTCCCTTTAAAAATAAAAAACACCTGCAAAGATACGGAATCCCTACCTACATGTAGGTATTTAACATCTTTTTTTTACCTAAAAGTAGGTATTGCGGCACTCCGGGAAGCGCAATACCTTTGCGGTAGTTAAAAATCAACAAAAGATAAAGAGAAATGAAAACAACGAAACTCTTATTCTCGCTCTGCTTGGCGATGCTTGCTCCGCACGCTTTCGCTACAGGTGAAGCAGAGCAGGCAAGTAAAGACAAAGCGGGAACATCCGTAATGAGTGCATCGGAAACACCCAAGAAGGAAAAGAAGAAATCGCGCTTCACCATCGGCGGTTATGGAGAAGCCGTATATAGCCGGAACTTTTATAGCGACAGCTATTTACGTTATAGCAGTCCGAATAGATATAAAGACGAAACACACGGACGTTTCGACCTTCCTCATGTCGTATTAATGTTAGGTTACGACTTTGGTAAAGGATGGTCGATGGGAATGGAAATTGAATTCGAACATGGTGGAACAGAAAGTGCTATCGAGATTGAAAATGAAGAAGGAGGCGAATACGAAGCAGAAATCGAACGTGGAGGTGAGGTCGCACTTGAACAATTTTGGCTTCAAAAGAGCTTTTGCCCCGAATTTAATATCAAATTAGGACATATCATTGTTCCCGTAGGTGCAACTAACGCCCATCATCTTCCTACGGAATTTTTCGGAGTTTATCGACCAGAAGGCGAAAACACGATTATGCCTTGCACATGGCATCAGACAGGAATCAGTCTTTGGGGACAGGCGGGTGACTGGCGTTATGAAGCCTTATTAGTAGCAGGCCTTAACTCGGAATTGTTCGGACGCCAATCATGGATACATGATGGTGCAGCATCTCCATACGAATTTAAGATAGCCAATTCAATGGCTGGAGCTTTCCGAGTAGATAATTATTCTATCAAAGGATTACGGCTTTCACTTAGTGGTTATGTTGGAAATTCATTTCGAAATACACTAAAAGTGCCTGTAAGCGATTCTTATGATGGTGTAAACGGTACGGTGCTTATCGGTGCTTTCGACTTTCTTTTCGACCGTTGGAACTGGATTGCCAGAGGCAATTTTGATTATGGGTATTTAAGTGATTCGGATATCATATCTGCCTATAATAAAGATTATTCTGATACAGCACCTACCCCTATGCAATCTGTCGCGTCTGAAGCGATTGCCGCAGGTGTGGAAGTTGGCTATAATCTTTTTTCACAAATTGATAAATTAGACCAGCAAAACCAAAAGTTATATTTATTCGGGCGATATGATTATTATGATTCCATGTTCAATACGGTAGGTTCTATTGTGGATTTCGAATATTGCGGGAGACATCGGGTATCTGTCGGATTAAATTATTATCCCATAAAAGACATTGTTCTAAAAGGCGAATACTCTATAGGTTTGCTGAAAAGCCAATACAATAATGAACCCGCCATATCCCTCGGCGTAGCCTATTCCGGACTTTTTAACATGTAAAGCAATATACTAAATATTAACTTTTTAAACAAAGACAAACATGAAGAAGTTTTTAAAACTGCCGCTGTATGCGGCTATGACTGCCCTATTTTCTATGGGTATGATAGCTTGTGACGATGATGAAAACAATAATGGTGGAACTACCCCTGACGAACTTTCACCTCGTGAAGCAGCTCTAAAAGAGATAGTAAATGACTATACAAAAAATACTGTAATTCCGACTTATGAGGCCTTGGCTGATGCTTCTGTCGAATTACATACCGCTTGTTTGGAAATGTATAATGCGGGGGTAGGAAACGTCACAACCGACCAAGTAAAAACAGCGGGAGAAGCTTGGAAAAAAGCCCGCGAATATTGGGAACGCAGTGAAGCTTGGTTGTATGGTCCTGCAGGTGATTACAATGTAGACCCACACATTGACTCATGGCCCCTTGACCAAAATGCACTTGATGCATTACTTGCCAACGAATCAGAAATGGCAAAAATGGACGTAAACGGAGTATACATTTCTTCACAAGACTACGGTCTGTTGGGTTTCCACGCCTTGGAATACATGTTATTCGCCATTGAAGGAAGCGGCATGAATCAAACGTCCGTTCCACATTCCACAGATTATACAGCACAAGAATTAAGTTACATTGCCGGTGTAGCTGGAGATTTACGTAATCACTGCATTTTTTTGGAAGCTGCTTGGGTAGGTGAAGATAACATTAGCAGTGCCAAGAAACAAGTACTGGCCGATGTACGCAACGAAACTCAATTTGCAGCAAACAACGTATCCATCCAACGTGTATTGGAAGACCTTGCCAATGGACTTTGTTATGCAGACGAAATGAATAACCCACAAGAAGGCGGTGGAAATGATTTTGTAAATTACTTGCAAGCAATCCAATCATTGGCAGGAGAAGACGGTATACAGAACATCGCAAACGAAGTCGGAAACATCAAGATTGGTAACCCGACTGGTATGGGAGCAGGCGATGAATACGAATATGACCCTGACTATATTGAATCACCTTATAGTCTAAACTCTATCAATGACTTTTTAGGTAACATTATTTCCATTGAAAACGCATACAAAGGGATACAAACGTCCAAGAGCTACAACAATGGAATAACATACGCTCAACCGGTAGAGCACTCACTTAGCAAGTATGTAGCTTCACTTGACGCTGATTTGGACACAAGAGTCTGCAACGCTATTGATAATGCATACGATGCTATCAATCAGATGCAAGAACCATTTGTCATTACTTGCGCACAAGGTGGCCCTTATACTGACATCAACCGCAATGCCATTACAGCTTGCCGAGAACTGAATGACATTTTTGATGAAGTACTCGCTTTAATACGTGAACAACGATAAGCAAACCAATCATCTTTTTATAAGCGGAAACTTGCCACAAACAAGCGTCCGCTTATGCCTTATTTATTATATGACTAACCAATACAATTATGAGAAAAACATTCATTTATGCAGCAATTTTTGCGGCTATTTTTTCATTAGCTTCTTGCCAAGATGATGAAGTAAAAACAGAAAATCAAGGCGGAAATGATGAAGATACCGAATTGCCAGACTGGTATTATACCGGCGGTAAAATGGGAACAACATCGGTCACAACACAAACCGCTTTTGAACAACCGACCCTAGTTGTAGACGAAAGTGTAACAATGACCTCTGCTTTCAATCGAGGTGAACAATTATTTGAAAAACCTTTTAATTCCAATAATAGCGGCACTCGCCACGGTCTCGGTCCAGTCTATATCCGTACCTCCTGCCAACACTGCCACCCAGGATACGGACACGGACAAAGCCAACCTACAGGTTCATTCCGCACAAACGACATAGGCAACGGTTATCTATTAGTCGTATACGACCCATCTACCAATGCTTACGTATCATGGCTTGCAGGTATGCCTCAAACCAAAGCCGTAGCACCTTTCAAATCTCCGCTGGACGAAACCCAAATCCAACTGACTTGGCACGAATATACCGATAGCTGGGGCAACAAGTTTCCCGACGGCGAGACTTACCAGCTCCGTTATCCCGAAGTAAGCATACCGAAGAGTGCCATCTACGTAGCCAACAAAGGATATGAAGTAGGCACCTACGAAGTCCGCTTGGAATCGACCATCGGCATTTACGGCACCGGCTTACTGGATGCCATTACCGATGAAGACCTGAAAGCGCAATACGCACAAGAAGAAAAAGACGGTTATCTGAAGAACGGACTGAACGAAACCATCTTCAAGAACGGCGAATGGGTAAAACAATATTCCAACACGACACAAGGAGGAGACGGTACACTTTACCCGTTGCGTTACACCTACGCCTTGAGCCGCGGTCCGTTGCAAGACGCCGCTGGAGCCAACGCTTTCTGGAACATCACCAATGCTACACGTAGCGACCGCCGCTTCCATTACCTGGATGCGGCAGGTACGTATGCCCAGTATTCTTCGGAAGACCCCGACGTGCAAGCCGGATTCCGTGACTACATCGAGCAAGCCGACCCGGAAAAGAACCATCCCGACTGGCATATCCAAAACGAAGACGGTACGTATGACGAGCAACAAAACATCTTCAACTACCTGACTTCGAAAGAACTGGACGTAGAAGTGTCCGACCAAGACTACATCGACCTCATGGTGTGGCACCGTGGGCTTGCCGTACCTGCCGCACGCAATGTAGACGATGAAGAAGTGCTCCGCGGAAAGGAACTCTTCGAACAACTGAACTGTACGTATTGCCACAAGCCAAGCTGGACTACAGGTGATGACGAGATACGCGACCCGGCACGCTTCTTCACAGGAGACAAGGCAAACCAGTTGCCCCGCTATCCGCACCAGAAGATTTGGCCCTATACCGACATGATACAACACAAACTGCACATGCAGAACGATATCCGTACCGGCTGGTGCCGCACCACTCCGCTTTGGGGACGTGGCTTGCACCAACGTTGCACCGGAGCCGAATATGCCGACCGTCTGCACGATTGCCGTGCACGCACCACGCTGGAAGCTATCATGTGGCACGGCACCAGCACCGAGAGCGATGCTTACGAGCAAATCAAAGCTTTCCGCAACCTCTCGAAAGAAGACCGTGACGCTATCGTGAAATTCATCGACTCTATCTAATATTCTCACCACAGATTACACAGATTTTTTATTGTCAATTATTTTAATCTGTGTAATCTGTGGTAAACCTTCCTCCACAATACGTAAAGACAAATGAAACTGATTAAACGCATTGCTTTCGGAAGCGCAGGGCTGCTCGTCTTGATGATGATACTTGCCACCGTCTTGGAAAAAATTCAAGGGACTGATACGGCTTGGTCGGCCATTTACGGTTCCCCGTTTTTTACCACAATATGGGGCATCATGACAATATGCGCTTTTGCCTACCTTATCCACCGGAAACTACAACGGGACTTCTTCACCTTCCTGCTCCATATCTCGTTTTTGGTCATCCTGAGCGGAGCACTCACCACCCGCCTTTGCGGCAAACAAGGAAGCATCCATTTGCGAATGAACGATGCGCCGACTTCGACTTTCATCACTTCCGAATCGAGCGAAGAACCGCTTCCTTTCTGTGTCAGGCTGCACGATTTCCGCATTGATTATTACAAAGGAAGCTTTGCTCCTATGGACTTTACCAGCCGCATCCGAATCGATGATAACGGAACGCAAACGGAAGGAGAAGTGTCCATGAACCGGATATTCACCTACCGACACTATCGATTCTACCAATCGGCATACGACAAAGACGGACGAGGCACCACCCTTGCCGTATCTTATGACCCGTGGGGCATCGGCATCACTTACACCGGATATGCCTTGCTCTTGTTTTCTATCTTAGGTTTCTTCTTTCAAAAAGACAGCATGTTCCGCCAGCTTCTCTCCCATCCTGCGTTACATAATAAAACCGCGATACTATGCATTGCCTTATCTTCATTCCTCCCCGGCATGGCATCCGAAGCCCCCAAACACTTATCGCGCGAAGCGGCTTCCGAAATAGGCAACCTCTACATTTATTATCACGACCGCATCTGTCCCCTACAGACACTGGCGAAAGACTTTACCATGAAGCTCTACGGCAAAACAAGCTACAAAGGACTGACCGCCGAACAAGTGTTTACGGGCTGGTTCTTCTATTACGATGACTGGAAAGCCGAACCCGTCATCCGCATCAAAAGCAAGGAGATACAACACGCATTAGGCATCAAAGGGCAATACGCCTCCCTGAATGATTTCTTCGGAACAGAAGGATACAAGCTGAAAGATAACAAAGAAATAAACGAAACCAAATACAAACGTGAGCTGAATGAAGCCAACGAGAAATTCAATCTGATAAGCATGACCGCCACGGGAAGTATCCTGAAAATCTATCCATGCCGGACGGAACATAACCGGATAAGCTGGTTTGCTCCCGTAGATGACTTGCCCCAAGACTTACCTGATGACCAATGGCTATTCGTCCGCAAAAGCTTAGGATTGCTGAGCGAGCAAGTGATGAAGAAAGACGATGCCGCTATCATCGGACTCACGGATAAGATTCGGGAATACCAGCAAAAGACCGCCCTCGAAGTACTCCCCTCAGACGCACGCTTCGATGCGGAAAAACTATACAACCGCTTGGACTATACAAAACCGTTGGCTATGGCTTGCCTTACCATCGGCATCTTGTCGTTCCTTTTCTATTGCCGGAGAGTAAGCCGTCCGCTATACGGCAAGACCCAACTGCATATATTTCCGCTTATCGCATTGGGGATTATATCACTTTATCTGATAACCTTAATCAGCCTGAGAGGTTTTGTAAGCGGACACCTTCCGCTCTCGAACGGATATGAAACGATGCAGTTCATGGCGTTTTGCGTCACCCTGCTCACCTTTCTCTTCTACCGCAAACTAAAAGCCGTTATCGCTTTCGGCTATATGTTATGCGGGCTGGCTTTGTTAGTGGCTATGTTAGGAGAAGCCAATCCGCCCATTACCCAACTGATGCCTGTACTGGCATCCCCTCTATTGAGCATCCATGTGGTGACCATTATGATAGCCTACTCGCTCACTGCATTTGTCATGCTGAACGGTATCATGGCGATTGTCTTACGCCATACCCGAAAGGATTATCAGGATGCTATCGTCCGCCTGCAAGTCATCAGCCGGATTATCCTTTATCCGGCGGTGTTCTGCCTGGCTCTCGGCATCTTCATCGGTGCCGTATGGGCAAACGTTTCATGGGGACGCTATTGGGGATGGGACCCGAAAGAGACATGGGCGCTCATTACCTTATTAATATATACAGCAGCCTTGCACCCTGCATCGCTCCCCGCATTCCGGCGTCCGATGTTCTTCCATTGGTTTGCCGTCATCGCTTTCCTAAGTGTATTGATTACCTATTTCGGAGTCAACTTCATCTTAGGAGGAATGCATGGCTATGCATAAATTATAGCATCATTTGTTTTTACTTGTCATTCAGTTGAGAATGAAAGCGGAGGCTGGTGCGTGAGCATCGGCCTCCGCTGTTTTTGAGAAAAACAAACGCAAAGACGCAAAAACGCAGAGTTTTTTATTAAGAGAACAAAAGCACAGAGAAGCCCAATTCTCCGTGAACTCTTGTCTTCTCTAAAAATAATTCTTTGCGCTTTTGCGTCTCTGCGTTCAATAAAAAAATCAATAAACTTCCACTTTTGACGCCAACGCCTTGCACTTATCGCGCAACGCATCAAGGTCGCCGTCCGTCTTGTCGTAGCAAACTACTACCCCCATACGTCGGTTCAATTTCGTAAACGGCTTGCCGAAGATGCGCAGATATGTGTTAGGTTGCGAGCAAACCAATTCCTCGCCCCGATAATGCGGAGCCTCTTTGCTAGCTATAGGAGAAAGAATCACGGCACTGGCACCGATATGTTCTTGCGTAATGCCCGGAATGGGAAGACCTAACACGGCATACAGATGCAATTCGAACTCGTTCAGGTTTTGCGTATTCGCTAAAGTCACCATACCTGTATCGTGCGGACGCGGAGAAAGCTCGGAGAAATACACGCCGTTTTCATGGCTCAGGAAGAACTCTACACCCCAAATCCCGTAACCCGTCAAGGCTTCGGTCACCTTTGCCGCCATGCGTTGCGCTTCGGCAAGATGTTCGGGAGCGATGTGTGCGGGCTGGAAACTTTCGCGATAGTCTCCTCCTTTTTGTACGTGTCCGATAGGCGGGCAGAACAAAGTGGGACCGTTCTTCTGCGTCACCGTAAGCAAGGTGATTTCACTATCAAACTGGATGAACTCTTCGATAATCAATTCCTTGATATCACCCCGGCTTCCTTCGCAACCGTAGTGCCAAGCGTGTTCCAAGTCTTCGGGACCTTTTGCCACCGACTGGCCTTTGCCCGATGAAGACATCAACGGTTTGATGACACAAGGGAAACCGATTTGCTCTGCCGCTTCTTTCAGTTCCTCGAACGACTTGGCATAGAAATACTTCGCGGTTTTCAGTCCCAATTCTTTTGCGGCAAGGTCACGTATCGCTTTGCGGTTCATCGTAAAATTCACGGCACGCGCACTGGGCACCACCTGAATGCCTTCTTTCTCCAAATGATACAAACGTTCGGTGCGGATGGCTTCAATCTCGGGCACAATAATGTCGGGATGATACTTTTCCACCACACGGTCAAGGGCGTCTCCGTCCAACATATTGAACACTTCGCAAGCATCCGCCACTTGCATGGCAGGAGCACCCGCATACGAATCACAGGCAATGACGTACTGACCCAAACGTTGGGCAGCTATCACAAACTCTTTTCCTAACTCGCCGGAACCCAGCAACAATATTTTCTTTGTCATACGATTAACGTTTTATTTGTCTTGAACACAAAGATAATACAAATTTACTTTTTTAAGTATCAATCCGCCTTATTTTTCATAACAATCAAAATTACCAATAAATATGCCGAGACGAAGAGAGAAGACGTCCCAGCATATTGTATATGGAAAGAACTAAAAAGCAATGTTAAGCCCAATACATTGAATCAATCAAAAAAGGCAATTGAAAAAGGAAAAAAGTACCTATAGCCACCGCAAATAACCACAAAAGAATTAATGTTATTTTCACACCTGTCGACATAGGACGCCAAACTTTAAAGCTTTGAAGGAGTAATTGAAGAAATCCCCAAATAGGAATGCCCACCACCAATAACGCACAAATAGACAAACCTATTACCGATACAGGAGCCGTACCAAGCAAATTCCAATCAATTTCCGGTAAAGCATAATATAAAATCGCAGGTGTACTTGCTAATATACCTGTGGCAGCCATAAACAAGGCAAATGCAATAATCAACCCTAACATTAGGGCAGGTATGCAACAAATAGCAAGGAGCACCAACACAAACTTGATAATGAAACCAGCCACCTGCACCAGTCCATCGAAGAAACGGGCAAGTAAAGAACGAGGTTCTGCCGAACGTTCTTTTTCACCTTCCCGTTCAAAACCGTCGGTTACCGTCTTGCCAATGTTTTCCATATTAATAGGCTTCCCTTGCATCTGAAGTTTTTCGGTAGCCGTACGTGCCAACGGGACAATAATCCACAAGATAATATATGCCAGCATCAACGGAAAGAAACCTCCAAAGCTCAACAAAATAAAGCCTGCCACCAACAACAAGATGCGTAAAGGCGTAGGATCGCATCCGAAATAAGCCGCAAGACCTGAAACTACACCACCCAAGATACGGTCATCCGGATTACGGAACAAACGTTTGACAGATCCGTATGCTGGTTCTTCAGTTTCCTTTTCTGTCCGCTCTTCTTCTCCTTCCGTATTCAATTCTTCCGGCTTTCCCATCCGGGCTATTACAGCTTCCACTTGTTCGATAGTGATAACTTGTATCCCTTCGCGGATATATTCATTAAATAACTCGGAAATACGGTTTTCCATATCGCGCACAATCTCATCGGCTCCCGCTTCTTTACGGAAATGATAGCGAAGATTGTTCAAGTAGTTATCAAGTAAAACGTATGCGTCCTCGTCTATATGATAAACGGTTCCGCCTAAATTAACAGTCAGTGTCTTTTTCATTCTTGTTAGATATTAGTTTGGTTCGTAAATGATTTACCGTAGCAGAGAGTTCATCCCAAGCCGTTTCCAGCCCTGTCAGGAATTCTTCTCCTTTTTGAGTCAAGGTATAATACTTTCGAGGAGGCCCTTGGGTCGATTCCACCCATTCATACGAAAGCAAATCATCGTTCTTTAAGCGCGTAAGCAACGGATAGAGAGTTCCTTCCACCACAATCAGTTTTGCTTCTTTCAGGTTTTGGATAATATCCGATGCATACGAAGGTTCCCGATGAAGCAACAACAGGATGCAATATTCCAACATTCCTTTTCGCATTTGAGATTTTACATTATCTACATTCATGAGTCATTCCTCCTTATTTCCTTTGTATGGCACAAATATATGCATTATATCAATACCTTGTATCGCAAGGTACTATTATTTCAATTATATTAACAAAATAATTCTTCGTTCATCGTTCTTCATTCTTCATTAAAAACAATAACTTTGTGGAGAAAAAAACGAGAAGTATATGTTTACAATTAGAAAAGCTACATTAGAAGATATCCCTTTAATCAACAAGCTGGCATGGGAAGCATTTCCCGCAACGTATAAAAACATCCTAACCTCAGAACAAATCGACTACATGATGGACTGGATGTACTCACCCGAAAATCTGCGCAAACAGATGACTGAGGAAGGACACATTTATTATATAGCCTTCGAAGAATGCGAAGGTGCGGGATATGTCTCTATCCAACCCGAAGGAAAAGACCTTTTCCACCTCCAAAAGATTTACGTAATTCCATATTACCAAAAACATCATTTGGGAAAACTCTTGTTCTGCCAAGCCATCGAAGGCATCAAGGAACTGCATCCCGGACCATGCCGTATGGAACTGAACGTAAATCGTGAAAATCCAGCTTTAGGCTTCTACCAACACATGGGCATGAAAAAAGTGCGCGAAGAAGACACACATATTGGAAACGGTTTCTACATGAACGATTATATTATGGGAATCAGTATTTGATTTCAATATCTAAACAAATGGGAAGGTGATCGCTATACCCACCGTGATACCTCATACCTTTATACGTGCGGAAAGGCGTATCACCACCATATTGTTCGTCTTCTTCCAATAAAAAAGGGAATACAAGCCTGTAGGATTTTGACGGGTGAGTATAAAGAGAAGACGAAAAATTTAGCATATTTCCGTTCACCAAAAACTGGTCAAACATCTCCCACTCTCCTTTATACCGGTATGTGCCTTCTTCTTTCCCTGCCATTAAGTTATATAATTTCCAAGGAGATGGATGTTTATCTGTCCTAACTTCCGCACCCAGCACTTCAAACACCGAACGGCTGAAAGGGGAGTCATTAAAGTCTCCCATAACTACGAGATAAGGATTTTGACGGACTGCCAATAGCGAATCCACCGCCTGACGCAAGACCTTTGCCACTAACATACGATATGGTTCACTTTGTCGGATACCTCCAAAACGGGAAGGGAAATGACAGACAAAGACATCAAGCGTATCACCCGAAATAACTCGTCCACTAACATGCAACAAATCTCGCGTAGGCTTATGGATGGTTTGTTCAGAAAAAATACGGATGCATTGCGAACCAATCAACCGGAAAGTAGCGGGCTGGTAAAGCAATGCCACATCAATCCCCCGCTCATCGGGTGAATCGGTCATCACATACCGATAAGCAGCATCACGCAAAGGAGAATATTTTGTCAATCCATCCAAACAATAGGCATTCTCCACCTCGCATAAGCCGACCAAATCAGGCACTTGCTCATCCGAAGCAGCCAAAATGACTTTCGCTATTTTCGCCACCTTATCGTAATACTTCTTCCAAGTCCAGGCACGGACTGCCTGCGGAAGAAACTCCTCATCCTGCTTCAACGAGTCATGACGGCAATCGAACAGGTTTTCCACATTATAATGCATCACCCGGAACGGCTCTTGCGCATGGGTCTGCGAAAAGAAAGACACAGACAACACAAAAGTACACAGAAATACACAGATTTTATTTATTTCCCGACCCACAACATAGCGCAGCCTGAAAATAAACCTGCATATTTCTGTATACCTCTGTGTCATCTGTATTCAATTAAAAACATCATCACGCCTTCGCCGGAATATGCGCCAGTACATCCAACAGATGACGCCAAAACTTGTCAACCGTAGGAATCAGCATCCGTTCATCGGGCGAATGCACGCCACGCAAAGTCGGTCCGAACGAAACCATATCAAGCGAAGGATATTTTTCAAGGAACAAACCACATTCCAATCCTGCATGAATGGCTTTTACCTTCGGTTCTACTCCAAACAAACGCTTATAACTTTCTACTGCGATGTGCAATATTTCCGAAGACGGATTCGGTTTCCATCCCGGATAACCGTCGCCCGTTTCTACTGAAGCCCCTCCTAATACAAAAGCGGCACTGACCATCTGCGACATATCCACACGGGAAGAAAGAATAGAACTACGCTGACTCGTCACAACCTTAATGCAACCTTCTCCTTGTTTAACAGAAGCCAAATTGGACGAAGTTTCTACCAACCCTGCAATATCTTGGCTCATGGCATACACTCCATTATGTACAGCATAAATAGAAAGCAGAAAACGTTTCATTTGCTCCCCATCCATTACCTCCGCCCTAGGAGATTCCGATTCCAATTCCAATTCCAGATTTGGCTCAGTCACTGCATATTCATTTTCAATTTCCGACAAATATACATTCAAATCTACCCGCACCGATTCCTTATCCTTCATCGGCACGGCACATACAGCATGAGCTTCGCGTGGGATAGCATTGTGCAGATTTCCTCCGTCTATCTCACACAAACGCAAATCATATTTCTGCATCAATTGCACCAAATAGCGGTTCAACAACTTATTGGCATTCGCCCGGTTCTTATTAATATCATCCCCCGAATGCCCACCAGTCAATCCTTTTACAGCAACACGGAAAAAGAAATATCCTTCGGGAGCGGCAGTCATTGTGCATGGAAACATTGCTGTAGTACCGGCACCTCCCGCACATCCGATAAATAATTCCCCCTCATCTTCCGAATCCAGATTAATGAGAATGTCCCCTTCCATGAATCCTTCTTTCAAGGCAAAAGCACCGGTCAACCCTGTTTCTTCATCTACCGTGAACAAACATTGGATAGGTCCATGTTCAATTTCATCCGAAGCTAAAATAGCTAGTTCTGTTGCAACTCCAATGCCATTATCAGCCCCCAAAGTTGTCCCTTTCGCTCTCAGCCACTCACCGTCAATATAAGTCTCTATCGGATCTGTTTCAAAATTGTGCTGTGTATCCTTATTTTTTTCACACACCATATCCATGTGCGATTGCAAAATTACCGTTTTCAGATGTTCTTTCCCTACAGTAGCAGGTTTTGTTATCAACACATTTCCGGCTTCATCCGACTTAGCTGACAAGCCATGTTTTTCAGCAAAATCCAATAAATACGCCCTGATTTTATCCTCCTTTTTCGAAGGGCGTGGCACCTGACACACTTCCTCGAAATAATGAAAGACAATGCCGGGTTTCAAATCTTTTTTCTCCATAATTATCCGTTTTGTTTTTACTACATTCGCAAAAATAAGTTAAAAAGTCGAATTAATCAGGCTCTCATCTTCTTTTTCTGTGATGAAACGACCAAATTCGATAACAAAAGTATATATTTGCACCACAAAATTAATAGAAATGCTGAAGACTATTCTGATTACAGTGTTAATAGTTGCTATCAGTATGGCACTATTCTCCGTTAAGATACTCTTTAAAAAGAACGGAAGATTTCCCAATACGCATGTTAGCGGGAACAAGGCTTTAAGAGAAAAAGGCATCGGCTGTGTGCAGTCACAAGACCGCGAATCACGAATTGCCAATCCACACGCCATTGCCGAACGGAGAATACCAAAGAAAACAGAACAAGAAAAATAATTACTAACTAAGAATACTTAAAAACATTATGAAAAAAATGAAGTATATCCTGAACGGATTTTTAACATTGGCTTTTGCGCTGATGTTTACGCAATGTACAGACCAAAAGGAAGCTAGCAACAATTCACAAGTGGTAGCTACTGTATCTGGAAACATGAAAATTGCATACGTAGAAATCGATTCTTTGTTGACTAAATATCGTTTTTGGAACGACTTGAACGAATTGATGATCCAGAAAGAGGAAAATATCCGCACCACATTGAACGAAAAAGCAAAAGACTTGGATAACGATATGAGAGAATTCCAACGCAAACTGGAAAACAACGGTTTTGTAAGTCCTGAACGTGCTGAACAAGAAAGAGTACGTATCGTTCAAAAACAACAAAAACTACAAGAATTACAAGAAAAATTGACTAACGAATTGCAAATGGAAAACCAGAAAAACAGCCTCCAACTCCGCGATTCAATCAATTCATTCTTGAAAATCTACAATAAAGACAAAGGCTATAGCCTCATTATCAGCAACACCGGTTTCGACAACCTGCTGTATGCCGACCCAGCATTCAACATTACCAATGAAATCGTAGAAGGATTGAACGCACGTTATAATCCAGCAAAGAAATAAAAAAACAAACTCCCACAACAGACAGCTGTATTCAAAAACAAAAGCTATTATAATGCGGAGGGTGTCTCAAAATGAAAGTTGATTTCTATTTTGACACACCCTCTTCTTTCTGTTTAAAGGCTTCTTCGCCTATATCCGCCGAACAATTTTCACTATTCAAGCGTTACCCTTATATAAAAACCATAAAAACAGACTATCATGGAAACATTCGCTGACTTAATATCATCGTCCGTCCCTGTATTAGTAGACATTTACGCAGAATGGTGCGCTCCGTGCAGGGCTATGGCACCTGCCCTAAAACAATTAAAAGACATACAAGGGGACAACTTACGGATTATCAAAATAAACATTGACAAGAATCCGCAAATTGCTCAGCAATATGCCGTACATTCAGTTCCTACTCTCATGATATTTAAAGACGGAAAACAGCTTTGGAGACAAAGCGGAGCTATGAGTGCTCACGAGTTGAATAAGATTGTCGAACAATTCAAATAAACATTCAAGTCCAATTACCATAAAAGAGGGGGCTGAGTCAAAATAAAAAATCAATTCTCATTTTGATACAGCCCCTTAGACATTATTTTTTAATTTTCTTTTTATACATCTCAGAACGGTCGATTACATCCCGAACAAAATTATAAGTTTCTGTACCCCGAAAATAACCGTTCTTACAAACAGGATCCTGATAATACTCTTCATTACTTTTCAACAACACATAATGGTCTACATGATGTTCCCATAAATAAGGGTTCCTGCCATACTTTTCTGCCAATGCCATAGCATCCGTAATATGCCCTGCTCCTGCATTATAGGCAGCCAATACAAATTTCACCTGTTCCTCCTTATCTGACACTTTGCGGAACAAGTTCTGAAGTTGGGCTATGTATTTCACTCCTCCCTTTATACTTTCTTCAGGGTCTTGCTCCTTCCCTTTCGGAATTCCCATAGCATGAGCCGTAGCAGGCATCAGTTGCATCAATCCCTTTGCTCCTGCCCACGACACGACATTCGGATTAAAATTTGATTCCGTATAAGCCAATGATGCCAGCAAGCGCCAGTCCCAGCCGATTTCTTTGGCATATTTGCGGAACAAATCATCAAAATGCGAAATTTTCCCGTCCTCCACCGAAAGGATAGAGCCGTGCACCGGTTGCTTGTTCAACTCAAAATAACGGCGTGCACTCGCCTTAAATTCCGGCGAATTGATATTTTCCTTATGCCATTTATCAGCCGCCTCTGCAAGTAAAGGCGAAGTTTTCCGTACTGCCCACGAAGCCCGCTGGTCGAAACTGATAACCAGATTAATATTCAGATTCGGATAATACGTACGGTTGATTTTAGCAACCTCGTCTGTTGCTACCGTATAATCTATTTTCCCTTCCGATACCCACGTTATCAAATCCTCTGCCGACACGCTGTCCGCTTCTACTTCATGAATCTGAATTCCTCCGCCCAATTCTTCATCCAAATGTACCAACCGGTCATAATATTTTCCCGGGCTCACATATACGTCTTTCCCTATCAGTTGAGTCACATCCTTCAGTTCGTCCCTGCTCCGGCGTTGCACAATAACTTGATGCGTGATATTTTCCTCGCCACAATAAATCAGACTATCTTTCCAGGCTGGTGTGATATCCAAATTATACGCAATCAAATCTCCTTCCCCTTTCAACAGGCATCGCACCATTTCAGCAGTATTATTCACCACCTTCAGCTTCATTTTCAAACCCAAAGACTGAACAAACTGTTGCGCCAGTTCATACTGAAACCCCATTGGTTCGCCCCGGTAATTAAAGTACGAAGTAGAACTGTTAGCAGTTAGCACAATCAATTCTCCCCGTTCCCGGATATCAGCCAAATCAATGTTTGCCTCTCCGTCCACCCTACTCCGCTTTCCTGTACACGAGACCAACAGGATAACGGAAAAAAACATACAGAAGAAAACAAGCGGCTTCATCGTCCGATTATTTTTTCGATATACATCTTCAATATTTCTATCGCCTTTTTATTGTGTCCTCCTTGTGGGATAATCAAGTCGGCATATTGCTTGGCTGGCTCGATAAATTCCTGATGCATTGGTTTCAACACCTTCATATAACGCTCCATAACTGCCTCGGCAGTCCTTCCCCGTTCGATTACATCACGCTGGATAACCCGTATCAGCCGTTCGTCTGAATCGGCATCTACAAAAACCTTCAAGTCCATCTGCTCACACAGTCTTTTGTCGCTCAAAGCCAAAATGCCTTCAATAATTATCACTTTATGCGGTTCTACATGTATCGTTTCACACTGACGTGTACAAGTCAGATACGAATAAACCGGCTGTTCGATAGCCTTCCCTTGTTTAAGCATCTCCACTTGTTCCGAAAGCAAGTCCCAGTCGAAAGCATTCGGATGGTCAAAATTGATGTTTTGCCGTTCTTCTACCGGCACATGACTGCTGTCCTTATAATACGAATCAAGCGGAAGCAAAGCCACTTCATCGGCAGGCAGACTGTCGATAATGCTTTTCACTACTGTAGTTTTTCCGGAGCCTGTTCCTCCTGCGATACCAATGATTATCATGCTTATTTGGGTTTAAATGTGGAATAACGAAGTACAAATATACGAAAAGAAACGGGAAAATGAAAAATAGAAAATAAAAAAATGAAGAATAAAAGAAGAAGTTAGAGTCTGTAAAAGCCGCCGCTTATTCCAATTTGACAGTTTTAATTTTTCCGGGTATCAGAGTTAGATAAGCCATACCGTCCTGCCCTATTTCCACATCCATATACTTAGGTGATACAACGATTTGCCCGTCTAAAGCCATAATCCCCCATTGATGAGGATGATTTTCAAAAGCACAATAATTTCCCACCGGACGCCGGATATTCCGATAAAGAGGAGGAACCACCATGGTATTACCCGATTTCAGTCCCCATTTCAGTCCTGCTTTAAACGGTTCTGCATTTTTCATTTTTTCCAGCCGCTCCCGTCTTTTTTCCTCTTTCCTCTGCCTGTCTGCTTCTTGCCGTTCCTGTTCTTTCCGGGAAATTTCCTGCATCAGACGTGGCACCACGATATCAAAGTTTTCCTCATCCGATGCCGGAACATCACAAGCAATGTATTGTTTCTCTTTACCTTCTACTGCATGATAATACTTTCCGTCTTCACTTCTCACGATAATGCTTGAGTCTGGGAAAGCACCACAAAATGCATACACTTCCTTCTCATCATTTTCTAAAATGCAATGATAATTCATTAAACTGCCCTTGGCAATCATCTTGACAGGAAAAGAAGCACCATAATCATTCATTTTCAGATAAAATCCCATCCAATGGCAATTGTACGGATCCAATTTTCTCTTTGTCTTATAGACCTTCTGCGTCCGGCTATAATACCAGTCACCAGCCTTTATCATCTCTACACGACCGAATTTCAACACTTTCGGTTTCTCTTCATAACGCAATTTATTCCGTATGTCTATAAAAAAATCCTTGCCCCGTTCATCTGTCACCCGCAATAGATCCCCTTTCATCAATTTCATCCCGTTACAAGAATCACCTTTCCACACTGTCCTTCCCTTATCATCCACCAATCCGACAGACCAATCTTCAAATTTCACGGCTGCCAGCCGGTCTGACACATCAAAAATTTTCAAATACCGAGCTTTTACAACCACCTTCTCTCCTTGTCTCAATCCCCACAATCCGGTTGCCTTATCCCGAAAAGCCTTCAGCCGTTTCGTCAATTTCGGTTCTGTTTCCCCCTGCTCATTCAAATTTTGCAAATACAAACACAGTGCCTCGTGCGTCATCACTACTTCCAGTTCCGAATCATTATCCTCCGCTTCCTTTGCACTTGCCCTTACCGAAACTCCTGTATCCAAAATACCTGAAGCATATCCTTTACCCGCAAGCCGTCCTTCAAACATGGCACGCCAATCCCGATAAACAGTAGGCAAGCCGAACATCCGGTAAAGCCCCACATTATCTATTACTACACAACTCGCTTTCCCTTCCGATTTCCGCAATCCCCTGCCCACTTGTTGCAAATATTTAGCAAGTGAAAGTGTAGGACGTGCCAATTGAACAAATTCCACATCCGGACAATCGAATCCCTCACTGAAAACATCCACATTCACCAGTACCTGTATCTTTCCTTGCCTGAATTCTTCTACCAATATTTTCCGTTGTACAACAGGCGTCTTACTGTCTATCGCCACAGCCTCGATTCCCCGTTCCCGGTAATAGGCAGCAATATTCCGTGCATGGTCAATACATACCGCATAAACGATTCCTTTCTTTCCTTTCGCATATTCTTGAATACTCCGATAAAGCCTTCCGATACTTGGACGCCGGTTCAGTATCTCATTCATTTCTTTTACCTGATAATCCCCGTCCGCCCCGCGTTTTGCCAAACTTTCTATCAACCGCTGTTCTTCGCTATCCGGACGAATGGAAATATAATCAAATACCGAAAGCCATCCCTTGCGGATAAATTCCGCAATGCTCCAGGCTTCTACCAACGTTTCAAACAAGTCTGTAAACCCTTTCCGGTTCAATCGGCAAGGAGTAGCCGTCATCCCCAGTTTTTTCGCTTTTGGACAACGAATCCAAAGTTCCTTATAAGTCTCAGCCAATACATGGTGCGCCTCGTCAATAATAATCAAGTCAGGTTTCGCCTCCAGTTCCTCCCAATGCCTCGAAAGCCATTGGATAGACATCACCTTCACCAAACCCGATTCTTTTCGAATGCCATACCGCGCCACCGTCTCCTCAATCTGCTCTACCAATTCCCGACGATGCGCCACAATCCAGATATTCGTTATTGCTTGTTCATTATGAGCTATTAATTCATTCACAATCGAAGCGAGCACCTGCGTTTTTCCCGTTCCTGTAGGCATTTGCACCATCACACTTGGGTGTTTTTCCCATTCCTGAAAGATACGGGAAATCATATCCTTCTGATAATCACGCAAATGAATTGTAGAGGATAATGGTTTCATCGCTACCCATTGCCACTATAAACCGCCTTCACTTGGTCGGCAATTTTTTCCCAATCGTATTTTTTCATGTCATACTTAACAGATTCCAAAGGACGGTCTATAACAGCTTTCAATTTCTGTGCAAGAATATCAACATCACCAGTCGGGAAATAATCTTCCTTGTCAAGCCCCACTTCGAGATTGGCTGGAATATCGCTCACAATAACCTTTACCCCATAACTCATGGCTTCCAGAAGGGCAATCGGCAATCCTTCATGACTGGATGGAAGACAATAACAACGGCAATTTGTCAACAAAGAATGCAATTTACGTCCCTTGATAAAACCAGTCAATACAACCCCATTCTTACGAGCCTCTTCTTTCAGTTTCCGTGAATAATCATCCTCAAAATCCGTATCGCCTGCCAACACCAATTTTATATCCGGGTTAGAATTCTTCACTTTAACAAAAGCCTCTATCAAGTGATGCAAATTCTTTTCCGGAACAAAGCGGCACATGCCCAAGATATACTTGCCCTTCTCTATCCCCAATTCCTCGAAAAATTCAGGATAATCACAGACCTCCGGTTGAGATACCCCATTATATATAAGGTGTACCCGCTTCGTCCTGCCGTACTTCTCTTTAATCAAATTCCGAATCACATCCGAAATCACGATTACATCATCGGCAAACATACATCCCAAACGCTCCCCCATTTTAAGCATCATTTTGGCTGCTTTACCCCATTTATCCCGGTCATAATCAGGACCATGATGCGTAAATACCACTTTCAGTCCCAATATTTTCGCGTATGGGACAAGCAAAGCCGGACCGATAGCATGAATGTGAAGCACATCTGCCCCTAATCGTTTCGCCTCATTTATCGCCCGAAACGTATGGATAATAGCCTCAAACGATTTTTTCTTCGGACTTTCTACATCCACCAATTTCACACCGTTCCATTCTGTAAGACTGTCTCTTACATAACTTTTCCGTCTGATTACGGTCACATCAAAGCCACGGCGCACCATTCTTGGAAATAGTTCCTCACAATGCGTCTCTACGCCACCCATGATATTCGGAATACCCCGGGTGCCGGTAACAACAATTTTCATAAGACACAGAAAATAAAAGAATAAATGATTATTTTTGCGGAGAATCCGCAACCCTGTTAAGATGAGAACTCTTTTTCAGCATATAAAAGAAGCCCTGCAATACATCGGAATCATCCTCCTATCCGGTCTGGCTGCATTATGGCTTCTGATTAGAAGACGAAGGATAAAATAACTGTCAGAATTTTTCCCGCAAATCCCCTTGGCAAGGGTCCTGACCCACGTCACACCATTTCGGTTCTATGCAAATCGGTTTTCCCTGCATCGAACGCAATTTGTTCTGAAGTGCCCATTTTGCCGGATATTTAATGTATTTATGCTCATCATTTTTCTGGCTTAATCCCTCAATTGAAATGCGGATACCGATATTCGGAAACTTCTTTGCCAAAGCAATTACCGCCCCGGCGGTAATAAAATTTGTTGGATAATAAAATTCTCATGATTAAGAAATAGGATATATAGATTAACTCCTTATTATATATAAATTCCAAATATGCCGCTGCATCATTCCACACCGATTCATCATCATTATGGAAAATATGAAAAATGATATCCACGTTTTACCAACTAACCTATTTGGGCGTATTGCATACGCCCAAACATTGGCTTTTTACGGAATTCATTTTATATTATAACCGGCTATATGCCCTGCGAATATCCGCATTTTGATTATTTTTCCCACCCAAATCAATTAGTTTTATTTTCCCCTCTTGTTGAACAAAATAAACTCGTAAGGCAATCGGGCTAAATATGCGTAATTCATACATCGCTCCTTTGCGACCGTTGGCTGGAGTCACATCCCTAATCGTTTTTTCATCAGCCTTTATCGGGTAAAGCATATTATATTCTGCTGCGTGCTTGAACTTTTCCAATATGAATCCTTGTTCCTTAAGGCTGAGATTTTCAAATTTTTCTTGAAACGCATCATGGATTACCACTTCTCGGCCTATAGTGTCTATCAGTTTCTCTAAAAGGGTCTTAGCGCATTCGTCTAAATAAAACAGTCTATTTGTGATGTATTCCGTATTTGACTTCTCTCCATACAGGTTATCTATATCACAAGCATCCTTATTTCCGTTCAGGCGAAGTGTATCCTTACATAAATCCTCACAGACTCCAAGCGTAAAAGCCATTCCGCCGCAAAAAGCCGCCAAAGCAAGATTTGTCGCATTTTTATTCAAGCCGTTGACGCTTAAATAAAAATCATTTTCAATCAACCACTGTGCCGTCTTTTCTTCATCAAAAGTATCCCTTATAGGATATTTATTAAAAAGGCGGAATGCGAATGTCCTTTCTGTCGGATCAGGTATATTCAAGATACATTGTTTCAAAGTAATGGCAGGAGCCAATTCCTGCATATCTTGATGATATGCCGTCACGATGCAATCATGCTTACGGTTCAAACCTCGATAGGCACAAAGTGTTCGCCGCAATGCTGCGGAATAATCTGCTACAGAATAGGTATCGGGCAGACAATCATTGAAAAGGAAATTCATCACCATACGCCTTCTGCTTAAAACAGCTCCATTGCATCTATTTCAAATTGGTCAAAGAAACCCTTAGGAGCAGAATTTGCCAAGCGGCCTTCGCGATTCAAAATAATGTATTCAAACTCAGTATTTTTTTCTTGGTTCTGCTGAAACCAATAGCTGATAAATTTTTCCGCAAAGTCAGGATGTTGTTTGGTATAAAGACGGACACCGTCAAACAGATGGTCGCTATGAGTTTCAACGATTACATTTATTCCATTATCAGCACAAAGAGCGATGAATTTACCGATTTCAGTTTGCCCTTTCGGATGCAGATGCGCTTCCGGGTTTTCCAGCAACACCAAACTGTCTTTTGCCAAAGATGCCCTTAATAAAGCAGTAAGGACTGGCAATGCATAGCTTAAGCCAAATCCAACATTGGTAGCACGGTGTTCATCGAAATAAGAGAAAGACTGATCGCTCAGCTTTTGCAGCATATAAGTGAAGTTAACGCCCGGAGAAATGATATTAAGCCATGCTTGCAAGTTAAACATCAGCGTCTCGCCTTGGGCTTGTGGATGCCTTAATGCAGCCGGAATAGACTCATCGGCATACGTGTCTATGCATTTCAATAAATTTCCTCCTTTCGAATCCGTTTCTACCGTGTTATTGAATACTTTAATGGAACTTTGGCTACCATATCGGCCTGCTTCCGAATAGAATATCTTAGGTATAGTGATGCCCTTATTTTCTATCTTTTGCGAATCGTCTTTGCCGTATAACGAAATAGATGCACCCGAATTGTCTGTCAGCTTGATGTTGAATTCCTGTGTGTAGATGTTGGTCAGTTCTTTTACGGTTCCATGTTCATCCAATAAGAAATTATCCTCTTTCATTCCTCGCTCCGCCATCAGTATGGCTTGTATGACAGAACTTTTTCCGCTGCTGTTCAAGCCCGTCAGTAGCGTAAAGGGTTTTAATGCCAATATGCAATTAGAAAAGGATTTGAATCCTTCCATCTGTATTTCATTTATCATTCTTATAGCCGTTTATAGTTTTCTATTAATCCGCCAATGCAGTCGAAACGCTTTTGGACGGAAGCATATTTCCAACTGTCCCTTGATATCAGATTCTGAAAGTTGATATCATCCAATAGTTTGTAATATTCAGCTTTCATCTCTTCTTGATGAGAAGTCAGGCAAGCATATTCTTTTTCATTAAGCATAGCCAGCATCCCGCCCCACATTTCAAACAGGGCTTTGTTTATAGGAGCACGTCTCATGCCTTCATGACTCCGGCGAAAACTATGCTTACCGAAAAGTCCATATGACCGCCGCATACCTATTATAAATAAGTTTTCTATTTCTTCCGGACTTATTTTCTTTATACTCGTTACAGTCACATGCCCCCGACTAATTAACTTCTTCATGTCATTGGTAGCAAAATCAGGATAAGCATTGATGATTTGCATCGTTTCGCTAAGAAACATGTCCATACTGCTGTTTTTAGGATAATACTCTTTTCCGCGTATCATAAAAGCGATACAACGCAATATCAGTTCGAAATCTTCCATCCGTTTGCCGCCGACAGAATAACCGGTAGCTTCCCCAAAAGACTCATGTTTAGCTAATGAATTGAGCATTTCCGTAACTGGTCCATTATATAAAGCATTTCGTATTTCCTGCTGGGTGAGATACAATCCCCCCGTATTGATACGTTTGAATATATTTCTTTTCACTTCATCCGGAGTTCCGGGATTGATAATGGTAAATGTCAATTCAGTTTCCGCTATCCGGTTTTGCAAGAAAGTAGGCAATTCATTAAAAGTTCTTCCATTATATTGAGTCCAGAATTCAAGTTCCTTCAACTTCATGCCATTCCCCCGGCTATTCTCGTTTCCGTTAGCCAAGAATTCCTTTCCTAAGACAAAGTCTCTTAATGAAGAAAGGCGTTGCAACCCATCCACCACGGTAAACACGCTCTTTTCATCAGCCGAAACATAAAACATAGGAATGGGTATTTTCAACATCAACGATTCTATCAAGCGCGATTTACGCACATCGTCCCACACTTCATGCCGCTGGTAGTCCGGATTAAGTATGATAGTCCGTTGCAAAAGCCTCTTGATGCAAGTCTCCACCAAGATAGTCTTTTTGTCTATCGATATGTCGTTCGGATTAAACGGATCAGTGATGTTGTTTTCCGTCTCCATTGCTTCTTCGTCAAACGTTGGTTCTTTATGTTGCTGTTCCATACTTCAAAAGCACTTGTTTATGCAAAAATAGCGAATTAAGATGAAAAGAAACGATAAATTCACTTTTTTTATTGATGCAAAGATTTTCACTTATCTATCACCCACAAACAATTTCAGTACGGCAATAAACTTTCATCTTTCCTCTTCCAATTTTCATCAATATGTCGCAGCCAATTCCCATTCGATACAAAGATAACGGTTCTTAATTGAATTTCCAAACAAATCATGCTACTTCAATCCGAACAATAATCGGGTAATACGATACTTCTGCAAGATATATTTATGTAAAAGAACAGGGAATACTACTCCCACAACAATCACAATAATAGCTGTCAGACAGAAAACCCAATCATTCTCGGTATTCCATACTCCCGGAATTTTATGCAAGACCGCTTTGGAATACTAAGCGTTGCATATTCAAAAAACCGACATCGGTAAAAGGATTGATGAATTTGCTCATAGTCTTTTTGTTGATGATTCAGAATCTTGAAAATAATTGTTTTATCAGTAAGCCCAAGACCGTTGCAATTCCAAAGCTCAGCAGTGTCCCAGCCAATACATATTCCGTCTTGGCTGTATCTGTTTCTTTAAAGCGGAGTAAAGATTTTGCCGCCACAATAAACCCCACAGCTTCATATTGACCTATCAGGACAAAGACCATTGTAAGTATCCTTTCCAAGTTACCAATCAACGCCCCTGCATTCTTTATACTTTGGCAAGATTCCGCATCGCCGATTTTATACTTTTCTAAAATTAACTTGATGAGGATGTTAGTCGGCTTTAAGCAACATAGGATTGCAAATGCAAATAACGGGATAGATAAAGTATTAAGAAAATCCATGCTTTGGATTGGCAGACGGGATGTCGGCATATATTGGCATGAAATAAAGCATAAGATTAATATATGTGCAAATTGGTCCGTCAGGAAAGACCATAGCCCCCTGCACATATATGTTTTCACTGTATCAATTACCCAATGTGTGCCTCCTATGATTAGAGCAAAAATTCCAAAATCAGTAAACGGAACAAAAGCCCAAGAAAATAAACCTACGACAACTGAATGAATATAGAGAAACGGACTTTTGATTTTCAACAGTTCTTTCTGCTTGCAATATTTATCGCTTTGCAGGTAGAAATCTCCAACTATATGAGCCGTCAATAAGCTCAATAATAACCAGCTATTCATACGTTTTCAAAATTTAGTTGTTCAAAATAGCTCAATGCTTCCTCTATACAGTACCATTTGGCCGAAGTCGAGTGTTGGTTTATTCCAGACTGTTTTACGCCCAATATGTCTGCTATTTCCTGCTCGCTTTTAGATAAAAGTTTATAATAAATGACTTCGCTTTGCCGTTTCGTTGCATTATTAAGCAAGGCGTCCGTCAACATACCGACAGTCTGTAAAGCAGGTTTAAGTTGCTTATCAGCCGGTTCTATGAGGAATGTACCGTTTTTGTTAGGAGTACCCATCCCATCTAATGTTCGGCCTGACAAATAAATAGCCTCTCCATCCATTATGCCGTTTTCCTTATCTACAATGCGCATATCACCTATTCCCATAGCCATACGGATTCCATATATTTGAAATGGTTTTTTCTTTTTTGATTCTGCAATAGGAAACGACTTAATGCAACTCTTGATAATGAGAGCAACCCTGAAGCCGTCCTTAGTCGATGGCAACAGGCACTCCATATAATCCCCTTTTATCAGTCTGCCCCAAAATCCGGGAAATCTCTTCTCGAGTATAGAAAATAAATCTTCTATTCTCTGTTTCAATGCGATGGTTTCTTCTATGGACAAAGATGTGGAAGAAACAATATCGGCAGAAATGGCTGCATACATAGATTGATTCTGATTGATTACTGTAGCGGCAAAAATACAAAAAATATTTCTACCAACCAACTGATTTATAAGTTAAATAGCTTATAATAACAAAACATAAGTAATTTAACTTATTACGCAAACATATAAGGTTAAGCTCTTATTCATACCCGCTTGCAAACATAAACAAAGGCATGTGAAACGAATAAATGAACTTCCATACCATATTATACCATTCTGGTGAATTTTCTAGGTGATAATGCCCTATTACCACAAGAATGATACAAATGGCTTTGGCTATATCAAGGAATATCAAGCGTTGCATATTCGATAGTCTAAGTAACTAATCAAGATTAGCTTATATTAATATGTCTGTTTAGAAACGCAGATTAGCGCAGATAATAATTTAATATGAATGTCCGCATTTCGCCAAATAGCTTGTAGGGGCAGGGGTTGCCTGTCCGAATGTGTCTACGAATATATCAGTTGATGCATCGTGATGATAAATCTTTTCGTCAATAGCCATTTTTTGACTGCTAACCTAAAGATTAGATAGTTAATCCATTTTGACAAACTTATTATAAAAGCCCTTCAACTTCTCCCAATAAATATCTTTACTTAAATTCTCATTGGCAAAGCGGATTGTATTTGCACTTAAATCCGAATATTCATTACCATTCAATTTATCCGCCAATATAAGCTTTTCCCGCAAATCTTCTACATTTCCACTTTCAAACTGAAACCCCGTCTGTCCCTCAATGACAATCTCAGGAATACCACCTATCCGTGCTCCGATAACAGGAATACCCATCGAATATGCTTCAATTATAGTCATCGGATTATTCTCATACCATTCCGAAGGAACAATCACGAAATATGCGTCGTCTACTAAATCTGTCAGTTCTTTACCTTGTTTGTAGCCCAAAAACTCTACCTTTTTCATCGAATTGTCAAGTGAGAACTGTCTCAACTCATCTTCCTTCGGTCCCGTACCGACAACCTTCAGTCTGCATTGTGGCATCTTCTTGAATGCTTCAAGCAATGTTTTCACCCCTTTTTCATAAGACAACCTCCCAAAGAACAAGAAGTATTTGTCGGCAGGCATTGCTTTCGCCTCATTCGTTATTGAAGTGGAAAAATTATAGAGCGTAATGTTTGGTTTGGATTTCAGTTCAGGCATATACTTCTCTTGAATCTTTCTTGCAAAATTACTCACATAGATAAAACCATCAATATATTTTGCCGGATTGAAAAAGGCGTTCCTAAAATACTGCTCTGCGGCCATCACTGCACTCATCAACTTACTGCCTTTACAACAAGTATGCGTAAAACATTTATAGAAATAACGTCCCTGACATTCCTCACAGATTTGCCCATTCCCATTCCTGAATGTATAAGCCGGACATACAATGCGATAATCATGAACAGTAAAAAGAATCGGTATATTATATTTCTTCAGAACAGGAAAAATAGAAGGAGTGATTTGTCCCCACATCAGATGAATATGTGCCAGATCAGGTTTTTCATCTTGAATCAATTGCTCTATCTTTTTTGCAGCTTCAAAATGATAGAAATAATTCACCATATTCTTGATCTGCTTCAATGGTCCCCGACGTGTTTCTTTCGACTCTGGAAAATATTTACTGTAAGGCGAAGGATTATTATCAGCCCATTTTAGTGTAAAATATATCACTTGATGACCATGCTCTTCCAATAACTTACCGGTGTTAAAACATACCGTTTCAGCACCCCCCTTATTGAAATTATATACGTCAATAAGAAGAATCTTCATTATGCTTATATGTTGAGTTACAAATTAAAACCTAATTTTATATCAATAATCGTATTTCTGTCTCTTATACACATCTCCGAGCCCACGAGACGGAGCTACATCTC
>ENA-OXEE01000021-OXEE01000021.1-human-gut-metagenome-genome-assembly--contig:-NODE-21-length-102291-cov-28.0271_pt1 | contig 102291 bp, 76 predicted proteins | sample MGYA00249824_ERZ652242 | MGnify/ENA primary metagenome ERZ652242 (study PRJEB26925, sample SAMN05826943) | human gut metagenome | biome: ENVO:2100002; feature: ENVO:00000062; material: ENVO:00002003... | reverse complement strand
TACACCTTGATCGGTTTTTTGCACATCAGTAATTACTGCTCCTTTTTGAATCTGTGATTGAAGGTCATTGACTAAGCTTTCTACGGCTTCCACACGCTGTGTAAGACCGCTGATGTCTTCGTCATAGTCCTTGCAAGACTGGAACGTTCCTGCAGAGAGCAATAACGTTCCGATCAAAAGTGCACTTAAATACTTTTTTCTCATAACAAAATAAATTTAATTTATAAATTAAAAAACTCAAATCGTTCTAACTCAAGTCGTTACAAACAATTCCCTAATCTGCCGAAACTCCCGAATCCTTTTTGTCTTGTAACCGCGCCGGAAACTGAACTATATATAAATAAGGAGTTGAAAAAGAACGATTTAAATTGCAGGGTTGAAAGAGTTCGTGTGTATGTGTGTGAAAAATGTGCCGGTTTTTGTAGTCCAAAACCTGACGAAAAGGCTGGAATATGTTGCTTGTCATGCCATTAACTTTGTAAAGAATGAGTGGAATGAGGTGCCAAAATGAAAAATTAAAGTAGAATAAAAGGAGTTTTTAAGGCTGATTGTCTTATAAAATTTGGTTTTTTGCATCAGAAAACTGAAATATTTAAAAAGCTTTCAACATGTAAACGAAAAAAGAACTATATTTGCAACCTTGAAATAAACGCATATTAATTATAAGGTAAATAATAAATTAAAAGTAACATGCAAAACAAAGGATTCGTAAAGGTTTTTGCGATATTACTGACACTGGTCTGCGTGTTCTATCTTTCGTTTTCATTCGTGACCCGCTATCACATGAACAAGGCGGCAGAAGACCCGAAAGGAGAAGCACACTATCTTGACTCTGTGATGAACAAGAAAGTCTGGTTGGGCAGTTATACGCTGAAAAAATGTCGTGAGATGGAAATCGGTTTGGGATTGGACTTGAAGGGCGGTATGAACGTCATCCTTGAAGTATCTGTTCCGGATGTAGTGAAGGCTCTTGCTGATAATAAGCCTGATGAAGCTTTCAACAAGGCAGTAGCAGAAGCAGCCAAACAACAAGTGACCAGCCAAGAAGATTTCATCACCCTTTTTGTGAGAGAGTATAAGAAACTGGTTCCAGACGGAAAATTGGCAGAGTTGTTTGCCACCCAGCAGTTGAAGGAAAAAGTGAACACACGCAGCACGGATGCCGAAGTAGAACGGGCATTGCGTGAAGAAGTGAAAGCTGCAATCGACAATTCTTATAATGTATTGCGTACGCGTATTGACCGCTTTGGTGTGGTTCAGCCGAATATCCAGCCGCTGGAAGGTACCATGGGACGTATTATGGTGGAACTTCCGGGTATCAAAGAACCTGAACGTGTGAGAAACCTGTTGCAAGGTTCTGCAAATCTGGAGTTTTGGGAAACATACGAGGCTAAAGACATTGTTCCTATATTGGTATCGGCTGATGAGCGTGCCCGTGTAGCTATGAATTTGGCTTCTGATACGGTGAAAGTGGAAGAGGCTGTAGCTGAAACAGAAGAAGCTGAAGCTGTATCTTCGAAAGACAGTTTGGCAGCTGTATTAAAAGGTGAAACTGTTGACAACAGTGCTGCCAACTTGGAACAACTGAAGAAAGAACATCCGCTATTGGCTGTGTTCCAGCTTAATCAGAGCGGAGTAGGAGCGATTGTAGGTTATGCAGACTACAAAGATACGGCATCAATCAATTCGATATTAAATATGAAGGAAGTGAAGAACATTCTCCCGCGTGATTTGAAATTGATGTGGGGTGTGAAAGCTTCTGAAATGGATAAGACAGGACATATTTTCGAATTGTATGCTATTCAAGTGACTGAACGCAATGGACGTGCACCGCTGGAAGGTGACGTAGTAACGGATGCAAGAGATTCTTACGACCAGTTCAACAAGCCTTGCGTAACGATGTCGATGAACACAGACGGTTCTCGCCGTTGGGCTGCATTGACCAAGAAGAATATCGGAAAAGAAATTGCTATCGTATTGGACGGCTATGTATACAGTGCTCCACGTGTAAATACGGAAATTACAGGCGGTAATTCAGAAATTACCGGTAACTTTACTCCGGAAGTGACCAAAGACTTGGCTAACGTATTGAAATCAGGTAAGATGCCGGCTCCTGCCCGTATCGTACAGGAAGACATCGTAGGTCCGTCGTTGGGACAACAATCTATCAACCAAGGTTTGATCTCATTCGTTGTGGCATTGATTGCCTTAATGACTTACCTCTGCTTGATGTACGGATTCGTTCCGGGTATGGTGGCTAATACTGCATTGGTGCTGAACTTCTTCTTTACGATGGGTATTATGTCTTCGTTCCAGGCTGCTCTTACGTTGTCGGGTATTGCCGGTATCGTATTGTCATTGGCTATGGCGGTCGATGCGAACGTGTTGATTCATGAACGTACGAAGGAAGAACTGAAAGCCGGAAAGAATATGAAAGAAGCTATTTCGGCTGGTTATTCGGGTGCGTTCTCGGCTATCTTCGACTCGAACTTGACTTCTATCATTACCGGTGTCATCTTGTTCTATTTCGGAACCGGACCTATCCGCGGTTTCGCTACGACCTTGATTATCGGTATCATCTGTTCGTTCTTTACAGCGGTTTATATGACCCGTCTGATTTACGAACACTTCTTGTCGAAAGGCAAGTTGCGTAACCTGACATTCTCGACCAGCATTTCGAAGAACCTGTTCCAGAATGCGCACTATAACTTTATGGGTACCACCAAGCGTTCGTTCACCATTTGGGGTACTATCATCGTAATATGCATCATTTCATTTGCTGTACGTGGTTTGTCACAGAGTATTGACTTTACCGGTGGACGTAACTTCGTGGTGCAGTTTGATAAGGTGGTACAACCTGAAACAGTACGTGACCTGTTGGAAAACAGTGTAGAAGACGCTAATATTCAAGCAATCGCTTTGGGTACAGACGGTCACCGCATCCGTGTAAGCACCAACTACCGTATTGAGGAAGACGGTGCTCATGTAGATACGGAAATCGAAGGCATCTTGTACGAAGCGTTCAAGGAAGGCAATTTGATTCCCGAAGGTTTGACATTGGCACAATTCATCGATCGTGATAATACCGAAGGCTGCTCTATCATCAGTTCGCAGAAAGTAGGTCCGAGCATGGCAGACGATATGCGTACCTCGGCTATTTGGGCAGTCGTATTTGCCGTTATCGCTATCGGTTTGTATATCTTGATCCGGTTCTATAACATTGCGTTCAGCTTGGGTGCTACAGTAGCGTTGGCTATCGATGCCTTCTTGGTTGTGGGCGCTTATTCATTGTGCTATGGCTGGATGCCGTTCTCATTGGAAGTCGACCAGACCTTTATCGGTGCCGTATTGACCGTTATCGGTTATTCTATCAACGATAAGGTGGTTATCTTCGACCGTGTGCGTGAGTTTACGCATTTGTATCCGAACCGTAACCGTACCCAGTTGTTCAATGATGCATTGAATACTACGTTGGCTCGTACGTTGAACACCGGTCAGAGTACGTTGATTGTATTGCTTATCATCTTCTTCTTAGGCGGTGACAGTATCCGTAGCTTCTCATTTGCAATGATTCTGGGTGTTGTAATCGGAACATTCTCTTCATTGTTTGTTGCGGCTCCGGTAGCTTATCTGGCTTTGGGAGGTAAGAAAGATCAGAAAGAAGTGAAAGCTGCAAAAGCTTAAACCGATATATCATTTACCACAGAGGGCACAGAGAAACACAGAGGAAAACTAAAAAAAACTCTGTGTGCCTCTGTGCCCTTTGTGGTAAATGCTTTTTCATATATAAACGCACTGAGGTGACATTAGGTGCATTTCTGTATAATTCTAGAAATTCAAAAGTATGTACACTGTTATTAAACGCATGGAAATATCAGCTTCGCATAGTCTGATGCTTCCTTATCCCAGTAAGTGTGAAAATCTGCATGGTCACAATTGGATTATTACCGTATATTGCCGTAGCAAGGAGTTGAATGAGGCAGGTATGGTAGTTGATTTCTCACAAATTAAAGAAGTGGTAAAAGGTCAGTTAGACCATCGCCACTTGAACGATGTATTGCCGTTCAATCCCACGGCAGAGAATATGGCCCGTTGGGTATGTGAACAAGTGCCTCATTGTTTTAAGGTAGAAGTTAGAGAATCGGAAGGGAATACGGTGATTTATGAGAAAGATTAACGAAATATTCTATAGCCTGCAGGGAGAAGGGGCACATACAGGAACTCCCGCAGTCTTTGTACGTTTTTCCGGTTGTAATTTGAAGTGTGATTTCTGTGATACTTTGCATGAATCGGGCATAGAAATGACTGATGAAGCTATCATAGACGAAGTGTGTAAATATCCTTGCCGGATGGTTATCCTGACAGGAGGCGAACCGGGATTGTGGATAGACGATGTGCTCGTTGACGCTTTGCATAAAGCCGGTAAATATGTTGCCATAGAAACGAACGGCACACAAGTCTTGCCTGAGGCGATAGACTGGGTAACCTGTTCACCCAAGGAAGGCACTACGCTTCGCATAAAGCATGTAGACGAAGTGAAAGTGGTTTATCTCGGTCAGGATGTCTCTCCTTATTTATCAATAGAGGCGAAAGAGCATTTCCTCCAACCTTGTTCGTGCCAAAATACAGAAGAAGTAATTGCTTATATTAAAGAATATCCGCAGTGGCGGTTAAGCCTTCAGACACATAAACTGATAAACATTGATTGATTTACGATGAGGGTGTATCAAAATAAAATTCAGCTTTCATTTTGTCATCCTGAACGTAGTGAAGGATCTCGAAAACACAAGCTGATGTACACGAGATTGACTTCGTCGAACGTTGTTTCTTCGCTATGCTTAGAATGACATTACTTTTTGATAGGCAATTCTCATTTTGAGACACCCTCATGGTAAATGAAAGTACCTCGGAGGGGAATCGAACCCCTATTTAACGTTTAGGAAACGCTTGTTCTATCCGTTGAACTACCAAGGCGCGTGTGCAAAAGTACTGTTTTTTTGGATAATTCCCATATTTTTGTTTAGAAAAATAGTAAATAACCTGACTTTTGGCAATAAAAGTGTTATTTTATTTTGATTTTTAAAGGAAGTTCACCAATTTTGCGGGGTTGAATATGAGAACTTTTTAAAAAATAGAATATGGCAAAAGAAATGGTAGTCAAGGAGCTGAATGATGTGGTTGTCCGTTTCTCTGGAGATTCGGGCGACGGTATGCAGCTTGCCGGAAATATGTTTTCTAATATTTCGGCAACAGAAGGAAATGATATCAGTACATTCCCGGATTATCCGGCTGACATCCGTGCTCCGCAAGGTACGTTAACCGGAGTATCAGGTTTTCAAGTGCACATTGGTTCGGGTAAAGTCTATACTCCGGGTGATAAATGCGATGTGTTGGTTGCGATGAATCCGGCAGCACTGAAAACGCAGTATAAGTTCTGTAAGCCTCAATCGGTTATTATTATTGATACAGACTCATTCACCAAACGTGATTTGGAAAAAGCGCAATTCCAGTTGGAGAACCCGTTCTCGGAATTGGGCATTAAGAATGAAGTGGTGGAAGCAGCTATTACCACCATGTGTAAGGAAAGCCTGAAGGATAGCGGATTGGATAATAAATCCATTATGCGTACCAAGAACATGTTTGCATTGGGATTGGTTTGCTGGTTGTTCCACCGCGATATCAAAGTAGGCGAGAAGCTGCTTCGTGAGAAATTTGCCAAGAAGCCTGAAATTGCCGAAGCCAATGTCAAGGTTTTGTATGACGGTTTCCATTTCGGCGAGAATACCCATGCTTCGATTTCCACCAGCTATACGGTGCCGAGCAAGCAACAAAAGGAAAAAGGCCGTTACATGGATATTAACGGAAATAAGGCGACTGCATACGGTCTGATGGCTGCTGCCGAAAAGGCTGGATTGCAACTTTATTTGGGCTCTTATCCCATTACGCCCGCCACGGATATCTTGCATGAACTGGCAAAACATAAATCATTGGGTGTGAAGACCGTGCAATGTGAAGACGAGATTGCCGGATGTTCTTCTGCTGTAGGAGCGGCTTTTGCCGGTGCATTGGCGGTTACTACAACTTCCGGACCGGGTATCTGCCTGAAGAGTGAAGCCATGAACTTAGCTGTAATTACCGAACTTCCGTTGGTGATTGTAGATGTGCAGCGCGGCGGTCCTTCTACCGGTTTGCCTACCAAGTCGGAACAGACCGATTTGCTTCAGGTTTTGTTTGGAAGAAACGGTGAAAGCCCGATGCCGGTCATTGCGGCTAATTCGCCTACCGACTGCTTTGATGCAGCTTATATGGCTTGTAAGATAGCTTTGGAACACATGACTCCGGTGGTATTGCTTACCGATGCGTACATCGCAAATGGTTCTGCTGCATGGCATTTGCCCGACTTGAATCAATATCCGGAAATCTGTCCGCCTTACGTGAAGCCTGAAATGGCTGGCTCATGGACTCCGTTCCAACGCGACCCGAACTCATTGGTACGTTATTGGGCTGTACCGGGTACAAAAGGATTTATGCACCGCATTGGCGGATTGGAAAAAAGCAGCGAGACCGGAGCTATTTCTACAGACCCCGAAAACCATAACCTGATGACACAATTGCGTGCCGAGAAAGTGGCTCGAATCGCTTCATGTATTCCCGATTTGGAAGTGGAAGGATGCGAAGACGCAGATTTGCTGATTGTCGGTTTCGGAGGTACATACGGACATTTGCATTCGGCTATGGATGTTCTGAACGACCAAGGCAAAAAGGTGGCATTGGCACATTTCAAATACCTGAATCCGCTGCCCAAGAATACGGCAGAAGTGCTTCGCCGGTACAAGAAAGTAGTTGTAGCCGAACAAAATATGGGACAACTTGCCGGTTATTTGCGTATGAAAGTAGAAGGTGTTCACCTTTATCAGTTCAATCAGGTAAAAGGTCAGCCTTTTGTTGTGAAAGAACTAGCAGAAGCTTTTAACCGTATTTTAAATGCATAATATAAATAGGAGGAATCAATCATGAGCGAAACAAAATATACAGCAGCCGATTATAAAGCAGGCCAGCCGCGCTGGTGTCCCGGATGTGGCGACCATGCTTTCTTGAATTCATTCCATAAAGCGCTTGCCGAATTGGGCGTGCCGCCCCATGAAATAGCCGTTATTTCCGGTATCGGATGTTCATCGCGTTTACCTTATTATATGAATACGTATGGCATGCATACCATTCATGGACGTGCGGCAGCTATAGCTACCGGTGCTAAGGTGGCTAATCCGAACTTGACTATCTGGCAGATATCAGGAGACGGAGACGGGCTTGCCATTGGTGGAAATCATTTTATCCATGCCATCCGGCGTAATGTAGATATCAACATCGTATTGTTGAACAACCGCATCTATGGCTTGACCAAAGGGCAGTACTCGCCTACTTCGGCACGCGGATTTGTCAGCAAATCATCGCCTTACGGTACGGTAGAAGACCCGTTCCGTCCGGCAGAGCTTTGTTTCGGAGCACGCGGACGCTTCTTTGCCCGTTGTGCGGCGGTAGACGGAGGTCCGTCTGTAGAAGTTCTGAAAGCTGCGGCACATCACAAAGGCACTTCGGTGATTGAAGTATTGCAGAACTGTGTTATCTTCAACGACGGTACACACAATGCCGTGGCTAAGAAAGAAGACCGCGAACGCAATGCCATTTATTTAGAGCATGGAAAACCGATGCTGTTCGGACCGAATCACGAATTTGGCTTGATGCAGGAAGGCTTCGGACTGAAAGTGGTGAAATTGGGCGAGAATGGCATCAGCGAGAAAGATATTTTGGTGCATGACGCGCATTGCGAGGACAATACATTGCAATTGAAGTTGGCTTTGATGGAAGGTCCGGATTTCCCGATAGCTTTAGGTGTGATTCGTGACGTAGAAGCTCCTACGTATGATGAAGCCGTAGCAGAACAAATCGAAGAAGTATCGGCAAAGAAAAAGTATCACAATTTTGCCGAATTGCTTGACACGAACGATACATGGGAAATTAAGTAATACAGCATTCAATCCCCTTATTTTACGCACCTATATCCATCGGCTTACGGATATAGGTGCGTTGCTTTATGAAGCAGGCTTCGTAAGGCGATGCACCCTAATGCGTTTATTCTTTCTCTCCATAGCATAAATCACCCGCGTCTCCCAGCCCCGGCACGATATACGAATGGGCGTTCAGTTCCGGGTCGATTGTCCCGCACCATAAGCTGGTCTTTTCCTCGGGGAAAACCTTTTGAATATGCTCTACAGCCTGGCGGCTGGCTATCACCGAAGCGATGTGGATATGAGCGGGAGTCCCTTTGGTCAGCAAAGCTTCGTAAGCATATTCCATAGATGCCCCTGTAGCAAGCATCGTGTCGGTAAGTATCAGTGTCTTGCCGTTCAGGTTCGGCGAAGCGATGTATTCGATATGGATATCGAAATGGTCTTCATCGAAATACTTGCGGTAAGCCGATACAAAGGCATTTTCGGCACGGTCGAAATAATTGATGAATCCTCTGTGGAGCGGAAGCCCGGCACGCAAGATGGTCGCGATAACCGGACGTACGGCTGGGACATTTTCAATTGCGTGGGCTAAAGGGGTTTGTATCTCTTTTGCCGTATATGGCAAATCCCGGCTGATTTCGTATGCCATAATCTCCCCGATACGCTCGATGTTGCGCCGGAAGCGCAGGCTGTCCTGTTGGATATTTACGTCACGCAATTCGGCAAGAAACTGGTTCAGAATGGTATTGCCGGTACTGAAATCTATAATTTTCATAATTGGTCCGTTTGATAATTTCGGACAAAGATAAAAAGAAATTCACCACAGACGACACAGAGGTACACAGAGTTTTTATTTTTAACCTTTCATTCCTCTGTGTTCTCTGTGTTGAACAAAACCTTTTGCAGAGGAATTGCAAACTCGAAGTGGCATATTTGTTATACAAGTATAAATCTTTATCAATTACGGAATTTTTTCGCTAATTGCTTCTTTAGTTTAAAAAGAAAGCACTATTTTTGTATCGCGAAAAACAAGGCGGAGGTGTTAAAGAACATCTTTCAGACCTGTTAAGGATAACATCGCTAACAACAAAACATTTGATATAACAACCAAATTAAATCATTGGAACAATGGCAAATTTAGATTTAAGCAAGTACGGTATTACCGACGTGAAGGAAATTCTCCACAACCCTTCTTATGAAGTATTGTTCGCTGAAGAGACTAAAGAAAGCCTCGAAGGCTATGAAAAAGGTCAGGTAACTGAACTGGGCGCTGTAAACGTAATGACTGGTATCTACACAGGTCGTTCACCTAAAGACAAATTCTTCGTATACAATGAAGCAAGCAAGGACACTGTATGGTGGACTTCTGATGAATATAAGAACGATAACAAACCGTGCTCGGAAGAAGCATGGGCAGACCTGAAAGCTAAAGCTGTTAAGCAGTTGAGCGGCAAACGTCTGTTCGTTATGGATACTTTCTGCGGTGCTAACCCTGCTACTCGTCTGAAAGTTCGTTTCATCATGGAAGTTGCTTGGCAGGCTCACTTCGTAAAGAACATGTTCATCCGTCCGACAGAAGAAGAGCTGGCTAACTACGGTGAACCTGACTTCGTATCATTCAACGCTGCTAAAGCTAAAGTTGACAACTACAAAGAACTGAGTCTGAACTCTGAAACAGCTACTGTATTCAACTTGAAGACTAACGAACAAGTTATCTTGAACACTTGGTACGGCGGTGAAATGAAGAAAGGTATCTTCTCTATCATGAACTACCTGAACCCGTTGCGTGGCATCGCTTCTATGCACTGCTCTGCAAACACCAACATGGAAGGTACTGACACTGCTATCTTCTTCGGTTTGTCTGGTACAGGTAAGACTACTTTGTCTACCGACCCGAAACGTCTGTTGATTGGTGACGACGAACACGGATGGGATGACGAAGGTGTATTCAACTACGAAGGTGGTTGCTACGCTAAGGTTATCAACCTGGATAAAGAATCAGAACCGGATATCTACAACGCTATCAAGCGCGACGCTTTGCTGGAAAACGTTACAGTTGACGCTAACGGCAAGATTGACTTCGCTGATAAGAGCGTAACAGAAAACACTCGTGTTTCTTATCCTATCTACCACATCAACAACATCGTGAAACCGGTTTCTAAAGGTCCTCACGCTCATCAGGTAATCTTCTTGTCGGCTGATGCATTCGGCGTATTGCCTCCTGTATCTATCTTGAGCGCAGAACAGGCTAAATACTACTTCTTGTCAGGATTTACTGCTAAGTTGGCTGGTACAGAACGTGGTATCACTGAACCGACTCCGACATTCTCAGCTTGCTTCGGCGCTGCTTTCTTGAGCTTGCATCCGACTAAATATGCTGAAGAACTGGTTAAGAAGATGGAAAAAGTAGGTGCTAAGGCTTACTTGGTTAACACGGGTTGGAACGGTACTGGCAAGCGTATCTCTATCCGCGATACTCGTGGTATCATCGACGCTATCCTGGATGGTTCTATCGACAAGGCTCCGACCAAGACTATTCCGTTCTTCAATTTTGTTGTTCCGACTGAATTGCCGGGCGTAGATTCGAAGATTCTTGATCCTCGTGACACTTACGCTGAAGCTACTCAGTGGGAAGAAAAAGCAAAAGACTTGGCTGGCCGCTTCATCAAGAACTTTGCTAAGTTCGAAGGTAACGAAGCAGGTAAGGCTTTGGTTGCTGCTGGTCCGAAATTGTAATTACAATCTCTTTGATAATGAAGGCGGCTCTCCTAAAAAGGAGGGCCGTTTTTTTGCATTCACTCAGCAAAGGCTTATACTTGTGATGGCTTACAAAAAAACGGCAGAAAGGGAAGTGTGAAATCCCTTCTGCCGTTTTGGTTAGCTTGGAAAGTTTTTTATGATATCATTTTTTTGTGAGTTTTTCCATTTATTCGGTTACATTGCCTGTACCGGCTTCGTACACCTTCGCTACCTTCAATTTGCCATTATTGTCCAAAGTCACGATAATCAGCAAGTCTCCAGGCCACGTCATCCAACCGGAATCAACTGATGTAATCATATACTCCTCACGATAAGAAGTACCGAAAGTGATTTCTTTTACTCTTGCGGGAATTTCTTCGGGATAATTGGCAAATGCATCTTTCACAATGTCTTCTGCCTGTTCTATGGAATTTCCATTGCCATCACGGAAGTACCACGCTTTCTGTGTATTGGCTCCTTGAGTTACTGTGAAGTCAATGTTTATTGTACCTTCATCGACTGTCTCTTCTGTCAATGTAAGACCAATCTCTCCTGTTCCGTCCAATGCGATTCCTTCTTCCACAGGTTCTTCCATGCCTATCCAACAACCTCCATAAGCTTCATTGCCTGTATAACCTACTTTATCAGCCAATTCCACTACATTCTGTGGTGCACTTACTTTGCCGTCAGCATCTATAGTCACGGCTTTAATGCAAAAAATACGACCTCCCGTAGAAATGGATTCCGTATATGTTACAGAATTGTTTTCGACATCTTTTTCTATCCACATATGTGACATTTTCTCTGCATCTGACATAATCCAGTCAAGATCATCTCCGACGTTTATATCATAACTATTATAATCCGAGAAGAGCAAACGTACTTTTTGGGCATCATCATTTACTGTTAATGTAATATCTGCTTGATTCCAAACTTCCTGATTAATAGTAGCAGCGGTGATTGTTCCTTTTCCACTCAAGTCTACACCTGCCGTAGTTCCTTGCTTCCACACCACTTTTCCAATTTTTCCTTCAGCATCGATAGGAACAGCCCAAACTACATAGTCTGTAGATGCAGAAAACTCAGTTTGAAACTCTCTACTAAATTCGCCCGTATAAGGTTGTGGGCATTGTGCTGTATTGGCCGCAAGGAAATTCGCTTTTTCCTCATCGCTCTTGGCATCGAAATCTTCATCATCCAATGTGCTCTTATGAGCAATCGAAGTGATGATTTTCGCGCAATTACTGCTTGCGGTGAAGCTTGCCGAAACAGAAGTCATTGTCACGTCGGTTTCAGTAATGGTTACTTCGATTTGTCCTTCGGTAGCATTGACTTCAGGCACGGTAAATTCCTGGGTGTACAAAGTGCCTTCTCCGTTGGCATCCAATGCATATACACCTACCACATAAGTTTCGCCTTCCGAGAATACAAGACCTGAGTTAACACCCTCTTCAGCACTTCCTTTGAGCAAGGTAAGTTCGGTAAACACTTCGTTCTTGTCGCTGGTGTTGTAGGGTTGATAAGGATAGTTCGGGTCAGGATTCAACGAGCGTTGGGCAGATTCGATGAATGTCTCTTCGTTGTAATTTTCAACCAATGTACCACTCATGTCCGAATACTTCGCTACCGCACTAATGGCATACCTTGTGCATTTGATGTTTTTGGTTACTTCTACATCTACCGATACGGCAGAAAGATTCTTGATTTCAAATGTTACCAAGTCTCCTTCCACTTCGGCACTTGCAAGATTGAAGTTTTTAGTTACTTCCTCGCTTTTGGCCTGTTCGTTTTCTGCGTAAACGGTAAGCGTATAATCCGTATCCAGTTTAACCGGAATAGAAAGTTGTGTTTCCTCGTTTCCTGACACACTGGTGTAAGATGCCGTGGCTCCGCCCGACTCTTCACATTTCCAATACCAGGTTTCCGTGTTCGAGGAAGGAGTAACGGTCACTACTGCATTCGATTCCGTTACAGAAGCCAATGTGACTTCTCCTACTTCGATGGTAGGAGGTTCAATGCGGACGGTTTCTTCGTCATCATCGCAACTTGTTCCCATAAAAGCAGCCAATGCCACTAAAGGGAATGCCAATAAATACTTAAACTTTTTCATAGATTTAATTTTTAGTGTAAAAAATATATCTCTCTTTATTCTTCTTCCGGTACCTTGGCTTCGGCCACAATTTCATCGGGCACTTTGTCGCACCGTACATATTTGGTTACATCGGTTTCGTCATCTTTTGCCGTCCAGACCATTGAGCCGGATTCCAATAAATCGGTCACAATGTATTCGTGGTTCCAGTCCCCGTTCCAATAATCATACTCACCGCTGATGACAGCACCGAGATAAGGGTCTTTTTCTATCTCAAAACTGCCTGTGATATAACGGGCATACATACTGTCAAATTTCTGGTACATCTCGAAAGTCCGTTCTCTGCGGTTGAAAGTGATGTAACAGTATAACCCTTCTGCCAGTGGTTGCCCGTTCCATTCGGCAAGTTGCCAAGTTCCGTTCAGGTTTGCCGGAGTAACCTCTAATGTCGGGACTGTAGGTTCATCATCGTCGTTGCAAGACGAGAAACAACATACCAAAGCCAGCAACGCCAGCAGTCTAAAAATATTTTTCATTGTCCTGTATTTTATTTGTTGTTAGTATTCGATACATATACTTTCACGTTTATCGTGCGGTCGGAAGGCCGTCCGTTTATGCCGCCCACCACAATCGGGAAGCTGAACGCTTCTCCTTTATCTTCAGGTAGCAAGGTTTTGTCCACGGTTATGATTATATCCCCTTCACTTCCCGGTTGGATAATCGCCGGTTCCGTATTGAAACAGGCGAACGATGGAATCAGTTGGGCAGACAATCGCATCGGCTTGTCTCCGCTATTGGCGCATAATATGCGTTCTGTAGCTTTTTCACCAGCCGCGAACTGTATTTCCACACTTTGCTGTTTCAGACGAAGATGCCCCATCACGTGCGGATACCTTGCCCATTCGTCAGCTCCCGGAAGCACATTGCCCAATAAAGTTAATTTGGCTACCGGTGTCTTACCTGTTTCTGTCAAGTAAACAAAGGCATTGGCATCCACCGTTCCCGGATGATTTTGGGGATAATAGGTCAATCTTATCTCCCTTTTTTCACCTGGCGTCAAGACCCCTTCCTGATAATCCGCTTTCAGACAGCCGCAAGTGGTTCTCACTTCAGTCAGATTCACCGCTTCTTTGCTGACATTGGTACAAATGAACTTACAGACAAAAGGAGCGTCGTCTTCGGTCAGTGTCCCTATGTTTTCCACTGTCTTGTCCATTCGGATAATTGTCTCCGCATCTTCTTGCAGCGGTGGATTGAGCAAAGAATCAATCTCTGCGCGTGAACGGAAGCGGACATCCTGCGCTTGCGCTGTCAGTCCGCCAACCGTCAAAACGATTAATAACAGTATCCAATAAATATTGATTTTCACTTTACATCCATCCGTTATCGTTCGCGTTCTTGCGTACAGTTACCACAATGGTCTGTGCCTCACCACTGCTTACCTGTACAGTTATTTGCGTCGAACCTGTTTCCACTCCGGTCACAGTCATCACTGTGCCGTTGACAGAAACAGAAGCCACCGCGTCATTGGAAGAAGATACAGTATAAGTCAGCGTTTCTCCATTGATAAAGTAAGCTGCCAAATCAATGGTAGAAGCACTGCCAGCAGATACATATACATTGGGCAATTTCATGTCCGAGCCTGCACCGGCAATATTGCGTAGCAACAAACCGGCATCTACCAGCCCGGTACCCATCTTGCCAATGTATTTACTCAATTCCATTTGAGCAGGAGAAGCTGCCGCATAATTGTGGTTTCTGAAATAGGTCTTGATACGTCCGTCGCCGTAATATACGTCAAGGGGCTGTACGGATTCTTTCAGCAAGGACACAAATTCGTCTGCTGTAAAATGACGGCGCTGCTTTACCGCGTATGATAATCCCAACGCTGCCACACCTGACACATGCGGGCAAGCCATGGAAGTTCCTTCCATATAGCCATAAGCAGGTTGCCCGTTCCGAATCAAGGTAGACAAGATGGAGCCAAGTGTTTCGTTGGTTGTCCCGTTGCCTACTTGTGCCGGATCGTCAGTCCAGTATTCGTCTTCAAGCATACCTACTTTGCCATAATATTCCGTATCTCCACCCGGTGCGGTAACATCTACGGCATCACCATAGTTGGAGAAACTGGAAGGTGTAAAGTCGGCAGCTACAGCCGCCACACTGATACACTTTGAATAAGCACCGGGATAACCTGCCAAATTAGCATATTCGTTTCCGGAAGCAAAAATGGCAAGACCGCCATCGATTACCCCATTGGGCGAGCCTGCATTGTTGATAAAATAGTCCAACGCTTCTTTTTCAAGCGGATAAAGGCTTGCCCATTCATCTTCGGATGACGGACCGGGTGTATAACCTTCAATGGCATTGGCACTGCCTGAATTGTATCCCCAGCTACATTGCAAGATAACTGCACCGTTGTCGGCTGCATACTTGATGGCTTTTGCCTCCTGGTCAAGCGAGACACTGCTTGCGCCCGAGAACACCTGGCACGACATGATTTTCACGCCGGCATTGTTCGCGTCACCACCGGCAATGCCACATACACCGATGCCATTACCGTTTACGGCAGCAATCGTGCCTGCCACGTGTGTGCCATGCCCCGTATCATTGGCATCCGACCAAGTGATGACACCTGAATCTGTCACGAAGTTGTAACCGTACTGGTCGTCCTTATAACCATTCCCGTCAGCATCACGTCCGGCATATTCCTGTTCACCTTCATTCACCCAAATATTCTTTCTCAAATCAGGGTGAGTGTTCATTACGCCTTCATCCAATACCGCCACGATGATAGATGGGTCGCCTGTACACAATTCCCACGCATCAAAACAGTTTACATCGCAACCTGCCAATACCGGCGACTCTATGCCTTTGTCGATGTTGGCATTGGCAAAACTGTAATCACCGGTATTGTGATATCCCCACTGGCTTTCCAATCCAGGGTCGGTGAAAGAAGCACCGCCCGTACGGCTCAATTGTTTCTTTTGCAAGGCAGCCGTACTTAGGTACGTGCGTTTGATATTGGTATCGTATGCGCGCTTGATGTGGCTGTTTGCCTGAATCTTGGATATTTCACCCAATTGGCGGAGACGTTTTACCGCTTCTTGCAAATCTGTGTTTTCATCGAATTTCACCCGGTACCACAAGTGCAAGCCTGCTTCACGTGTACGTTCCTCGTTTTTCTTGTCAACCGGGAAGATACGTTCGAAAGCGTATGTCCCTAAAATATCCAGGACCTCATCGGTAGAGGGAATACCCGAACGGCTCATCATTCCCCTGCTTTTTGCGGCACGGCTGAACGTCTGGTCAAGTATGTCCGTCATCGCCGGGTCGAACTTGATTAGCAGTTCTCCATCGGTAGCGTCTGCCGGGATGGTCACCTCCTGATTCCCTTGCGGTACCGAAGGTTGTCTCACCAAATCCTCATCAGCGCATCCTGACAAAAGCAATGCGAACGAAGCAATATATAAAAGTCTTTTATTCATCATTTTTAGTTTTCCATTCTTGATTATTCACTGTCTGCATTCTCACTTCCAGCTACGTACCGGTAATAATATAGCGGATAGGCTACCCCTTCGTATGTATCCGGATTATCCATATCAGGATTCTGATGCCCATAATAATATGAATAGTCGAAATCATACGGTGATACATTCTCGAATCCCACATTCACACCGGCTGTGTTCTTGCCTTTTTCTTGCTGGTTGAGAATCATACTTCCCGGATTCCATTCCACAAAATAAGGATGATAGAGCAACCAGTTTGGCATTGGGCCGGTCAAGAAGTTCAGGTTGATGGAGAATGAACGTGTAAACGGAAGCACGCGCGGCACCTCGTTTCCATAAACCGGTTCATCGTTCAAGGTCGATTGTACGCCTCTTCCTCCTTCTTCCCGGGTAGTCAGCAGCCAGTTACAAGTGTCTTTGGATATTTTGTATTCCCAATCGTCAACAGTTCCGGCTCCTTCAAAGAAATCTTCCTCTTTGTAGTATGCGTTGTCTGTTCCGATAGCTGCAAGCATTTCGTCGTCAGACGGAAGTTCACCTTCAATATAATTGTAAGACAAGCTTAAAGAAGTCAGTTTCTCCCATGTCAGCAATTGGATGAATGCTTCTCTTTCGGCGTTACGATTGCCTACCGAACCGATGTTAATCCACAAACCGATAGGAATATTGTTATAGACTCCATTCGTACCTGTCAAATCAATAAATGAATCCGAACGGCGGCAACCGGACAAATCCAATGTCTTCAGTTTCGGGAAATTCGTCGGATTGATTACATCTGTCAATGCGGATAAAGAAGCAAAGTTGTTGCTGTTCAATTCCAGCACTTCTAATCCGTCATAACGGCCGTCCACGGCTCCACCAAAGTTGACAAACCCTTTAGGCAAATCTATCAACCCGAATGATTTGATGCTTAACTTCTTCAGGTGCTTCAATTCACAGATGTCCTCACCAAATTCCATTTCACGGCTTTGACGGTTCGTGTTGCTTTCAATCCGTAAATCTTCCAAATATTTCAGGTATCGGATTTCCCGTGGGAATGTTTCTTCTTCCTGCAAATTGAAAAGAATGAAATCTACCGAACGCACACGTCCTACCCATTCGTCAGGCACACGCGTACCATCAGGCAAGCGGTCTGTACGTTCCCACAAGGTTACACCTTCCCAGTTGCGCATATTTTCACCGCTCTCGTAAGGTGCCATGGTTTGTATCTTCTCACAAATCATGATAATGGCCAATGAATCTCCCGCACGGTCGTCAGTGATTCGCAATGCCGGCTTCTGGGTCACGGTCAGCGTCACGGATTCCAACGGATTGCCATTTTCATCCACTAACTGGTCTTCTTCCGGATTAATTGGAAGCAATTTCACTTTGGCGACACGTGTATAAGGAATGGTATTCATCCCCCAATGAAAACGGGCTGTTACAGAACGGGGACGGGCCTTGCGGTCGAGATCTACTTCCAATTCATTTTGATTAGGCAATTCCAGCCAATCTTCGCGTTGTGTCTCAGCTTCTGCCGCATCTTCCGCTGTCGGTTCCTCACCGAATGAATACTCTACGTTTTCATCTATCTTGAAATGCACATTGGTCGAAATGGTCACATCAAAATAACGGTCGTCATAATCTGCCGAACTTTCAATTTCCACATCCGGTTCCTTAATCAGGATTTGTTTGCCGAAGCCAAACTGGGTAATGGTAACGGTTTGAGGCTGTTGTCCTTGCGGAGTGTATCGGATTTCGATGGTACGCGATGTATTCTCCAAAGTGGAATCAATGGCAAGTTCACTTGCTGCCGACCCTACGCCATTGGCAGGAGACACGCTGACCCACGGACCGGACACGCTTGCCACCCAGCTTGTACTGGCCGAAACTTGTATGCGCTCGGTACCGCCTTCAGGACCAATTGCGATTTCTGTTTTGTCAAGGGCAAGTCCTCCCGGTATACCCGGTTCGTCATCGTCTTTACACGATGCCATCAAACTGGCAACCAAGACGAACGCCCATGCTATTTTTGTTGTTATGTGTTTCATAAAATTCCTCTCTTTTTATTCAAATAAGATGTCACAGCCACGGATGTCTTGTGTCTGGTCATAAAACAAATAGTATAATCCTTGTGAAATGGCCGAACATACACTTGACAAATCAATGGTGATATTGGGATTGTCGGCGATGTCCAAGTAATAAATATATGGAGTCATCGTTTCATTCACCTTGCGTATGTCATTCGAACCAATTTGGAATTGGAACAGACTGGGACAAGTCGTAATGCCTTCCGGCCAGTCGCGTAAGATACGGTTACCTTCCGCATCGCGTTGATGGCGAATAGCGAACACGCGCAACGTACTCGGATTCAATGCGTCTGTCGGTACCTGTGAAAAACAATTATAACTCAAGTCGATGCCACTCAAATAAGGAATTGTCGTGGCACGGAAGTCCTCCGACAGTTCAGTCAGTTTGTTGAAACGCAAATCAAATGTCTCCAACATATACGAATTCTTTCCTTTCAACGAACCTTTTGGAATCTTGGTCAACAAGTTTCCACTCATATTCAAGACAGAAATGGGTGAACCGGCAGCAAACAATTGCTTGGGAAATTCGCTGAAACGGTTGTTTGCCAAAGAAATTTCGCTCGCGTTGATTCCCTTGAAAGCATCCCCATTCTGCACCCGTGTAATCAAGTTGTTCGAGAAATCCACTGAGTTCATCACATACACCGAGTTGGCATCGAATATGTCGGGAATTTCAGTCAGCTTGTTATTCGAGAAATTGAATGTTTCCATCTCGTTGGTGAAACCGCAGAAATTTTCAGGGATGCTTTCAATCTGATTATTCTGAAGGTAAACCGTTGCAAATTTGATATCCGAACCAAAGGCATTGACTTTCCGCACTTTGTTGTCTGTCAAATCTATCAGGCCAAGTTTCTTCATCTTCTGCAAAGACGAAGACTCGGGAAATTCTTCCAGGTTGTTGTAACCCATATAAAGGATTTGCACTTTAGGGCCTGTTGTCAACGCATCCGCTAATTTGGTCCAGTCGGCCTTCAATTGGGAAGCGCTGATGCCTCGGTTGCAAGCGATATTCAGTAACTGAAGTTCCGGCAGTTCGAAAATGAAGTCGGGCAAGCGTTCCATATTCTTGCAATTGTAGACTTCCACGTCTGTCAGGTCGACCAGATTTCTCCATGTGTATTCTGTTTCCTGAGAGAATATATAATAAGGAGAAGAAGGGTCGTCGGCATCTGTATATTCTGTACAAATCTTGTCTGCCTCAATCGGGGAATTGGCAATATAGAGTTGTTGCAGTTTGGTCAGACGGGTTACAGCTTTCGATATGCCTGTCAGTCTGTTGGTCGTTGCGCCTACTTGCGTGTCCTTTAACGAGATGCGGTTGCTTTTCACAATCCGTCGCTTGTCAGGATTGGTGTTGATTTCCTCCTGCAACATTTCAGACAAGCCTTCCCGTATGTCATGCTTCAGGTACATTTCTTCATAGTGGCGACGCATCTTTTGCTTGTGCGCTTCGCTCATGTTCGGCGTAATTCCTCCTGCTCCGAACAGTTTGCCTCCTACCGCCTCATCGTGCGAACCGAATGAAAGGATTTGCAGCTCGGTCAATTGCCCGATGGCGTCAGGCACATAACCGCTGATGCCAAAGCCCGACAAAGTCAAACTTGTGACACGGCCTTCGCTATCCAGCGTTACGCCCGGTTGGTCACCCCACATGTCCATTTCCTTATTGAAGTTCCAGTTTGTCCCCATCGGATATTTCACACCATAATAGCTCCAGTTCTTTCCATCCAACGCTTCCCAAATGGCCCGTAAAGCTAGGTAGTCCTTGATGTAATCGGCTGTTTCCGAAAGGCGAATGGGCACAATGGCATCCTTTGTCAGCATATTGTCTGTAACCGTAAACTGGTCTCCCCTTACCGATTGGGTTTCGAGTACGGTTTCTCTCGCTCCACTTTTTGAGTATGTAGTGTAGGATGTCACTTGATAGGTTCCTGTTTCCAGCCATACGGCAGAATCACACCGTGCGGTAGCGATATTCTTGTACATGTCGTCCGGATTGTCTTCATCTACTGATTCCTCGTAGTCTTCTTCGTAAGTCACTTTCAGTTTTTCGAACTTACGGGTAGCCTGAGTAAACGTATTGGTCACCGTCACGTCAATCAGCGCAATGCTGCTGAATAAATATCCTTCGTCGCCGGCAGCACGAGACAATCCGTCCTTCACCAGTTTGAATGTCACCGTACCTCTTGCCTGTGCATCTACAGTCAAATCTTTTACTGTCAACCCTCCCGGAATCACTTCAAACGACTCATCCGCACCGACAGAGATACCTGTTATCACTTCATCCACCTTGTTGAGCAGCCGATAACCCACAATCTGGTAATTGCCGACCACCAACTGCAGCTTGTCGCTACGCAGTCCATACTCGGCATTGTTTTCGTTGTACGCGTTCAACACCAAGGTTTGTGTGATGCTTGTACCTTCGTACAGCATTTCCACTTCAATCTTTTGCGCGTCCGCCAACTTGTCCATATCGGCACGTGAAGCCGGTTCCGGTTGCGCGTCGTTTCCTGTCTCTCCATAAGATGCTTCCTTGTAGAGCTTGAATTGCACATAGCCATATTGGCTTTGTGGCAATTCATCGTCATCATCAGAGCATCCGCTCATGGCCGTGCCCAAAAACACGGCGATGAGTGGAAGCAGGAACCAATTCCAAAATATCTTTTTCGAATTCATGAATTATCTGTTGTCTTGTATGTCTTATGATTCGTCTTTTAATTGACCATTGCCGGAGTAGTGAATACAACTTCACAGTAAGCGGCAATTGTTCCGTCAGCGTTTCTTACGACAATCGCATAGTTGGCTGGCATCGATGCTGTGTCAGGGATGCTTACGCCCCAACCTGCAACTTGAGCCATTATCCATTCACCATTTTCCATAACGGCAGTCATTCCGTTGATAGCCTGTCCTGTAACTCCGGTAACAGTTTCCTTTCCTTCAATGGTTTGCTCCGAGCCCATGCCTGTAGCTTCGAAAACAAGAGGAGTAGCCCACTGGCCGGCTATTACCGACATAATGGTAGAAGGTATGGTAGCCCGGTAAATGTTTGCGTCAGAAGTCATGTTGTTGGCATTCATAATCTGTTCAGCGTCGCTACCAGACAATTTGGTAAAGGTCACATTGCCCCATGTCGTTTCCAATGGGTTGATTTGGTATCCGCCCATACCGTCCTCTGCCGCATAGAATCTTGCGATGAACTCAATCACATCTGCCTGTTCGGTCTTTGCTTCCTGAGTCAGATTGGAAATGATAAAGGAAGAATACTTCGAGGCAATGCCCGTGGAGGTATACGTTTCTCCATCTTCTTCTGTTGTGACTGTCTCAATGATGGAACCTTCCAAATCGCCGCTGATTTCATCATAAACAGCTTTCGGGAACGCCATAACCACCGCATGACGGCTTGCGCCTGTTTCATTGGCTGCTACCGTGAAAGTCACATTCGCCTCATTGGCAGTTACTGTAATCCAGTCCAAATCTCCGTTTGCCGAGAAATCATAGTCAGATTCACCGTTCTGTATAAACTCTACGATTTCATAGTCATCGTTGCGTGCAGTGATTTCAGCAGACAGCTCTGCTGTTTCTCCGTTTTCTGTAACCAACATGCCGTTTGCTCTTACCTGCAAGTTCGGATAATTGGGTGATACGGCCAATGAAGTAGCGTCCATGCCTTCATAAATTACCGGAATCGTGATGCTGCGTTCACCGCTTTCTGTCTCGAAAGTCACGGTGGCATCTTCGCTTATCGCATATTTGAAATTATAATCAGCATTTTCAGTATTGAAAGTCAAGTCGAATGTGCCTTCTTCTTCATTGTTGCGCACGGTCAGCCAATCCGGATATGCTCCAAATCCTATGACTGTGCCTTCCTCTGCCTCTACCTTTACCGAAGTGTACACTTCGCCTGTGGCTGTATTTCCCTTGATGGTCAACGGATGAGTTTCATCATACGTGTTGCCTTCTTCGTCTGTTACAACCAAGGCCTGATATTCTTTTTTCGCACGGGTTACTTTATAGATAACCTGCGATTGCTCTCCCATTCTCAACGTGATTTGGGCCACGGCGTCGTTTTCATAATCCTGACCGTCTTCCGAAACCGTTATCTGAATGGTTTGAGAACCTGCCGCGCCGGACATCGTTGTTTGTTCAAATTCGCCATCAATAAATCTACACCAAGAAGCATCGCTCGACAATGTCCAGTCCATATTGGCATTGAAAGAGATGTTAGCTGTCTTATTTGCCTGGACATTGATTTCTTTCAGTTCCGGGAATGCCGGAGTTATGGTTTCTACTTCGTTGTCATCCGAGCAACCGGTTAGTACAACCAAACACATCATGGCCATTGCCATAATCCAATTGATACCTTTCAAATTCAGTGCTTTCATAATTGTGTATGTTTTAATTGTTATTTTCTTAATATCCTTGTTGTTTCAAATCTTCAGCTTCTCCGTCGCTAATCCATTCCAAGATGTTCGCATAGGTACCTACCGTACCATAGAGAGAGCCATCGTCGTTATATACATTGAGCGTCACATATTGCAGCACGAAATCCTCGCATGTGCTGAAATAAGACGTGTAGGCGGTAGGCTGGCTAATCATCAAGTCACCGTCGCCGTGAATGTTCCCCAAGAATGCTTCGGCGGTTGAGGCAAGTTTCTGTTCTTCCATCTCGACTAACGGTTCCATGTCGTCTTCCGTATCAAATTTCAGCTTGATGTCATAACCGTCATAATACAGGTCGTGAAGAATGATGGTGTTTTCTTCTTCTTCATCCACTTCTGTTGTGATAAGCCGCATCGTGGCAACGCCTGTCCAGTTGTCGCTCGAAAAGAAAGTGGAAGTCACCGTGCAATATCCGGTGAAGTTATGGATATCAAACGGACATACTTTCTGGAGTACCACTTTGGCTTCTGTTCCATACAAGTCCCATTCATCAGCTTCCGGAATGACCAGACGCAAGGCAAATCCCAGCGAGTCGGTCGTTGCCAGGCTTTCATAAAAACCTTTTACCTGCACATTGGTTGCCAGTTCGCCGGCCTTGATGGTTACCGTGTTCGACAACAACCGATAGTGTTTCCCTTCTACGGCATTGCTCTCCCGGTCAATGATTTCCACGGCCAATGTGCGGTCGTAATCGACAGCCCGGGTGGCGGAAACGGGTATATTGAATGTATCATCCGTTTCTCTCACCCCACATTGATACAGTGTATCGGAAAACATCAGATAGTTGGGACCATCATATATTACTCTTTTCGGCTCGCATCCTGAAAAGACTGTCATTGCGGCAATAGCCGCCATTATTCCTATAAGTATCTTTTTCATTGTCCACCTCCTTATCTGTTACTTTCGTTCGGTTCAATCTGCGATCCGGGAGCTTCTATCTCATGCTGGGGGATAGGCCATACGAACATCGGGTCATCAGCCTCTACACGCAAGCGGCTCTCGCCACTCGGGTCGTTATCCAATGACTGGTCTTGGGGCTCACGCTCGAATCCTTTGTGCCAGCGCTTGAGGTCTTGCAGACGGAAACCTTCCATATAAAGTTCTCTCACACGTTCTTCTTCGATGGTCTCCATGGCATTTTCCGCATTTACCGAAACAGACCCTCCGCTCGAATAACGTGCTTCGCGCAAGGTAGAAAGGTCGTTGCTGGCAGCTCCGTAATTCCCTTGGCGGGCATAAGCTTCCGCACGAATCAGGTATTGCTCTGCCAGTCGGAACACTTTCGGCATACATAAACCATAGATGTTATACGACTGGAAGTCCACATTGCCCCAATATTTCTGGAGCAACGGCCAATACAGTCCGTATGCGGTATTGAAATAAGCGAAGTAAGAAGAAGCACGCAGGTCGTTCGCGTTATACAGGTTCAACACCCATGCGGCAGGCACATAGTCGGGAGTCACAGTCACCTGATTATAATTGAAGAATATGGTTCCTAATGCGCCTCCATACGAGTTGATGGTAAATGATACTTTCCAAATCACTTCCGTTCCGTGGTCGTTGGTCCACATATAGTCAAAATAACTTTGTGTGGTGGAAATCATTTCCGTGACTCTGGAAAGAAAATAGTTGCCGCTATCAATAACCTTGGATGCATATTTCTCTGCTTCTTCCCAATCGCACATATACAGGGCCACGCGGGCACGAAGTGCATAGATGGTATATTCATTGAAATATACCGTGTCGAACAGGGCACCGTCCACAGCCGGGTCAAAATCGTCTTCCAACTGAAGCAACTCTTCGGCACGGTCCAAGTCATCCAGTATGAACTGGTAAGATTCCTGAAGCGTCGCGCGTACCATCGGCTCCTGATTGTCGTAATGTTCGTTCAATACAACTCCCAATTGCTGGGTGGCGTCTTCCGGGCTTTCGTATGCCTTGCAGAACAGTTTTACCAGTTCCGAGTAAGCCAATGCACGGGCAAAATAAGCTTCTCCACGATATTGGTCCAAACGGTCAATGTCATCATCGTCTGTCACTTTGGAGGTTACCTTTTCCACATTGTCGAGCAGGAAATTGCAACGACCAATCACGTCATACAAAGCACCGTATACCGCTTCAATGTCGGTATTGGTCGCTTTGATGTCTTTCCATCGCCAAATTTCCCCATACGTGTTCGAACTTCCGTTCACTGCATATACCAAGTCGGTTTGTATGTCCGGCAATAAAGTCAGACCGCCGGAATACAATGCGCTGCTCTTGAACGCATCGTAGATGCCGATGACCAACTGGTTTACGTCTTCCACTGTATTGACCGCCTCACCCGAAGGAATGGCATTCTCCGGATATTTGTCCAGGCAGGAAGAAAAGGTCAAAGCCGCCACGGTCAATACCATATATTTAAACTTTCTGATTGTCATCTTTCTTTATACCTTATTATATATATTAGAATGAAACTTCCACACCGAAAGTGAACTGGCGTGAAGCCGGATATACACCCAAGTATCGGTTGCCCGCATATTCAGGGTCGAATCCTGTAAATCCTGTAAATGTCAGCAGGTTTTGTCCTTGCACGTAAACCCGTGCAGCTGTAAAGAACTTGCTTTTCTGAAGCCACAAGCTGGGCAATGCGTATGCCAGTGTGACATTCTTCAGTCGAAGGAATGAGGTATTTTCCAAGAAACGGTCGTCCAATTGAGCTATCTCACCGTAACGGGGGATATCAGTCACGTCGCCCGGCTTCTTCCAGCCATCGTACAACAGACGTTTGGACTGGTTATAGCCCGAGAAACTTCCGTTGTTCTCTTCAAAGTAACGGTCGTTGTTTAAAACCCAGCGGTCTGCCAGCCAACTGAACTGTGCAGAAAGCGACAAGCCTTTCCAAGAGAATGTGGTACCGAAACCTCCTGCCCAGGGAGCATCGAAAGTTTTTCCGGTCATCACACGGTCTTCTTCACGGAACTCATTGGTGATTTCCCCATCCTTGGTATACCAAAGCTGCTCACCGTTTGCCGGGTTCACGCCGGCATATCGGTTCATATAAAACTCGTTAACCGGACGGCCTACTTCAAAGCGGATTCCCGTGGTGGAGTTGATGTATTCGTTTACGCCGTTATACAATTCTTTCAACTCGTTCTTGTTATAAGAAAGGTTTGCGCTCAGGTTCCACGAGAAATCGCCTACACGGAGCACATCGGCGTTCACATTCAGTTCCACACCCCGGTTGACCATCGTACCTACGTTTTCCCAGCGGTATCCTTCGCCTGATATGGCATACGATTCGGGCACATTCATCAGCATGTTGGTCGTACGCTTGTTGTAAAGTTCGATGTCCACATTGATGCGGTCGATGAAGCCCAAGTGCAGGGCAAGGTTGGTCGTCCAGGTGGTTTCCCAGCTCAAGTCTTCATTGGCACTCTGTTGGGGGTAGATGCCTGCCTCGTCATTGTAATTAGGTCCTCCAGCCACAAGAGCCAAATGGTCGTAGTCGGGAATCGACGAGTTACCTGTTGTTCCCGAACTCAAGGCAATCTGTGCGTTATGCAGCCATGCCACATCTTTCAGGAAACTTTCGTTCTTGATGTTCCACATCAGGCCCACCGACCAGAAGCCTCCCCAACGATTATTCTTACCGAAACGTGAGGATGCGTCTGCACGGGCCGAGAAATCGGCATAATACAAATCCTTGTAATTGTATTCCGCACGGGCAAAAAACGACAGGTAAGCATAAGAAGTATACGAGTTTGCCCACGAGGAAGCACGTGTTCCCGAAGACAAATCGGTCAGCAAGTCATTCGTTTGTCCGTCTGTATATACCTGAAAACCTTCCGACATATAGTTGACCGCTTCTTGTCCCAACATGAAGTTGAAAGCATGGTCGTCCTTGTAATTCCAACGGTAGTTGGCAGTTGTGGTTTCCGTCAGGTTCATGGTATCATACGAACTGCGTCCAGCCGACCCCTGTCCATTGTTGATGATATAACTTGGGAAGGATTGTGCCGCACCGGTGGTATGCGAATAGTCTACCGCAAATTGCGTGCGGATAACCAGGTTTTCTATCGGAGTAATTTCGGCGAATACCGTCGACAAGAGTTTGTATTTTTTGTTCATTACCGGATTGTTCGCCATCCATTCCAAGGGGTTCACGCCTGTACCTGTCCACGTTCCGTCGTTTTGGGAAGCGAACGAGCCGTCTTCTTTAAAAGGATTCCAGTAAGGAAGCATCAGGCGGCAGGCGAAAATAGGATTCGAGATAGAGTTGGTTCCTTCTCCAGTCTGTTCGATTTCTTCGTAAGCGGCCATCGTATTGGTGCCGACTTTCAGCCAATTGCTTGCCTTCACCTCGGCATTCGCACGGATGTTGTAACGGCGGAAAGAAGATTCGGGCGCGATACCTTCCTGGTCATAGAATCCTCCCGACACATAGTAGTTCACTTTCTCTGTGGCACGGTTGATGGAAAGTTCATAACTCTGGAGCGGAGCATTATCCTTGAAGATGGCATCCATCCAGTTTACGTTCGTGCGCGAAATCAGGCCGTAGTCCTGTCCTGTGTCCATCCCGATCATTTTCTCGAATTGGATGCGCTCTTGGGTATCCATCATGTTCCATTCACTGCGTGCCAGTCCGGATACACCGTATTGGGCACGAAGCGTCACTTTTGCCTTGTCCATCGACAAACCGCGCTTGGTGGTAATGACGACCACACCGTTCGACGCGCGCGAGCCATAAATAGAGGTCGATGAAGCGTCTTTCAATACAGATACCGATTCGATGTCGCTCGGACTGATGGTATTGAAATCGCTGCTCTCAATGGGCACGCCATCTAAAATAAACAAGGGAGATGTACCCGAATTGATAGAATTCGTTCCACGAATCTGAAATGTGGCGGCACGGCTGGGTTCGCCCGAACTGGCAATGACCGATAATCCCGGGGCCTGTCCCTGCAAGGCTTGGTCAAAGCTCGGAGCTGGAACGTTTTCCATTTTCTCTGCCTTCACGGTAGAAACCGAACCGGCAATCGTTCCTTTTTTGCGTACACCGTAAGCCACGACCACAACTTCATCCATCAGTTGCGTGTCGTCTTCCATCTCTACATTCAGCACTCCTGTCCGCGGATTGACTTGCAGCTCCAACGTTCTCATACCGATGTATGAAAACACCAAAGTCGCATCATCTCCTTGAACATTCAGCTCATAGTTACCATCCATGTCGGTAACCACACCGTTCACCGTTCCTTTTTGCAGAATAGACACACCAATCAGCGGTTCGTTACCAACTTTCGAGGTCACACAACCTTTCACCACATATCCTTGGGCAAAAGCTGACTGAATGTCTAACATGACAAAAAAGACCAGCCAAAGACATAATCTTCTCATCTTTTCTTTTGTCTGTTAAAATATAGTTGAGTGAATAATAAATAAGCACGATTTGCAGACTCGCCTGCCACTGCAGGCATCGCATTCTTTCATCCGATTCGGAAATCAAAATCACATCAAAAATTATCGCGGGACTTTACATTCCGCAATATGAGGTGCAGATTGAAAAATGTTCTGTTTATGGATACGAAGCTAAACATCGATTAGGCTATTTTTTAAAATCGATGACAAAAGTACGAATAATTTTATTGAAAACAAGCAAAATTCCTTTTTTTAACATGAAAAATTAACCATTTCATCGGTGAATCGCTCCCGCTGCCTGCATTTATAGGGGCCGGCAGCCCTGCGAATGTGTCAGGACGAGCTTTTTCCCCTGTCTCGTCAGCTCTTCTTTGCATGGGAATCACTCTTGCAAAAAGACAAAATAATGATTGGCAATCTTTCGACTTTGGCGGGACGAATGTTTTTTTCTGTAATGTTGTTACTTTATTTGCTATATTTGCCACGTTTTATGAATCAATTAACCGATTAAGAAATGAAAAATGAAAGGTATGAGCTGAATAAGAATTTGGCTCAGATGTTGAAGGGTGGAGTCATTATGGACGTGACTACTCCCGAGCAGGCGAAGATAGCCGAACAGGCTGGTGCGGTTGCCGTCATGGCACTGGAACGGATTCCTGCCGACATACGTGCGGCAGGTGGCGTAGCGCGTATGAGTGACCCGAAAATGATACGTGGCATACAGGAGGCGGTCAGCATTCCTGTTATGGCGAAGGTGCGTATCGGGCATTTTGTGGAAGCCCAGATATTGGAAGCGTTGGAGATTGACTACATCGACGAGAGTGAAGTGTTGTCGCCCGCCGATGGGGTATATCATATAGACAAGACTCAGTTCAAGGTTCCCTTCGTATGCGGAGCCAAGAACCTGGGCGAAGCTTTGCGCCGCATTGCCGAAGGCGCTTCGATGATTCGTACCAAGGGAGAGCCTGGAACAGGCGATGTCATTCAGGCCGTCACCCACATGCGGAGCATGATGCGTGACATCCGCCGTGTACAGGCTTTGGCTGAAGATGAATTATACAACGAAGCCAAAGAGCTGGAAGTGCCGTTGGACTTGTTGCGGTATGTACACGAAAACGGAAAGCTTCCCGTAGTGAATTTCGCTGCCGGAGGTGTAGCCACTCCTGCCGATGCCGCCTTGATGATGCAACTGGGGGCTGAAGGTGTGTTTGTCGGTTCCGGTATCTTCAAGTCTGGCAATCCCGAAAAGCGGGCGCGTGCCATTGTCAATGCCGTAACCAACTATAATGACGCAAAATTGCTGGCAGAGGTTTCCACCGATTTGGGTGAAGCCATGGTAGGTATTAATGAAGATGAAATCACCTTGCTGATGGCAGAAAGAGGAAAATAACCGGGAAAGGATATGCTGAAAATAGGTGTTTTGGCGCTGCAAGGAGCTTTCCTTGAGCACGAACAGATGTTGGACCACTTGGGAGTGGCACATTTTCAAATCAGGCAATTATCCGATTTGTCCTGCCCCATGGACGGGCTGATTATACCAGGCGGAGAGAGTACGGCTATCGGCAAGCTTTTGAATAGCCTGGATATGATGTCTCCGCTTAGGGAGAAGGTGAAAGAAGGATTGCCCGTATTCGGTACATGTGCAGGTATGATTCTATTGGCAAATGAAATAGAAAATGACCCGAAGCGCTACTTGCAAGTGATGGACATCTGCGTGAAACGCAATGCATACGGCCGCCAGTTGGGCAGTTTCTTCACTCATGACCTGTTTGCCGGACAAGAAATACCCATGACTTTCATCCGTGCTCCTTATATAAATAAGGCAGGCGCGCAGGTGGAAATCTTGTCAACGGTAGACGGGCACATCGTAGCAGCACGTGAAAAGAACATGTTGGTCTGCTCGTTCCATCCCGAACTGACGGACGATACTACAGTACATGCTTATTTCATCGAGAAGATGGTAAAGTAGGAGGAAAGCCCAAAAGGGAATCAGATGCCAAGACCTTAGTTGTGCATAGGACATGACTATTGGCTTCTCACTTTCTCTAACTATTGTACTTAAACTGATAAAGCGGACGTGCCAACCCGGCGCATCCGCTTTTTTACTGACAAGTTAAAATATTAGAGAGAATTTAAAAAGACGGCTTGTCACTTCGTTATTAGTTATTGTCCGCAACATCCCACCACACACGCGTTTCGAAGCTGTCTTCTCCTTGAGCTTGGATTGCAGCATTGTAATTATCCATATTAGTTCCGTAATCATCCGGATAATAGATACGCCGGTAAGGGATATGGGAGATGCTTGCCGATGGTCCCGGATAGATTTTCGGCACATTCAACCGCCGCCAATCCGACCATGCTTCTATACCGTCTTGCATAAAGTTGGCAAGCCAGCGCTGCATGCCTATCTTTTCTATCCTTTCTTCATCCGATCCGGTAAAGGCTATATCCGGTTGGGCATAATATGCGTCAAAGCTGCTTCCCAAATCGTATTGGTCGAATGAAGCCTGAATGCCTTGACGATAATAATTCTCAGCTTGGCTTTGGTCAATCCAACCACGTACGGCAGCTTCGGCCTGAATCAGCAAGATGTGTGAGGGGGAAATGATAGTTATCGGCGTGTTCTGCGCTTGATAATAACGAGGGTCAAAAGTAGCACAGTCCGTATATTGCGTGATGTCCGACTGCAAAATACCGAAAGGAACCCCAGCATATTCTCCTTGCGAATTAGGCTCAGCATAAGCTTCTATGCGTGGGTCGTTATAAGCGAGCAACTGATCCAGAAGAGTCTTTGACGGAGCAAAGTCGGCACGCCCATCTACTACAATATTGGTATAGAGAGGATTCTCGTTCATCTCTTCGCTTACAAAGTTATAGACCAATGCGTCAGAATTGTCAGTCATACCACCATCGGCATACGCACGGGAAAACCGTTCACATCCGGAAGAAGGATCTACATCCGAAAGCTTAATCGCCATCATCATGCGTAGGGAGGCATTGAATTTCTTCCATTTAGAGATATCTCCGTTATAGAGTATGTCATACGTGCCGTCTAAATCTCCACTTTCATCGAATTGCGCATACGCTTCTGTAAGGCGAGTGTCGAGATCTGAATAGATGGATTCTTGTGTATCGTATGCCGGAGTGAAATTTCCCGCATCTCCTTGCAATGCTTCCGAATAAGGAATCATGCCCAGCACATCGGTAATGTGCATATAGAAGTAAGCACGCAATGTCTGCGCCACGGCTATTTGGTTTTCATTGCTTCCCATCTGCAGCACGTTTGAAGACTGGCTAGTCGATTCTTCAGTGTTCAGCGAAATGATTTCTTCCAAATTTTGTAAATCTCTGTAATAGAAAGCCCGCGTATCATAGTCTTGCAATCCAAAGTTGGAATATTGGATATTCTGCCGTTCGGACAAATATTGCGGAAACAATTGTGTCCACGGGTTATAAGTGCCATTCAGGGCAAAAAGATACGTATCCATACATACCCGGGTAAACAAAAAGCGTGTATCCGGAGAAGAAGGATTGTTAGGGTCTACAGTCAAATCTCCGAAATTGCCACAACTGCTCAAGCCGGTAACTCCGACAAAAATAAAGAGCATTTCCTGTCTCAGCATATCCCTCTACCGCCGCATTATGGTTTTTGCGGTAAGTATATTTGTAGTCTACTGATATTTTCAAACGGTCAAAGGGTTTGAACTCAGTCCGTACGGACAAATAACGCCGTGCCGCATCGCTATTGGGAGTGATGCCTTGGCGTGACACGTTAGAGAATGACACACGTGTAGAATAATCTTTGCCTGAACGTGAAAACGCCACGTTGGTCGTATTGCTGAAACCGGTTTCAAACAAATCGCTCAGCTTCAATTGTGGACTCCATGAGGTTGTCTGTCCGAAACGTGGGTCGCTCGGATCCCATGCGTATGCTGGAAGATATTGCTGGCCATTGAAAGCCGGACCCCAACTGGCATCGTTATTATAGTCATAATATGCCTTGCCGTCCAATGCCTGCAGATATGACGGGTGTCTGCTCGCATCATAATGGAATACAGGAAGTTCCGCCTCAGCTCCCAAATAACCTCCACCATATTGGTTTTGCATGTCAAAATGGTCGTACATCTTTTCCCATGCGAAAGTATGGCTTACATTGATTTCTGTATGCCCTTCCTGTCCTGAACCGTTTTTTGTGGTGATAATTACGGCACCATTGCCACCACGTGAGCCATACAAAGCCGTAGCTGCAGGGCCTTTCAGTACGTTAACTGATTCCACATCGTCCATATTGATGGCATTGGCATCTTCCGAAATAATGCCATCAATGACATAAATCGGTTCTACTCCACTGGCATCAGTCAAAGAAGATGTACCACGCAAAATGATACGTCCGCTATCAAACGTGGCACCTGATGAACCTAAGAAACGGATACCGGACACTTTGCCCGCCAATGCATTGTTCAAGTCTGTTTGCCGGGTAATGGTCAAATCTTCTGCCTTTACGGTCTGAGTAGAATATCCCAATGATTTCTCATGGCGGGTAAGTCCTTGTGCTGTAACTACCACCTCATCCAAAGTTTCAGTATTAGGTTCCATTACAATGTTCATCGTTCCGGAAGTAATATCAACCTCTTTTGTGTTCATACCGATAAAAGAAATACTTAATGTCTTGGCAGAAGCCGGCACGTTGGAAAGATTAAAACGGCCTTCCACATCAGTAATGGTTCCCATGGTTGTCCCTTTTACTAAAACAGATGCTCCCACTATCGGCAACCCATCGTCTGCGGAAGTCACAATTCCCCTCACTTGTCTCCCTTGAGACCATAAAATGCCTATTCCAATACATAGAAAAGACAACATTAAAACAATTTTCCTTTTCATAAACTCTCTCGTTTAGTTAAACAATCTTTAATTAATACAGCTGTCATAACCTGTTTTATTGAATTTTTCGCAAAGTTATAAATAAAAGGAAAATAAAAGCAAATATTTTTGCGTTAAAAATGAAATTTTCATGATGATTTTATGTCAAATGAATGTTATATACGATATTTATGCATTAATTAGTAACTAATATTGTTAATATTGTTCTATTTTGAAAGAATATGTTCTATTTTTTATGGTGTTTATCATATAATCAAATAGTCTGAAAATATGCTATTTTGCTTTCTTTTTTATATGTAGAAAAAGGCGAGATATTATAGTGGACTGATGTAGATAGCTGGAAAAGCATAAGAAATTATATGGTATAGGAAGTATAAATATTATGAAAAAACAAGTCAATGATTACATCGAATGCTGGAAAAGTGTAATTTTGCGCTGGGTTTTAAAAAGGCATGCTTCTATGTTTGCACTCAAGGGGTTGGGTGGAGACAGTTCATGAATGACAAAGAGTTGTTTTTAATATAAGATTTATGAAAAGAAGCATTTTTGTGGTTTTGTGTTTATGCTTTACGATGCATGTTTTCTCACAAAACCTGACTATTAAAGGAGTGGTTTTAGACGAAACCGGACAATCGGTTATCGGAGCTACAGTATTAGAAGAAGGAACCGAAAACGGGACTATCACCAATTTGGACGGTGAGTTTTTCTTGACCGTAGCAAAGGGTAAGTCATTGGTGATTAGTTATATCGGTTTTGAAACGCAACGCATACGTGTTGTGAATGAAAAACAATTAAAAATCATCTTGCACGAAGATTCCGAACTCTTGGATGAAGTGGTCGTTGTTGGGTATGGCGTAAAGCAAAAGCGTTCTACTATGACTACAGCTATCTCGAAGATGGATCAGAAAGTCTTGCAGAATGCAGCCCTTTCGAATGCGGCACAAGCTTTACAGGGGACAGTTAGTGGTTTGCGTGTGACGAATACTTCAGGAGCACCCGGAAGTGCGCCTACTATCGTATTACGTGGCGGTGCAGGTATAGAGAGTGCGGGTTCTCCATTAGTTGTAGTAGACGGAGTAGTGCGTTCCATGAGCGACATCAACCCTTCCGACATCGAATCCATTCAGGTATTAAAAGACGCGGCTTCTACCGCTATCTATGGTGCACGTGCCAATAATGGCGTTATCTTAGTACAGACCAAAAAAGGAAAAGCCGGACATACGCAGGTGTCTTATAAGTTTAAGGGAGGCATGAACTTTGCCCGCAAAGGTTACGAGTATATGGATGCCGAAAATTACATTCGCTTCGGACGTTTGGGACGCATGCATTCAGGAGGCAGTATTACGGATATCGACAACACGAGAGGCTATGGTGCGGTATATGGCGCAAATAATCCCGAACAGTATTCCATCCGTTACTTAGACGGAAACGAGAATCTGTTACAAGAAGGCTGGAAGCAAATGACCGACCCGGTAACAGGCAGACAAATCGTATTCAAAGATTATGGAACCACCCTGCGTGATGAGGTTTATAAAGACCCGGCTTTCACACAAGACCATTACTTGAGCTTCAATGGAGGAAGCGAGAAAGGCACTTTTGCCGCTTCATTGGGATATTATTCCGAAGACGGAACAGTGAAAGGTACAGAATACCGTCGGTTCAGCGGTACATTGAACGGGAATTATAAAGTATTGCCTATTTTAAATATCAAAGGAGGAGTAAGTTTCTCTACGTCTACCGCTCCGGAATTGTACTACGATGACATGGCAGACCTTTTCGAGCGTATGCAGAGTATGGAACCGACATGGAAACCTTTCTTTGATGACGGTTCGCCTAACTACGGTTACGGCAAGCGCGATGGCAACCCGCTCTATTGGCTGGACAAACTGACCAACAAGAACAATACCCGCAAGACAACGCTGAACATCGGTGCCGATTTGGAACTGGTAAAGGATAAATTGTTTTTACGCGAGAACAGTTCGATTTATTACGAAGACTATACAAGGGAATTGTTCGACAAAGAATACCGGGATTATTGGAATGTCAATACGGAGCGTAAGGCTTCATTTGCTTATCAGCGTACCATTCAGCAACAGCATAGCGTGCAATTAGAGTACACCGATACATTTAAAGAGAACCATAATTTCTCTGCCATGCTGGGAGGCGAATACTTCGAAAATCAATATACGGAATATAGCGGAAGCGGTCAGGGAGCACCTTTTGATGATATTCCTACCCTAAATGCCTCAGGAAATGAGAATATGACCGCTTATTCCTATCGCGAAGGCTACCGCATTGCTTCGTTCTTCGGACGGGTCACTTACGATTACAAACGCAGGTATCTGTTCACGGCAGTAGCCCGTTATGATGGGATTTCCCGTTTATCGGATAACCGTTGGGGTTTCTTTCCGGGAGTCTCTGCTGGCTGGAACATTCACGAAGAAGCGTTTTTCCATGATAGTCCGCTTGCCAATGTAGTTTCTACATTAAAGCCGCGTATTTCGTATGGCATCAACGGTAATGTGAACGGCATCAGCAATTATGACGTCTACGGACTCTACGGACAGGCAAGCGGAACGCATCCTTATAACGGTGTGAACGGCATCTTGAATACGGCGGTCATTAATTCGCAATTGCGGTGGGAGAAAAGTAAATCATTCGAAGCAGGCTTAGACCTCGGTTTCCTGAATAACCGTTTCAATTTGATTTTGGATTATTACAACCGCACGACTTCCGACCTGCTGACCGATGTTAACTTGCCGGGATATACAGGTTTCGATTCGTTTAAAACCAATTTGGGGACATTGAGGAACAGCGGTTTTGAAGTGGAAGGCAATTTGAACTTGATTACCAATCCGAAAGGATTTAATTGGAATTTCTCGTTCAATGCATCGTATGTTTTCAATAAGATTGTGAAATTGCCGGATAACGGCAATGAGAATAACCGCCAAGGAGGTTCCCAGGTTTGGGACCCTGCTTCTCAACAAGTTATTTGGGTAGGAGGATATCAAGAAGGACATACCTTAGGGGATATTTATGCGTATCAGCAAGTGAAAATCCTGAGAGATGAAAACGAAGTGGCACAATTGGCTGGCAACCGCATCGACATGATTGCCGGGCTGTACGGACCGAATGTCAGTGAGGCAGACCGTCAACGTTACGGATTGACCAAACCGATTGAGGCAGGTGATGTACTTTGGGCAGACTTGAACGGAGATAATGTTATCGACCAATTAGACCGTGTAAAAGTAGGCAACATCTATCCGAAATGGACTGGCGGTTTCAGTACTACGCTTTCATATAAGAATGTGTCATTGTATGGTCGTTTCGATTTCGCCGTCGGACATACCATATTAAATATGGTGGCGATGCGGTCTATCGGACAATCGGTCGGATTCAAGAACATCATTGCGGATGGCTTGGATTGTTGGACCGCTGAGAATCCGGACACAGATTTGCCTAAATCCTACTACGATGATTCTACCAATAAGAAGAATATCTACCGCGATACGGCAGGAAGTGATATAACGAGTGTTGATAATCGTAGTTCGCGTTTCTATGAAAAAGGGGACTACCTGGCTTTGCGTGAATTGACATTAAGTTGGAAATTGCCAGCAAAATGGATTTCGAAAATTCATATAACCGATGCTTCACTTTATGTCACGGGACAAAACTTATTCTATATTACAGGATATAGCGGTACTTCTCCCGAAGCCCCATTGGTTTATCCGGGAGTTGATACTGGGCGTTATCCCACTCCGCGCACGGTATTGGTAGGTGCGTCTGTTTCATTTTAACCGATAATTTTAAAAATAACGAATACAATCATGAGAAGAAAAATACAAATGGCGGTAATGGCGGTTGTTGCAATATGCTCGTTAAGCAGTTGCTTGGATATGAGCCCAATCAGTGAAATTACCGATGAAAATATGTGGAAAAACGAAGGGCATTTCACATCATTTATGTATGGTGTGCATAGCCGTTTACGTGATGTAGATGCGCAATATTTATTTATGTTGGGCGAGCTTCGTTCGGATATATATAATGTAGGAACCGGATGGACAGGTGAAAGTAATCAGGTCGAGGAAATTACTTCGAATACGTTGACTGAAGAACGTCCGGGCATTGAAAATTACGGCGGATTGTATTACAATATCAATCAGATAAATTTGTTTATTTCGCGTGCTTCAGGTACGGATTTGTTAAGTGAGACCGACCGGAGTTATTATTTGGGTGAAGCATACGGACTGCGTGCCTTTTATTATTTTCAGCTGTTGCGTTCGTGGGGAAATGTGGTTTGGAATGCAGAACCAAGTTTGGGGTTCGAGGTTGGTAATCTGGAACGCCCGGCTACTGACGCAACGGTTATTATGCAAAATATCAAGAACGATATAGCTGCTTCTGAGGCTTCTTTCGGAGAAGATTATTCATTCCGCGCCGGACGCTCATTGTGGTCGAAAGCTGCTACATTGACCCTAAAGGCTGAAATCTATCTTTGGTCTAGCAGACAGATGAATGGCGGAATGAATGATGCACAAACAGCTTTGGATGCTTTGAATGACATTCAAACGCATATTTCGCGTACAGATTTGGATTTATTGCCCGATTTTGCTTCTGTATTCGATTATGAAAATAAAGGAAACAACGAAATCATTTTTTCACTGCATGGAGCATACAATGAAGCTGATTTGTTTAACGGAGGATGGCGTAATCACATGATTCCGCAACAGACTACTTTAAGCAGTTATTATGAAAGCGACGGTTCTCCTATTAATTTAAATTTTAATGGCAATGTCTATTATCCGCTTCGCGAAGAATTATATAGCCGGTTTGATGAATCAGACACACGCCGTGAGGGGACTTTACGGGCTGTTTATAGCAAAGAAGAGGCAGGATTGGTCTCTTATGCTGGTTGTTTTGCCTATAAATACCGGGGAATGACGCCTAGCGGTGCTTCTTACCGTGAGTTTTGTGATGATTATCCTATTTACCGTTATGCCGATGTATTATTGTTGAAAGCAGAAGCCGAAGCTTTGCTTGGGAACAATCCGGCAGAAGAAATAAATCAAATCCGCCGCCGGGCGTATGCCGATGCTTATGATGAGGCAACTATGGGCTATCCACATCTGACGGGCGATGATGAAGGAATAAATGAGGTGCTTTTGCGCGAGCGTCTGCGAGAATTTATGTTCGAAGGCAAGCGTTGGTACGATCTCCGCCGTTTCGGACAAGAATATGTGATGAAGTATTCATCCTTACAGAATCCGAATCATCTGCTTTGGCCTATCGACACCGATACCATGACCGATAATCCCGCATTAGAGCAAACGCCCGGATACGAATAAGTTTGTAAGTTTTAAAGCTTTAAGTTTTTGAGTTTGTCACTTTGTTTGTATATTCGCAATTGGTTAATATGAAAACGCAGATTTTCGCAGATTAACGCAAAGTATTATTTAAATCGTATTTTTATGCAGAGAATAAAATGAAAATCATCTGCGTTAATCTACGGAAATCTGCGTTTTTTAGTCCAATAATTTACAAACCTAAATTCAAAAGCAAATGAAACATGTATTAATTGCAGCTCTGTTTTTGCCCTTAATGGCATGCGGAGGAAACCAACAAGCAGAAACAACCAATGAAGTTGCGCAAGACAGCACAAAGAACCAAGTAGTGGAAACCATTATGACGCGCCGAAGCATCCGCCAGTATAAGCCGGAAGCCGTGGAACGCGAAAAGATGCAGATTATCGTGGAATGCGGCATCAACGCGCCCAATGCCATGAACCGCCAGCCGTGGGAAGTGCGTGTAGTAGATAATCCCGACTATATCAACGGAGTGACCGAATTGTATAAGAAAGCCAATCCGAAGGTTGCAGCCGATTCTACATTCCGCAACATGTTCCGCAATGCCCCGACTGTAGTCTTTATCGGACACGACACGAAGTCGGAAAGCTCGCCTTTCGATTGCGGTCTGTTGGCAGAGAATATGATGCTTTCGGCATGGTCGATGGGTATCGGAAGCTGTTGTTTAGGCAGCCCTGCCAGTTTTATGAGAAGTCCCGAAGCAGCCGAGTACCTGAAAAAACTGAACTTCAGCGAAGGCTACGAATTGCTTTATTGCATCGGTTTCGGCTATCCCGATGAAACTCCTGCTGCAAAACCTCGTGAGGCAGGCAAGATTCAATTTATCGAATAAGATAAGGCGTTAAATACCTTTGCATTTCTTGCATTTAAAGACATCAGGGTTCATCGGCTTACGAAGCAAGGTTCGTTGGCAGATGGACCCTGCTTCGTAAGCCGATGAACCCTGATGCGTTTTCTTGTCCACTCCAGCATTTTACCCAATTAACTGTAGGGGCGTATCGCATACGCCCGAAAATATCCACGTGGATAAGTTGGTGTATGCGGGGCGTATGCGATACGCCCCTACATTGGCGATTTTGCGGATATTCATTATAATTTATAGTCCGAAGATGAACATTTAAAGAATTATTTCCGTAATCCTTTGGGTTATCTCAATAAATCTTCTAATTTTGCAACATGAAATGAACTGTAGAGGAAGAATTTTTAGTTCTAACAATTAAATAATTTAAATTCAATCATTTATGTGGTTAAGTAATTCATCTATTGGAAGGAAAGTGGTGATGAGCGTAACAGGTATCGCCCTTGTCCTATTTCTGACATTTCACATGTTGATGAACCTTGTGGCATTATTCTCGGCAGAAGGTTATAACATGGTATGTGAATTCTTGGGTACTAACTGGTACGCTTTGTTGGGTACATTGGCGTTAGCAGCTCTGTTTGTAATTCACATCGTTTACGCTTTCTGGCTGACGATGATGAACCGTGCGGCACGTGGTAGCGAACGCTATGCTGTAAGTGCAAAGCCTAAGACAGTAGAATGGGCTTCTCAGAACATGCTGGCTTTGGGTGTAGTTGTTATTTTAGGTTTGCTTTTGCACTTGTTCAATTTCTGGTACAACATGATGTTTGCTGAATTAATCGGCAATCCGATGATGGGTGGTCTGGAAGCTACAGACGGCTACGGTTACATCATGGCTACTTTCTCTAATCCGGTGTTCTTCGTATTGTACATCGTTTGGCTGTGTGCTTTGTGGTTCCACCTGACTCATGGATTCTGGAGCGCAATGCAGACTTTGGGTTGGAATAACACTACATGGATCAACCGTTGGAAGTGCATTTCTAACATCTATTCTACTATCATTGTGCTGGGCTTCATGCTGGTAGCAGTAGTGTTTTTCGTAAAGGGTTTATTCTAATAAGGTGACAAGTTAACAAGTTGGCAAGCTTCTAAGGTTTATCTTGTCGACTAAAAAAAGAAAACAATTATGACTAAGATACTTGATTCTAAAATTCCTGAAGGTCCGATAGCTGAAAAATGGACCAACTATAAAGCTCACCAGAAATTGGTGAACCCGGCTAACAAACGCCGTTTGGATATCATCGTGGTAGGTACTGGTTTGGCTGGTGCTTCTGCTGCCGCTTCATTGGGCGAAATGGGATTCCGTGTGTTCAACTTCTGTATTCAGGATTCTCCGCGCCGTGCGCACTCTATCGCTGCACAAGGTGGTATTAATGCTGCAAAGAATTATCAAAACGACGGTGACTCGGTTTACCGTTTGTTCTACGATACTGTAAAAGGTGGTGACTACCGTGCTCGTGAAGCTAACGTTTACCGTTTGGCTGAAGTTTCAAACAACATTATCGACCAATGTGTGGCTCAAGGTGTTCCTTTTGCACGTGAATACGGAGGTCTGTTGGCAAACCGTTCGTTCGGTGGTGCACAGGTTTCTCGTACTTTCTATGCGAAAGGTCAGACCGGTCAGCAGTTGTTGTTGGGTGCATATTCTGCATTGAGCCGTCAGGTAGGTGCAGGTACAGTAAAATTGTACACCCGCTATGAAATGGAAGATGTTGTTATCATCGACGGTCGTGCACGCGGTATCATTGCCAAGAACTTGGTAACAGGTAAATTGGAACGTTTCGCTGCTCATGCTGTAGTAATCGCTACCGGTGGTTATGGAAATACGTATTTCTTGTCTACCAACGCTATGGCATGTAACTGCTCTGCAGCAATGGCTTGCTATCGTAAGGGTGCGTTCTTCGCTAATCCTGCATACGTTCAGATTCACCCGACTTGTATTCCGGTACACGGTGACAAGCAGTCTAAGCTGACTTTGATGTCTGAGTCTTTGCGTAACGACGGTCGTATTTGGGTTCCGAAGAAATTAGAAGACGCTAAGGCATTGCAGGCTGGAACAAAGAAAGGAAGCGATATTCCGGAAGAAGACCGCGACTATTATTTGGAACGCCGTTATCCGGCATTCGGTAACTTGGTTCCACGTGACGTTGCCAGCCGTGCGGCTAAGGAACGTTGTGACCATGGTTTCGGTGTAAACAATACCGGTCTTGCCGTATTCCTCGACTTCTCTGAAAGTATCGAACGTTTGGGATTGGATGTAGTACGTCAACGTTATGGCAACCTCTTCGATATGTACGAAGAAATCACCGATGTCAATCCGGGCGAATTGGCAAACGAAATCAACGGTGTGAAATATTACAACCCGATGATGATTTATCCGGCTATCCACTATACAATGGGTGGTATCTGGGTTGACTACGAACTCCAGACTTCTATCAAGGGTCTGTTCGCTATCGGTGAATGTAACTTCTCTGACCACGGTGCAAACCGTTTGGGTGCTTCTGCGTTGATGCAAGGTTTGGCAGACGGTTATTTCGTATTGCCTTACACGATTCAGAACTATTTGGCAGACCAAATCACTGTTCCCCGCTTCTCTACTGACCTTCCGGAATTCGAAGAGGCAGAAAAGGCTGTTCAGGCTAAGATTGACCACTTGATGGGCATCCAAGGCAAGCGTTCAGTTGATTCTATCCACAAGGAATTGGGACACATTATGTGGGAATATGTAGGTATGGGACGTACTGAAGCTGGTTTGAAGACCGCTCTTACCAAACTGAAAGAAATCCGTAAGGAATTCGAAACCAACTTGTTTATTCCGGGCAAGAAAGAAGGCATGAATGTAGAATTGGATAAGGCTATCCGTCTGAATGACTTCATCACTATGGGTGAACTGATTGCTTACGATGCATTGAACCGTAATGAATCATGCGGTGGTCACTTCCGTGAAGAATACCAGACAGAAGAAGGTGAAGCTAAACGTGATGACGCAAACTACTTCTACGTATCTTGCTGGGAATATCAGGGTTCAGACGATAAAGCTCCGGTTCTCTACAAAGAACCGCTGGTTTACGAAGCAATTAAGGTACAGACTCGTAACTATAAGAGCTGATTTGTGAAGTTAAACAATTAAAGAATCTTAGTAAAATGGATAAAAATATATCATTTACGCTGAAAGTTTGGCGTCAGAATGGACCTAAGGAACAAGGTCATTTCGATACATTCCAGATGAAAGATATCCCGGGAGATACTTCATTCTTGGAAATGTTGGATATCTTGAATGAGCAATTGGTTGAAGCTGGTAAAGAGCCGGTAGTATTCGACCACGATTGCCGTGAAGGTATCTGCGGTATGTGTTCTCTTTATATCAATGGTCATCCGCACGGACCTGCTACAGGTGCTACTACCTGCCAGCTTTATATGCGCCGTTTCCATGACGGCGATGTGATTACCGTTGAACCGTGGCGTTCGGCTGGTTTCCCGGTTATCAAAGACTTGATGGTAGACCGTACGGCTTACGACAAGATTATGCAGGCAGGAGGTTTCATTAGCGTCCGTACCGGTGCTCCGCAGGATGCCAATGCAATCCTGATTCCGAAACAAGTGGCTGATGAGGCTATGGATGCTGCTTCTTGCATCGGTTGCGGTGCTTGTGTAGCTGCTTGTAAGAATGGTTCGGCTATGTTGTTCGTATCTGCAAAGGTTAGCCAGTTGAACTTGCTCCCGCAAGGAAAACCGGAAGCTTTGCGTCGTGCGAAAGCTATGATTGCCAAGATGGATGAATTAGGTTTCGGTAACTGCACCAATACCCGTGCTTGCGAAGCTGAATGTCCGAAGAACGTTTCAATCAGCAACATTGCTCGTTTGAACCGTGATTTCATCAAAGCAAAACTGAAAGACTGATTCTTTTAGATAGATAACAAAAAGTAATGTCATCCTAAAGTGAAGGGTCTCGTGTACATCCGCTTGTGCATTCGAGATCCTTCACTGCGTTTAGGATGACAAACGATAATAGGCTATTTCTATTTAAGACAGTTTTTTGCTGTATAAAACCAGCCTTTGTAAAAGAAACTTAAACATTTTGTAATATTCCTGCAAAGCATTGCGGGATTGAAAGGAATCACTATCTTTGCATTGTGATTTTTTTCATAGTATTAGATTTAAGGTTAACAAGGTTGGGAGAAAGCGTTCTCCCATTTTTTTGCTTTCTTACAAAGGCTTCAAGAATAAAGCTTTTCACTTTATTTTTTCAGTTCCGGATAACTGATACGTGTGTGATACATGGTTTTTAGCTTCTCTTTAAACACAGATTTTACAATTGCAATATCTTTAAATGTAATTGGGCATTCTTTAAAATAACCGTCTTGTACTTGTGCGTCAATGATTTTATCCACTAAGTTCGAAATGCTTTCTTCAGTGTATTCATGCAGACTTCGTGAAGCGGCTTCTACTGAATCTGCCATCATTAGGATAGCTTGCTCTTTGGTAAATGGATTCGGACCCGGATAGCGGAACGCTTCTTTATCCACCTCTTCATCGGGATGTTCGTTTTGATAAGAAATGTAGAAATACTTGGTCAGCCCTTTGCCATGGTGTGTACTGATGAAATCCTTGATAACCTGAGGCAAATTATTCTTATCAGCCAATTTCAAACCGTCAATTACATGATTGATAACAATCTGGGCACTTTGTTTATAGCTTAGTTGGTCATGCGGATTAACACCCGATTGGTTCTCGGTAAAGAAAGCCGGATTCAGCATTTTGCCTATATCGTGATACATGGCACCGGTACGTACTAGCTGGCTATTGGCATCAATCCGATTGGCTGCAGCGGCAGCAAGATTGGCTAGTTGTAAAGAGTGATTAAATGTGCCGGGTGCTACTTCCGACATTTCACGCATTAATTTTGTATTAATGTTCGACAATTCCACTAAAGTGACATTGGATGTAAATCCAAACGTTTTCTCAAGAATGAATAGCAATGGATAAGTAAATAGCAACAGGATGCCGTTTATCATAAAATTGACATACATGTGTGTATTCAGTTGTGAAATATCATTGATATGAATCAAGTCAAGAGCGAAATACGACAATGCGTAAGCCACTACTACAATCAGTGCACTACGTAATAATTGGGACCGTTGTGACAATTCGCGCAAGCTATAAATGCTTGCCAGTCCGGCAACGGTCTGCAGCAAAATAAATTCATGAGGCGACCGCAGACAGATGGAACAAAGTAAAATAGTAATGACGTGTGCCATAAAAGCGGTACGCGAATCAAGAAATATACGGATAATCATCGGCAGCATGGTAAATGGCACAATATAGATACTCATGAACGGATGAGATACCATAAGGGATGAGATAACCGGATAGAGGATGATAAGCACGAAAAGAATGCTTAGGCAACCTTTTTTCTGATAATAGTCGTAGCGGAATAAAGCTAAATACCCCATTAGACAACCTATCAAGATAGCAACAAATAGGATTTGCCCTAGCAGCGTCAGCCGCTTTTCGGTAACGGTTTCACTTCGTTTGTCCCATTCTTTCTCTAATGATTTCAGTATATTGTAAGTTTGTTGGTTGATAATTTCACCTCGGTCGATTATTTTTTGTCCGTTCATTACAAAACCGTTTGCCCATGAAATACTGGACAACAGGTCTTTTTTCGCTGATTCTGACTTATTGGCATCATATATCAGATTGGTTGTCAGATAATTGTTCAGATTGCAACGTTGTAGCAAAGCTTTGTTATAATGAATGGTATCCGAATTGATTAAAGCTTCATACGCTTGTTTGGTGCTGTAGATTTCACTGATACTTTGCAGTATAGAGGTATTTTGATACACAATTTGAATGCTAAGGATACTGTCTTTGCGCAATTGGGCAAGTTGTTCTACAGGCATGACTCCTTTTTCGTATATGGAGCGTAGCATACGTTCGATATAGTGCGGATAGGTCGGGTCGGGGATTATCTGTCTCAATTGGCGGCTGTAGTCCGACTCAAATTGGCTGATGACCTGATCGGCTGTACTTTCTGACAGTTGGAAATAAGGATGATAATTTTTCATGATGCTGTCCTGTTCCCGTCTCACTTCGTCTTCTCCTTTATAAATAGGGAAGTCAAATGATGCTTGCAACAGTCCGTATTTCCACGGCTTATTGATGTCAAATTGATAGTTAAAATGCCCTTCACGCGGAAGAAAATACACGATAATAGCTACTGCAGCTAGGAAAATAGCGCACTTGTATAGGAACTTCTTATACGAGAACTGTCTTTCTGTTTGGAAACTTTTCATAGGATTCGGATATTTTGCCTGCAAAGTAAGAAAAAAATGGGAAAAATAGCTTAATTTTGCAGCGTATTTTTAGATAAAAACCACTATGGCAGAAAGAAAAGTAAGAGTTCGTTTTGCTCCGAGTCCTACTGGGGCATTACACATCGGCGGTGTACGCACTGCTTTGTACAACTATCTGTTCGCCCGTCAGCACGGGGGAGACTTGGTTTTCCGTATTGAGGATACCGATTCACACCGTTTCGTCCCAGGAGCGGAAGAATACATACTTGAGTCGTTCAAATGGCTGGGCATCAAGTTCGATGAAGGAGTAAGTTTCGGAGGGAACTATGGTCCTTACCGTCAGTCGGAGCGTCGGGATATTTACAAGAAATATGTGCAGGTGTTGCTTGACAATGGTAAGGCTTATATCGCCTTTGATACACCCGAAGAATTGGATGAAAAGCGGAAAGAAGTGCCTAATTTCCAGTATGACGCTTCTACCCGCATGTCGATGCGTAACTCGCTGACCCTGCCGAAAGAAGAAGTCGATAAGCTGATTGCAGAAGGCAAACAATATGTAGTCCGCTTCAAGATTGAACCGGACGAAGATGTGCATGTCAACGATATTATCCGCGGTGATGTGAAAATCAATTCTTCTATCCTCGATGATAAGGTCTTGTATAAATCAGCCGATGAACTGCCTACTTATCATTTGGCAAATATTGTCGATGACCATTTGATGGAAATTTCTCACGTAATCCGTGGCGAAGAATGGTTGCCCTCGGCTCCTTTGCATGTGTTATTATACCGGGCATTCGGCTGGGAAGATACAATGCCGCAATTTGCCCATTTGCCTTTGTTGCTGAAACCGGAAGGAAACGGGAAGTTGAGCAAACGCGATGGTGATAGATTGGGATTTCCTGTATTCCCGTTGGAATGGCATGACCCGAAGACTGGCGAAGTATCTTCAGGTTACCGTGAATCGGGATATCTGCCCGAAGCTGTCATTAATTTCTTGGCTTTATTAGGCTGGAATCCGGGAAATGACCAAGAAATTATGTCCTTAGACGAACTCGTCAGCCTGTTTAACTTAAGCCATTGCAGCAAGGCTGGAGCTAAATTCGATTATAAGAAAGGTATTTGGTTCAACCATGAATACATCCTGCGTAAGTCTGATGAAGAGATTGCCGAATTGTTCAAACCTGTGCTGGAGGCTCACGGTATATCTGTTCAGAATTACTCCGATGCTTATTTGACAAAAGTTGTGTCTTTGGTAAAAAGCCGTGTAAATTTTGTGAAGGAGCTTTGGGACCAAGCCCGTTTCTTCTTTATGGCTCCCGACACTTATGCCGAGAAAGATGTAAAAAAACGTTGGAATGCCGATACGCCCCGTATCATGGATGAATTGATAGACGTATTGCACGGCATTGATGATTTCACGTCGAAACCTTCGGAAGATGTCGTAATAAGTTGGATAACAGAAAAAGGTTACCACATGGGCAATGTAATGAATGCATTCCGCCTGGCAGTAGTAGGTGAATGCAAAGGACCGCACATGTTTGACATTACGGAATTATTAGGTAAAGAAGAAACAATCAAGCGTATGCGCCGTGCGGTAGAGGTGCTTAAATAAGCGGAGGTAATGATTTACAATCTAGCTATATATATCTATGTAAGTGCAGTCCGTTTGGCTGCACTTTTCAGCAAAAAAGTTTCCAAGATGGTAAAAGGCGAGCAAGAGGCTTTTACCGTCTTGAAGCAGAAAATCGACCCGCAGGCAAAGTATATTTGGTTTCATGCCGCTTCGTTGGGCGAGTTTGAACAAGGGCGTCCGTTAATAGAGTTAATCCGCAAACGTTTCCCGCAATACCGGATTCTGCAAACCTTCTTTTCGCCTTCGGGCTACGAAGTGCGTAAAGATTATAAAGGTGCAGATGTGGTCTGTTATCTCCCTCTTGATACACCGCGCAATGTGCGGAGGTTTATAGATGCGGCACATCCTTGTATGGCATTTTTCATCAAGTATGAATTTTGGAGGAATTATCTTTACACATTGTGTTGCCGAGGCATTCCGGTGTATAGTGTTTGCTCTATTTTCCGCCCGCAACAGGTCTTTTTTCGTTGGTATGGGGCAAGTTACCGGAACGTGCTAAAGTGTTTTGCACATTTGTTTGTACAAAACGAAGAATCAGTACGTTTACTGGAAAAAATTGGTGTAAAGAATACCACGATTGTAGGAGATACACGTTTCGACAGAGTCTTGGAAATTTGCCGGGAGGCGAAAGAATTGCCGTTAGTGGCTGCATTTAAGGGAGACAATCATCAGACATTGGTGGCTGGCAGTTCGTGGACACCCGATGAGGATATCTTTATTCCTTATTTTAATGCACATCCGGGAATGAAGCTGATTATCGCCCCTCATGTGATAGACGAAAGCCATTTGCAGGAAATCGAAGGAAAATTGAAGCGTCCGGCAGTACGTTATACACAAGCAAAAGAAGCGGATGTGCAACAGGCCGATTGCCTTATTATCGACTGTTTCGGGCTGTTATCATCCATTTATCGGTATGGTGAAATGGCATATATCGGTGGTGGTTTTGGAGTAAGTATCCATAATACACTGGAAGCGGCTGTATACGGAGTTCCTGTGTTTTTCGGTCCTAATAATTACAAGTTCCGTGAAGCACAAGGATTGAAAGCATGCGGAGGCGGATTGGAAATACAAAATGAAACTGATTTCCAGCGGTTAATGGACCGCTTATTGTCAGATACAGCCTATCTTTCCACATCAGGGAAAGCCGCTGGTGACTATGTGAAAAACAATGCTGGGGCATTGGATAAAATCATGGAAACCGTAAAGTTTCAATGAATATTAACAGTTAATAGTTAATAGTGGATAGTCAAAGACAACTTATCCTCCGATAGTTATTAACTATTAACTGTTAACTATTAACTACCCGACGGTCTTCCATTCCTCTACTGTCCCCGTCTCGGACGAGAAGTTTACTCCTATTTTATATAGCTTACGCTTGTCCGTCTCGTACGGACGGGCATAGCCTTTTGCTTCTATTTGTGCCAACGCCTCGTCTGCCGAGCCGTCGCGCTTGAACTCGAAAATGTAAATGTAATCGTCCGTCTCTACGATGCAGTCCGACCGCCCTTGGCTCTGCTCTTTCTCGGTATAGACCGTGTAAACGCTTATCAGGCGGAAGATGAGATAAAACGTATAATGGAAATACCGTTCCTTTTCCCTCTTGTCCCGCATTGTATAGGGAATATCGGCCAAGAAAGAAGCGAATAGCGTACGAAGCTGTTCCGTATTGCCTTTCTTTAGTGACTCTACGACATCTATTATCCAACTGCTCATACTTCCCTTTGTTTTCAAGTAATCGGCTGCGACTAATGTGACGAAGCCGCTTTTTACTTCGTTATTCGGGAAGTCAAGCAGGAAACGATCGTAGATAGGGTCGTAATCTTTCACGGTCAAGTATCCGCTTTGGTAAATCATCGGAAGCGGCTTTTCTACATCTGCCTTGTAATCGATAAACTCTTCGGGACTGTAATACCGTCCGGTCATTTCATTCAAGTCTTCCTGTGTATGGTTCAGCAGGCGGATAAGATAAGTAGGCGTACCGCTGGCAAACCAATAGTCGCGGAGTTGCCGTTTGGCGAATGCGTTCAACAGGCTGAACGGATTGTACACGTCGGTCAGGTTATCGCTGAAATGATAGCCGTCATAACGGTGCTTCAGCATCGTTTTCATCCCTTCGGGAGTGGTACGGTATTTCTTAGCCAATGCTTCGATAGGTTCGGCAAAGTAATGCTCTAATTCTTCCTGCGTGATGCCGCAAAGCGTCTCGTATTGTTCCGTCATGCTGATGTCATTGAAATTATTGAATCCGGAAAAAGGGGTTGCTTGTGTGAACTTCGTCATGCCTGTTATAAAAACAAAGTGTAAATCTTCATCCGATGATTTCAATATTGAATAGAAGCTGCCCAATAATTGTTTATGATGAGTCTCCAGCAAAAGTTCATTTGTATCTCGCTTGATTTTTAATCCGGTACCCAATGTATCCAATACTGGTTTATCGTATGCTTCGATTAATACAACACAACGTTTGCCAAATTGTTTGTGAGCCTGCTTTAATATATATGCAAAACGGGATCCAAAGTCAAAAGCAAATTCTCCTTTCCCATAAACTTGTTCCCATGCCGAAATTTGCTCTTCCAGCTTCTCTTCTAATACATCAGGATTAAGGAAACTTATTTTGCTGAAATCGATATGAAACACAGGATATTCCGCCCATTCGGTCTCCAACTTATCAATAGCAAGACCACGGAACAACTCTTTCCTTCCCTGGAAATAACATTTTAGGGTAGACACGAGCAGGCTTTTGCCGAACCGACGCGGACGGCTCAGAAAATAAATCTTTCCAGTTGTCACCAATTGATAAATTAAATCGGTCTTGTCCACATAAACAAAACCGTCTTCAATGATTTGGTCGAAACTCTGGATTCCTATCGGATACTTCATCATGGTATAGCGGATTTGAATACAGATACAAAGAAACGATTTTATTTCGAGAATGTCAAGCCCTTGCCGGAGGAAAATCAAACAGGCTTTTAAGTAGTGTCAAGTGCATAAAGAAACGCATACGGGTGCATTGGCTTACGAAGCAGGCTTCGATGGCTGATGCACCTGCATGTGTTGGCTGATGCAGCCGTATGCATTTTCTGTAGGATATAAAGGCATAAAAAAAGCGGCTCAATCGAGCCGCTTTTTTTATTTATAGAGCAATCGGTTAAGATTATTCTGCCTTGTTCAGAGTCATACTCAACGGTTGAGCAACTACATAACCCCAAACGTCTTTTACATGAACTGTAACTTCGGTCGGTTCGGTAAAGTCTGCAGTCGGTTGAGCAATGATAGTGATAGCACCCGGAATCTTGCCGTCAGCAGACAAGGCTCTCAAGCTAATGCTTCTGAGATAATCATTATCGCCTGTTTCGTCTACCCAAACATTTACAATTTGAGCAGATTCCCAAATATCATTTCCTTCTGTTCCTGTTGCTGTTCCATCACTAGTATTCAATTCGTTGTTATAAGCGGTACCCTTAGCATCCGGAACAACATTATACTTGTTATTAGCGTAGTCGGTTAAGTTAATCATATCATTAGTGATTTCTGCACCACCTTCGTTGTTAACAACTACACTCAAGTTCTTGCTACCATCAGTTGCTGCAATTACACCTTCGTAAATCGGGCTTAAGATAGTGATAGTAAGAGTAGTCTTCGTATCTGCTTCGTCTGTATATGCCCATTGAGTGTCTGCATAGTAGTTATTTGTAGCATTGATGGTCAATACTTTACCATAACCTACTTCACGGTTAGTATCATCATCCAATACCAAGTCATTAGCAGTAGATTTTTGAGTATTCAGTGAAATCAATGCAGTTTCAACGCCAGTAGCACTTAATGTAGCCAAATCGTTAGAAGTCAATTCACCAAGAGCTTTGTATTCTGTAACAACTGCTTCATCGTCCAACGTTAAGGCAGCACCCTTATCATAAGACTTGAAGAAGTGTTTCATATCAATCTTTCTTGTATTGGTTGCTGTCCAGTTATTATAGTAACCCTTGATAGCTTTATCACTTCCGTTCTGGTAGTTAGTAGAAACAACGAATTGTTCTGCTACCGACGGAGCTGTGAATGTGATAGGCACTACGAAGCTGTTCAATGTATTGCTTGCTGCATCCTTGAATGTAACTTTCAAGTAATATTGTTCGTCAAGTTTCAAATTGTCTGGTAGAGTGTTATCAACCTTCATACGAACATAGTTAGCAGAAGCACCCTTAGCGCCTGTTTGTGCTGCTACATTGTAATCTTCTTTATCTGTGATATCGAAACTTAACTTGCTTATCGAAGCTACTTGATTAGCGGTCGTACATTCTTCATCTGTGAAGATAAAGTAATCAGTATTATCCAAGTTAACATTCTTAATCCAGCTATTCAAATCGTCTGTAGAAGCGAAGCCATCCTTCATAGTCTGCAAGTTAATGTATTGTACATTGTCTTCATCCTTTTCTACAGCTACGTTATGAGTAATCGGCTGGTATTCAGCTGCTGTACTGAATTCGCTGTCCAGATTTACGGTAACAGTTGTCTTGTTAATTGTACCATCGATTTCGGCTGTCCAAACAATGATATCCAAAGTTACATCTGTGATTGTAGCCCAATCCGGATTTTGTCCGATTGTAAATGTATTGGTTAATGTATATGAAAGAACAGTAGCGTCTGCACCTACAGGGTCAATACGTACGTCAATTGTACTTTCAGACAACAGAATTGCGCTTTCGTCTGCAGGAAGAGCTTTGTTACCTTTCCAATCACTTGCTTTGAAATCTGTAACATTTTCTCCATCTGCAAGCATAAAGGATTCTATAGCATAAGCAAAATTATTACTACCTAATACTAAACCTGTACCAACTTCCTCAGCACCAACCGGATTTTTCACTAAGTTTGTAGAAAAATCAATGTTTGTGATAGAAGAAGCAACAGAAGGCAATTTAACAACTTGAGATTCACCATTTGCATTTACGATAGTGAAAGTATAACCTTCAGCTTCGCTACCAGATACAGTAACACCTGATACAGGGATCTTAGTATCGGTATATTCACCGTTTTCGCCCAAAACTTCCCATGTTCCGTTTGCGCCTTTTTTAACTAAGCCGGCTTCCACTTCAGCTTCTGTCGGAGTTTTGGTTGTGTAATATCCAGTACCTTCGCCATTGATGATTACTTCACCGTCTTCACCGATGGTCACAGTTTGAGAAGGCTCTCCACTCTCGGTTTCTATAGTAATCGGAGTAGTGGAACCATCGCTGAAAGTAAAGGTAATGACATTTCCATTGCCTGATACAGCGGTAACATATTTACCGTTCTGAACGGCATTCTGCAATTCAGTGATTGCAGTATTCACATCATCAATCTGACCTTGCAGATTGCTGATGTCATCATCATAGTCTTTACAAGAGGTAAAAGTTCCTGCCGAAGCGAACAAAAGCGCTCCGAACAGCAGTGCACTTAAATACTTTTTTCTCATAAAAAAATAAATTTAATTTATAAATTAAAAAACTCAAATCGTTCTAACTCAAGTCGTTACAAACAATTCCCTAATCTGCCGAAACTCCCGAATCCTTTTTGTCTTGTAACCGCGCCGGAAACTGACGTGGGTATGGTTAAGTGGTTGATAAATAACGCATTAATAAATGATTCCGGAAAGCCCGGAACTCACGCGGCGCAAATATGTGCCGGTTTTGTAGTCCAAAACCTGACGTAAAAGTTCGAAATAAGTGCCTGATATTGTATGCTTTACAAAAAGTAGAAAGTTAAAAGTCTATAAAAGTAAACAAGAATGCTGTGGGAACAATAAATATAAAAGATTAAAAACAACACGGAGACGCAAGATTATCTTTTCTTGGCATCTCCGTGTTGTTTTTAATTTAAAATAGCGTTGAGATTGTTGTAAAAGTTGGTTATTGGGGATAATTTAAATTTTCTTTAGTCAGCTTGTCTAATACTTCATCAAGAAATTTCTTGGCTTCCCACCGTGCCATCGGGAGATTCATCATCAGGTAATTGCCGCAATCCTTGGGGCTGGCTCCGGGCACATCGCCTTCAAACCCGGAGATGAAACGGAAGGTTTCTTTCATCAGGTCCACGATGTCTTCCGATTGCAGGTCTCCTTTTACTACAAGATAGTTTCCGGTGAGGCAACCCATCGGCCCCCAATAAATGATTTTGTCTGCCCATACAGGATGATTACGCAGAAAAGTGGCAGCCAAGTGTTCTATCGTGTGGATAGCCGAAGGGCTGAGGCAGGGTTCGCGGTTCGGTTCTTTCATACGGATGTCGAAAGTCGTAACGATTTCGTCTCCTACCGCGTCTTTACGCGATACGTAAATGCCACGTAGCAGGTGGATATGGTCTACGGTAAAGCTGGGTATTTTTTTCATATCTGTAAGTTTTAGAGTTTGTTCGGTAATGCTTTCAAGAATGTTTCGGTCACACGGAAAGAGTTGTCGGCTATCTCGCCCCAAAAGTTCTTGTATTGTTCCCAATGTTTCTCTGCTCCCGGCGTGTCGCTGATGATGCGGAAGCTGATGAAAGGCACTTGATAAAGATAGCATACTTGGGCAATGGCAGCCGATTCCATATCAACGGCAAGTCCTTCGGGGAAGTTCTGCTTAATGACGTTCAGTTCCTCGCGGTCGGTAATGAATTTATCGCCCGTACAAATCAGTCCGCCATGAATCGGTGTTTCGGTGTCAAGTGAGAGGGCACAATTATATAAGGTATCGTTTCCTTGGAAGAAAGTGGGGAAGCCTTGTATCTGTCCGTAAGCATTTCCTTCGCCGCACCATACATCGTGGTAAACGATGTTTCGGCTAACAACGACATCCATCACGTTCAGTTCACTATCAATACCTCCCGCCACACCGGTACTGATGATACAGTCGGGCTGGAAGTTGCGGATGAGTTCCACCGTTCCAGCAGCAGCATTCACCTTTCCGATGCCGCACTGCATCAGGATATGCGTATTGTTTTTTACTTTTCCCTCGATATAAGCAAAAGGTCCTTCACGGTGTTCGGTCTTGTCTGTCAGTTGGTTTGCTAATTGCTTCTGTTCGGAAGACATAGCGGTAATGATTCCTATTTTCATAAATGTTTGTGTTTGCATTAATTAAACGCAGAGACGCAAAAGCGCAAAATTTATATTTGGGAGAGAGTAAAAGATACAGAGAATAGACGCGACATTTTGCGAACTTTTGTCTCCTCTAAAAAATAATTCTCTGTGCTTTTGCGTCTCTGCGTTCGATAATTGAAGCATATTATTTTATTTTACGCTGCAAAGTTAGCATTTTCAAGGAGTATTGTGTTATCTTTGTCCGCTGAAATGTAAATCAATAAACAGCTTTTTATGAATGGATTAAAGAAACTTCTTCCGGATGTGGCGGCGATTGTGCTTTTTGTAGTCCTTTCGTTCGCTTATTTCTATCCGGCGGTGTTCGAAGGGCGTATCTTGGCACAACACGATGCGGTAGCGGGTATCGGTGCCGGACGTGAACACCAGGAATATCATCAGGAACATGGAAAGGTAACCCGCTGGACCAATTCATTGTTCAGTGGAATGCCTACGTACCAGTTGGCTCCGGGTTATGATTCAAGCCGTACGTTGAATACGGTACAAGACCTGTATCACTTATATCTGCCTACCTATGTGTGGTATGTGTTCGTGATGCTGTTGGGATTTTATATCCTGCTCCGCGCATTCAACTTTAAAGTTTGGATGGCAGCATTAGGTGCAATTATATGGGCGTTCTCATCGTATTTCTTCATTATTATTGCGGCGGGGCATATTTGGAAATTCGTTACGTTGGCATACATTCCGCCTACCATTGCAGGCATGGTATTGGCTTATCGTGGAAAATATTGGGCTGGCGGAATCATTATGGCACTTTTCGCCGCACTTCAGATTGTGTCGAACCACTTCCAAATGACGTATTATTTCCTCTTTGTGATGCTCTTTATGGCAATAGCGTTCGGCGTAAAGGCATGGAGAGAAAAGGCGTTCCCTCAGTTTTTGAAAGCAACGGGCGTGCTGGCAATAGCGGGCGTATTAGCGGTATGCATCAACTTGTCGAACCTGTATCACACGTATCAATACAGTAAGGAGAGTATGCGTGGTAAGAGCGAGTTGGTCAAACCCCAGTCTGCAGACCAGACTGGAAGCGGATTGGAACGTAGTTATATTACGCAATGGAGCTACGGCATTGGTGAAACATTCTCATTGCTCGTGCCTAACGTGAAAGGCGGGGCATCCGTTCCTTTGGCACAAAACGAACGGGCAATGAGTAAGGCAAATCCGATGTATTCAAGCCTGTACAACCAGTTAGGACAATACTGGGGAGAACAGCCGGGCACTTCGGGACCTGTCTACGTAGGCGCTTTCGTGATGTTTCTTTTCGTATTAGGCTGCTTCATCGTGAAAGGTCCGATGAAATGGGCATTATTAGGCGGAACATTATTCTCCATCCTTCTATCGTGGGGAAAGAATTTTATGGGACTGACCGACTTCTTTATCGACTATGTACCGATGTACAACAAGTTCCGTGCCGTGTCGTCCATCCTTGTTATTGCCGAATTTACCATACCGTTGTTGGCTATGCTAGCGTTGAAACAGATTGTGGAACGTCCTGAATTGTTGCGCGAAAAGGCAAAAGCATTTTTCATCAGCCTTGGGCTGACGGGAGGCTTATCGCTCCTGTTCGCCTTGGCTCCCCGCGTGTTCTTCCCTTCGTATGTATCGACAATGGAAATGAATGCGTTGCAAAATGCCCTTCCAGCTGAACACTTGGCACCAATCCTGATGAACTTAGAAGAAATGCGTGTCAGCATCTTTACAGCCGATGCGTGGCGTAGCTTCTGTGTCATCCTGGTAGGTGTGGCATTGCTGTTGATGTATGTACGCGGGAAACTGAAATCTACCGCACTCATCGTTTCGTTGGCTATTCTCTGTCTGCTTGATATGTGGACGGTGAACAAGCGTTACCTTTACGATGCGCAGTTCGTGGCGAAAGGCACCGAGATGAAACCCTTTGCCCAGCCTTCGGAGACCGATAAGGCAATTTTGAAAGATACTACTTACTACCGTGTATTGAACCTCTCGACTAATACATTCAACGAGAACGAGACCTCCTACTGGCACAAGAGCATCGGAGGATATCATGCAGCCAAACTCCGCCGGTATCAGGAACTTATCGAGACGTATATCCAGTTTGAGATGAACAATCTCTTCTCCGAACTTCCTGAAGCGGGAGGAGATATGTCGAAGTTCAATCCCGACCATATCCGCATTCTGAATATGCTGAACGCGAAATATTTCATCTTCCCCTTGCAAGGCGGAGGCACGATGCCCGTACAGAATCCCTACGCGATGGGGAATGCATGGTTTGTCGATGACGTGCGCTACGTAGGCAATGCCAATGAAGAGTTGGATAGCCTTGCGGTAGTTGACTTACGCAAGACTGCTGTGGTAAACCTTCAATTTGCCGAGCAAGTGAAAGCTCCTTCACAAGCGTCGGTTTCCGATTCGACACGGAGCATCACATTCAAGCATTATGAGCCGAATGAATTGATTTACGAAGTCATCTCACAGGCTGGAGGCACCGTGGTTTTCTCCGAAATTTATTATCCCGAATGGCAAGCGTTTGTGGATGATGAAGAAGTCCCTGTCGGACGGGCTGATTATGTACTTCGTGCAATAAACGTTCCTGCCGGAAAGCATACAGTCCGCTTACTCTTCGAACCCCAATCGGTTACCATAACCGAGACCATTGCTTATTGTGCATTGGGCATTCTGCTCGTTGGAACCGTTGTGTTGATTGTACTTCGTGTGCGGAAGCGTAGATGAGTGTTATTTATTCTCTGCCAAGTTGACATTTTATTGCTGCCAAAAATGCATACGGCTTCATCAGCCATCGAAGCAGGGTCCATCAGCTTACGAAGCAGGCTTCGTTGGCTGATGAACCCTGCTTCGTTTTTAGAGGTACCCAATTATCAGTTATGCTTTATCATTTAAATCTGACCGCTACCACCATCCGATGGTTAACCAATTCTCCGTCAAGGCTTGCGGGAGTAAAGCGGGGTAAGTCCTGGACAAGCTTGCAGGCAATAGAGTCTATTTTCTGAGCGGTTTGAATATCGGAAATAAAAACGTTTGCCGACCTTCGGATGGCAACGTGGCAAGGATACCCCGCCTTGCTTACAACGAACATGACTACCGGGATAGCTTCGCCAATGTGAATGTCCTTTACGGCTTCTTGCAAATAATCTTCCAAATCTCCAGCCGAGAACACGGGCGGCGTATCGACATCCGTATAAACCGTATCTTCATCTAAAATGACAGGCGCATCGATGCCGGGCAGATTTTCGATGGTTATCGGCTCTTTCCGTTCTCTTTGTACTGTATCTGTTTGCACCGTAAATGTTTGGTCCGGTTTCTTTTGCATTTGGCAAGTCGCTAAAGCAAGCAATAATAAACATACCATCGGTTTCATAGGCATAAATGTTTGGTTTCTGCAAATTTATGAAAAAGAAAGGAAAAGCGCAACCGCAAGATTCTTCGTTCTTCATTTTTCGTTCTTCATTTAAATCTGTATCTTTGCACCATTCTTACCGAATTTAAAAACATACGCTATATGGAAAAGAAATTCAAACGGACTACCGTCACTTCGGCACTGCCTTATGCCAACGGACCTGTCCACATCGGACACTTGGCAGGCGTATATGTGCCCGCTGACATCTACGTGCGCTACCTGCGCCTGAAAAAAGAAGATGTGTTATTCATCGGAGGCTCGGACGAGCACGGTGTGCCTATCACCATCCGTGCTAAGAAAGAAGGCTGCACGCCTCAAGACATCGTGGACCGCTATCATACGCTAATCCGCGATTCGTTCAAGGAATTCGGCATCTCGTTTGATGTGTACGGACGCACTTCATCGGAAGTACATCACAAAACGGCTTCCGATTTCTTCCGCACCCTTTACGATAAAGGCGAGTTCATCGAAAAGACTTCGATGCAGTATTACGATGAAGAAGCGAAGACTTTCCTTGCCGACCGTTACATTACGGGCGAATGCCCGCGTTGCCATGCCGAAGGAGCATACGGCGACCAATGCGAGAAGTGCGGCTCCACCCTTTCGCCTACGGAACTCATCAATCCGAAGAGTGCTATCAGCGGAAGCGAACCCGTAATGAAAGAAACCAAGCACTGGTATCTGCCCCTCGACAAGCACGAAGCGTGGCTGCGCCAATGGATATTGGAAGACCACAAGGAATGGCGTCCCAACGTGTACGGCCAGTGCAAGTCGTGGCTCGATATGGGACTTCAGCCACGTGCCGTGAGCCGTGACCTTGACTGGGGTATTCCTGTACCCGTAGAAGGAGCCGAAGGCAAAGTGCTCTACGTATGGTTTGACGCGCCTATCGGTTATATCTCGAACACCAAGGAATTGCTTCCCGACTCGTGGGAGAAATGGTGGAAAGACCCTGAAACACGCCTTATCCACTTCATCGGGAAAGACAACATCGTGTTCCACTGCATCGTGTTCCCCGCTATGCTGAAGGCGGAAGGCAGCTATATCCTGCCCGACAACGTGCCCGCCAATGAGTTCCTGAATCTGGAGGGAGACAAAATCTCTACCTCACGCAACTGGGCTGTATGGCTGCACGAATACCTGCAAGATTTCCCCGGCAAGCAAGACGTATTGCGCTACGTATTGACCGCCAACGCTCCCGAAACAAAAGACAACGACTTTACATGGAAAGACTTCCAGGCACGCAACAACAACGAATTAGTAGCTGTATACGGCAACTTCGTCAACCGTGCCCTTGTCTTGACACACAAATATTTTGAAGGCAAAGTGCCCGTTTGCGGCGAACTGAACGATTACGATAAGGCAACCCTCCAAGAATTTGCCGATGTAAAGGCACAGGTAGAGAAGCTGCTTGATGTATTCAAGTTCCGCGACGCACAGAAGGAAGCGATGAACCTTGCCCGCATCGGCAATAAATACTTGGCAGATACCGAGCCGTGGAAGTTGGCGAAGACCGATATGGACCGTGTGGCTACCATTCTGCACATCGCCCTTCAATTGGTGGCAAACCTCTCTATCGCCTTCGAGCCGTTTTTGCCCTTCAGTTCCGAAAAACTTCGCAAGATGCTGAACATGGAAAACTTCAGTTGGGAACAATTAGGACGTACCGACCTGTTAGAAGCCGGACATCTGTTGAATAAGGCGGAACTCCTGTTCGAAAAGATAGACGATGAGACCATTCAGGCACAAGTAGACAAGCTGCTCGCCACCAAGAAGGCGAACGAAGCAGCCGCTTACAAAGCAAATCCCGTGAAACCGACGGTATCTATCGAAGATTTTGACAAGCTGGATATCCGTGTAGGTACGGTACTGGAATGCGAAACCGTGCCCAAGATGAAGAAGCTCCTGAAGTTCAAGATTGCCGACGGACTGGAAAACCGTACCATTGTAAGTGGCATCGCCCAGCATTACAAACCCGAAGAATTGGTAGGCAAGCAGGTACTGTTCATCGCTAATCTTGCCCCGCGCCAGTTCAAGAACGGTTTGGTAAGCGAAGGCATGATATTGAGTGCCGAAAACTTCGACGGCTCACTGGCGGTCACCTCGGTATTGCGTGAAGTGAAGCCGGGAAGCGAAGTGAAGTAAAGCTTGTTTTCTCACCACAGATTACACAGATTTAAATAATTAATAATTAAAAGTGAACAATGAATAACGGCAAGTGTTTTCGTCTGTCGTTATTAACTATTAATTATTCATTATTAATTATTTAAATCTGTGTAATCTGTGGTGAAAAATCCATCTACAATATGCCCGAACCTTCATTAAAAGAAAAGACAGCCAAAGGACTCTTCTGGGGAGCCATTAACAATGGTGCCCAGCAGGTGCTTGTGCTCTTGTTCGGGATTATCTTGGCACGCATCCTTTCGCCCGATGAATATGGAATGGTGGGGATGCTCACTATCTTTACCCTTATCGGAAACTCGTTACAAGAAAGCGGATTCCGGGCGGCATTGGTGAACGTGAGGAACATCCGGCACGAAGACTACAATGCCGTATTCTGGTGCAGCCTGCTTATCGGCACGTGCGCCTATCTGCTCCTTTTCTGTTGCGCTCCGCTCATCGCCCGGTTCTATCAAGAGCCCGAACTCACCCCATTGGCACGCTATTGCTTTCTTGCCATTCCCATTGCCAGCCTCGGCACGGCACAGGGAGCTTATCTTTTCCGCAACCTGAAGGTGCGCCAGCAAGCCCTTTCGGGTATCATTGCCCACGTGGTTTCGGGCTGCTTGGGCATCACGCTCGCCTTTTGCGGCTTCTCCTATTGGGGCATCGCCACACAAAGCCTTACTTACCTGATTACGGTGACGCTTTGCACGTGGTATTTCTCGCCTTGGCGACCCACGTTCCGCATCGACTTCCGTCCGCTGAAGCCGCTTTTTGCCTTCAGTAGCAAACTCCTGATAACGAACATCGCCAACCAACTGAACAACAACCTGCTTTCGGTGATATTGGGAAAGTATTTCAATCCGCAAGCCGTGGGCAACTACAATCAGGCGAACAAATGGAACGGCACGGGGCATCAGTTCATTACGGGAATGATGGGCAGCGTGGCACAGCCCGTATTGGCAAGCATCAACGACGACCGCGAACGTTCCCTGCGCGTGTTCCGCAAGATTCTCCGCTTCTGCGCTTTCCTTGCCTTCCCTGCGATGTTCGGGCTGAGCATCGTGACGCACGAACTAATCCTGATTACCGTAGGCGGGAAATGGACGGGCAGCATCCCTTTGATGCAATTGCTCTGTATTGGAGGTGCATTCATCCCTCTCAACACCTTGTTTTCGAACCTGATTATCAGCCAGAGGAAATCGAACATTTATATGTGGAACATCATCGCGCAAGTCGTGCTCCAGTTGGCAACCGTATTGACGATTGTCCGCTTCGGAGGCAGCATCCATACCATGGTCATTACTGGCGTATGCATCAACATCCTATGGCTTTTCGTATGGCAACGCTTCGCCCGCCGCTTCATCCGCCTCAGCCTGCGGATGCTCCTGCTCGACATAGCTCCCTTCCTCCTTACCGCTCTCATAGCTTGTGCCTCCGGATGGGTTGCATCACGAGCCGTCGGAGGTCCGCTTCTCATTACTTTCCTTACGAAAATCATCACAGCCGCCGCATGTTATTTCCTCCTAATGAAGCTTTCCCATGCCGAAATCCTGCAAGAGTGCATCAATTACTTCTTCAAGAAGAAACGCCCGTAAATCGTTTGCAAAGTAACGGAACTTTGCTACATTTGCGGAAATAATATCTAAATACTAAACAGATATGAAAACAGAACCTGATATTAAAGATAAGGTAGCTTATATCATTGCCGTAATAAGCGAATTTGCTGCCGCCCATTCGCTTACCCCATCGCAAGCCTACCGCTATTTAGACAGATTTAAAGGCATCGACTTTGTGAACCGCTTCTACAATGTCGAACATACCTTTTCATTCGAAGATGTCATAGAAGACCTTACTGCTTATTGTCATCGGAAAGGAGGCGCCTTGATATGATACTTTATCACGGTTCTAATATTGATATCATTCATATAGACCTTTCACAATCGAAAACAGGTAAAGATTTCGGATGCGGATTTTATCTTTCGGCAGATAAAGAGCAAGCGCGTGAACTGGCTGAACGGAAAACAGAACAAATCGGAAGTGGAAGTCCTACATTGAATGTTTACGAGTTTGATGAAAATAGCTTGTGCGACACAGGTTTATCTGTACTCCGTTTCCAAAATTACAGTAAGGAATGGGCGGAATTCATCTTGATGAACCGTCGTAACCGCACGCGCATCCCGGCACATAATTATGACATTGTCATCGGACCGATAGCAAACGATGCTGTCGGTCTTCAAATACGACGATTCATGGCAGGATTGATAGATAAGGACCAGTTCATCAAAGAATTGAAATATATGAAAGGAGTCACCATCCAATATTTTTTCGGCACAGCAATCCGTTATCTAAAAAAACTCGAAACCCTATGACCAAAGAAACATTTATGATAGAAGAGATATCCAAGGAAATCGTGCTCCTCTTGATGGAAGAGCACGGTATGGATTTGAAAGAAGCCCTCCGCACCCTTTACACTTCGGACACCTACGCCAAGCTGACAAACCTCCGCACGGGGCTGTTTTCGCAAAGCACCGCATACGTGTACGAATACCTTGAACACGAACTGGCGACAGGGAAAATGGCATAAAAACAATCTAAAATACAAAATCATTATGAAAACAAGATGTTTATTTATAGGAGCGATGCTCCTTAGCCTTTGCTGCTTTACGAGTTGCAATGACGATGAAAACTTAGACGGACCAGCCCCTGACGTGATTTGGGACATCTATCCGTTTGGCATCAGTATCGAAGTGACCGATGCCGAAGGAAACGACCTGCTGAATCCCGAAACGGAAAACTCCATTGCCAACCAAGGCATCAAAATGATTTACCGGGACAAGACCTACGAGAAAGATTCGCTCGTCTGTGAAGTATTGTCACGAGACTATCTTCCGAGATTCTACGGGCTACAAACCTTTCAGACAAAAGACGGACGTTACCTCTTGGGTATCGGCGAGTTTTTTGGAGACAGAGACTATGAAAACGAAAACATCATCCTTGACTGGAACGATGGCACGCCGAAAGACACCATCACGTTCAGCCACAAGTTTTGGTGGGAAAACCAAGAACCGGAATCCGAAACTACCGTACGTTTGAACGGTGTAGAAACAGATAATCCTATACACATTATTAAATAGTAAAAACAATCTGCGAAAATCCGCGTTAATCTGCGTTTCAAAACACCCGATGAGCACCCTCTACGTAGTCAGCCCCCCGCTTGAAATCTTCGAAGGCATCCGTCCCGAACTCCGCGCACGCATCGTCACCTTGCCCGACTTCCTGCGCTATCCTACCGGACGCTTCAAGCGCATCACCCGAAGCCTGTTTGCGGGACGCATTCCCCTGCCCAAACGAATCCTGTATTACTGGTTCTCGAAAGAACACTTCGACCGCCTCGTCCGTGCACAGGCGGGCGATGCCATTCTGATTTACGAAGCGTGCAACGTGCGGGTGCTCCGTGCCATTCGTCCCTACCTGCCCAAGGGAGTGCCTTGCTACATTTACTACTGCAACCCCGTTGAGACCACCTTCCGCCGTCCCGCTGAGGAACTAAAAGCCATCCGCGCCTTGGGCTACCGCCTGACGAGCTTCGACCCTTGCGAGGCGGAACGCTACGGAATGGCGTGCACAGGCCAATACTTCCGCTATCCCGACCGCCAGCCCGGCGGCATCACTTCCGACTGCTTCTTCTGCGGATTGCCCAAAGACCGTGCCGCCCTCCTCCACGACCTCCGCACCCGCCTCGAAGCCGAAGGCCTGACGTGCGATTTCGTCATCCCCCGCACCCCGGCAGAGAAGCTCACCTATCCCCAGTACCTCGACCGTCTCGCCCGCACCCGCTGCGTCGTCGACATCTGCCAGCAGGGGCAAACCGGGCTGACCCGCCGCCCCCTCGAAGCCCTCTTCTACGGCAAGAAGCTCCTGACGAACAACCCACAGATAGCCGCCTATGATTTCTACCGTCCGCAGAACGTCTTCATCCTCGGCAAAGACCCCGCGGACAGCCTCCGTGCCTTCATCGAAAGCCCCATAGCCGAAGTCCCCGAACCCGTCCGCGCCGCCTATGATGTGAACGGGTGGATCCGGCATTACTTGCCGTGACATTTAGCAGCTATAAACACCGTAGGGGCGAGATCCGCTCGCCCGAAAACATCCGCCGTGGATGCATTCGGGCGGGCAGACCCCGCCCCTGCAATTTAATTATAAAACTCGATTATAGGTCTTCTCCTTGAGCTCTGTTATATTCATTGTCATAATACATCATAATAAAATACCCTCCCGAAAGATGTTCAGAAATGGTAAACCAAACGCTCTTAGTAACGGTAGCAATTAGTTTATGTTTAGCTTTTTCTAATTTAAAAAATGACTCTTGCCATTTTGGGGGAATACTATCCCATTGCGATTTGTCATATCTTGATAATAATTGTTGAGCGACATATGCTGAATCCGGCAATTGAGTATAAAGAGCTTCATAACGTTTTTTGTTAACTCTCATTTCATAAGATATATCTTCATCATCAGGTATTGTATAATCTGTATAATCAGAACTATCTGCATTCGCTTCAAAATATTTTTTATTACGTTCAAATTGACTGCAAAGTTTATTGAACCTTATTCGAATATTCGCTTCATCTCTTGGGTAAGCATCAGCAATAGCAATCCGCCATACTTTATTATTATTTGTTACAATAAATATTTGAACATCCGTCCCATTAAATTCGCCTTCCAATACATCCTTGTCATACGAACTTTCTGTAAACCCTTTCTCTTTCAGTTTCTTTATCATTTCTGATTTTGTCCCGTCAACGGGGATTCCAAGGAACTTGGTTACATCTTTTTGCGCATACATAGCGAGCGAGAAAACCAGCAGCACTGCAAGTGATAAAATCTTTTTCATAAGCAAAGTATTATTTGTGTTTGTTCTTTAGTTTCGATTATTCCGTATTGTTTGTAGGGTTGGAACAAAGTTAAGATAAAAACATTAAAAACCTCATATAAAGCCGCTAAAAATCTACATTGATTCAGGTAAAAAGAAGCTGGCGGCACTTGCCGAAACCTCCGCAGCACATACGGGCAACGAAATGGCGGTGCCGAAAGCTTCGCAGCATGTGCGGGCAACGCTTTGTCGGCTGCCGAAGCCTTCACAGCACTTGCTGGCAACGAAATGGCGGCGCCAAAAGCTCCGCAGCACGTGCGGGCAACGCTTTGCCGACCGACGAAGCCTCCGCAGCACTTGCACGGAAAGAAAAAATATCGTATCTTCGGCACAAATAAATTAAACCTTCACGGATATGAAACAAATTGACACCATCAGGCTGGACCGCCTGAATAACGGAGCGCACTTCACGTTCCACACCAACACATTGGCACGTGTCAAGGCAGAAACCGCTCTCGCCGAAAAATGTGCCAAATTCGTCACTGTCTACGAAACCGACCTTGCTGCCGAGGACGAGGCGTTGAAAATCTCGCAGAAAAGCCTTATCACCGACGACATCGCCGCCGCCGACAAGCTCCGTGACTCGCTCTACCGCAGCTACCGCAAGGCAGTAAAGGGAATGACGGGATTCCCCGTGGCAAACATTGCCGAGGCTGCCAAAGTGCTGGCACAGCACATCAAGGATTACGGCATTGACCCGCAGATGCAGCTTGACAAGGAGACGGGATTGCTTACCAACCTTTGCAACGACCTGACGGGCAAATATGCTGCGCAAGTCGCCACGCTCGGATTTACCGACGTGGTCACCCAGCTTGCCGAGGCGAACGAACGTGTGAATACCCTCATCGAGGAGCGCGACAACGAGTATGCTGCTCGTACCGTAGGTGCGATGAAGACAGCCCGTACCGCTGTCGACGAGGCGTACCGCCAGTTAGTGCAGGTGGTGAATGCCTTCGTGTTGATAGAAGGTGAGGACGCTTACGCCGCGTTCATCGACTTGCAGAACTCCGTTATCCTGCGCTACAAGCAAGACGCTTTCACACGTCCTGAAGAGGAGGAAGAAGACCCCGAAGCTTGATTTCTGAACTCACCACAGATTACACGGATTTCGATAATGAACAATGAATAATTAATAGTTAATAACGGTAAGCAATGGCATCTGCCGTTATTAACTATTCATTTTTAACTATTAACTATATGAACTACATTGCCACTTGGTTCTACCGCGAATCGGCGGACGAGGCGAGCTTCTACCCGCAGATGGGGCAGAGGGGCGACTCGGCATTGGTGCATTCCGTCTATATGCAGATACAGGTGCCTTTCTTCCGCACCTTCCGCCACTACAACCCGAAGGCGCGGCTGCTGTTCTTCACCAACCTGAGGCGCGAGGGGCTGCCCCGCTTCTTGCTCGGCCTGTTCGACGAATTAGGGGTGGAGACCGTGACGCTGCCTTACGAGCGGCGGCCTCCGAAGGGCTGGTACGGCGCATGGCAGAACCAGTTCTACTTGTACGACATCCTCGGCTGGATGGGCGGGCGGATGAAGGCGGATGATGCGCTGCTGGTATGCGATGCCGACTGCCTGTGCCGCACGCCGCTCGACGGGCTTTTCGATGAAATACGGAAACAAGGGAGCGCGCTCTACGAGTTCATCACCGACCGCTCCGCCACCATCAACGGCATTACGCTGCCCGAAATGGAGGCGTTCTACTCTGCCTGCTACGGCACGCCGCCCCGTTTGCCCCTCGCTTATTACGGCGGGGAGTTCATCGGGCTGAGGGGCGACAGCGTGTGCCGCATCAACGAGGCATACGCCGGGCTTTGGGCATTCAATCTCGCCCGTGCCGGCAGCCGGGAACCGAAGCTGAACGAGGAGGCGCACGTGCTGAGCGTCCTTGCCGAGCGGCTGGATTTGCGCAATGCCGTAGCGAACCGTTACGTGAAGCGGATGTGGACTTCGCCGCAGTTCAACAACGTCCGTCCCGAAGACGAGCGTCTCGCCGTGTGGCACCTGCCTTACGAGAAGAAACGGGGGTTGTACCGTCTCTTCCGCCTCCTCGAAAAGCAGAAAGGCTTGGGCGACGAGGAGCGTTTCTGGCATCGGGCGAAGGAACTGACGGGCGTGCCTGCCGTGAGCCTGCGCAAGCGGCTGCGGGATAGATGGACTACGCTGATTGGGAAATTTAAGGAGTTAAAAGGAGTTATTTCAAGGAGTTAAAAGGAGTTAGAAGCCAATAGCAAAGGTATCGGCTTCTAACTCCTGCCGAAGGCATAACTTTTTATAACTCCTTCTAACTCCTTGCTAAATAAAGCTAACGCCAATGAAAATACTGACCATTATCGTTTCTTATAACTTCGAGCGGTGGATGAAGCCTTGCTTGGAGAGCCTGACGCACTCTGTTCATCCTACGGACGTGCTGGTGATTGACAACGGCTCGACCGACCACACCGTCTCGCTTTTGCGCGAAGCCTATCCGTGGGTGCGCCTCATCGCCAACGGGGAGAATCTCGGCTTCGGGCGGGCGAACAACATCGGGCTGCGCCTTGCCTTAGACGAAGGCTATGACGCTGCCTTCCTTCTGAACCAAGATGCGTGGGTCAGTCCCGATGCGCTCGGCATTTTGGCAGAACGGGCAGAGCGGCATCCGGCGTTCGGCATCCTCTCGCCTGTGCATCTGAACGGGGCTGGAAACGGGCTGGATAAAGGATTCGCCCAATACGTCGGGTGTCCTCGGCGCAAAGACCTTCCGGCGGATAAAGATATCGTAGAGGCTCCGTTCGTCAACGCCGCTTTCTGGTTCATCCCCACGGGCACGCTGCGGACGGTAGGCGGATTCTCCCCGCTCTTCTACCATTACGGCGAGGATAAGGACTACATCAATCGTCTGCACCGCCACGGGTTGAAGGTGGGCTATGCTCCTCAAGCCTTCGGATGCCACGACCGGGAGTTCCGCACCGTTTCGCGCGAGGCGTTCTTCCGTTCGGAGTATGTCTATCTGCTCTCCGAATACGCGAATCTGAACCGTCCCTTTTCGGGCGCGTTCGCCTACAGCGTGCTCGCCTGCGTAAAGAAAGCCCTGCAAGCATTCGCCCGGCTGAAGCTGAAAGACGGATGTACTTACTTGCGCCTCACCGCAAAGCTAAGTGCTCGGACGTGTGAAGCCGTCCGCATCCGCCGGGAAACGGAACAGGCGGGGGCGCACTTCTTGTTTTCACCACAGATTACACAGATTTAGATAATTAATATTGAACAATTAATAGTTAATAACGACAAGCGGACGCATTCCGTTATTCACTTTTAATTATTCATTGTTTAAATCTGTGTAATCTGTGGTGACCCCCAAATACAACTATTAATTATTAACTATTAATTATTCACTGAAAACATGTATTCCCCAATCCTCCTATTCGTTTACAACCGTCCCGAACATACCCGCCGAGTCATCGAATCCCTGCAAGCCAATGCCGAAGCTGCAGAGAGCCGGCTCTTCATCTATGCCGACCAAGCCCGAAGCGAAGCCGACCGTCCGAGCGTGGACGAGGTGCGCCGGTATATCCGAAACATCGGTGGCTTCAAGCAGGTCACCCTTATCGAACGCGCCGAGAACTGGGGGCTTGCCCGCAATATCATCGACGGAGTGACTACGCAAGTCAACGCTTACGGGCGTGTGATTGTATTGGAAGACGACTTGGTGGTTTCGCCTTACTTCCTGCGCTTTATGAACGATGCGTTGGAGGTTTATAAAGACGAAGAGCGGGTGGGGCATATTCAGGCATGCGACTTCACGAAAGCCCCTTCGCTGCCCGACACCTTCCTCATCAAGTGGACGGGAAGCTGGGGATGGGCAACATGGGCACGGGCGTGGCGGCATTTCAATCCCGACGGGAAAGCCTTGCTCGCCCAACTAGAAGCCCGCCGCCTCACCCGTACCTTCGATTTCGGCGGCAATTATCCTTTTACCCGGATGCTTCGCCGCCAGATAGCGGGCAAAAACAATTCGTGGGCTATCCGTTGGAATGCCAGCCTTTTCCTTGCCGGTATCCTTTCGCTGAATGTAGGCAAATCGTTGGTGCAGAACACAGGCTTCGACGGCACGGGTACCAATTGCGGCGGTGGCGGCCTCTATGCTTCCGACTTATGGATGCAGCCCCTGCCCGTCATCCCCATCGCTCCCATTGCCGAAAACCAAGCAGCCCGCAAGGCCTTCGCCCGCTATTATCATCGCACCAACGGCTTTTGGGCGAAAGCCATCCGCCGCATCAAGCGGACATTAAGAGGGGATTTCGGGGCGTGATGCTTTTCATCACAGATTGCACAGATTTTAGTCTGTCGTTATTCACTCTTAATTGTTCATTATTAATTATTTCGTAACCGTTTTCAAGGGTATGTTGCCTAATTCTGCTGCCAATTCAGAAAACGAACTGTGGAACGAGCCGTATATCTTCTGGGTGCGTGCCAGCGTCCATAGGTCGGCAATGCCTTCGCGGATGCCTTCTGTGGTACTGCGGTCTGCCTTGCTCTCGGCACAGACGATGCGTTCGCCGTAGCGGGCGCGCATCGCTTGCTTCACTTCTTCCGAATCGGTGGCAAGATAGATGCAAAGGCCGGAGTGTGCCGCCAGTTCCTGGTCCAAGCAATCGAAGAACAAATCCAGCGGGCTGTGCTCGATAGACAAGGCATTATCGGTGCGGCGGATATGCACGCCTACGGTGTAAGCGGAAAAAGCGGCGGCACGTTTCCCGATGACTGCTTCCACCTGTGGTACGGGGCGGAACACTTCGTGCAACAGCGTTTCGGGATAAGCGTAGAAAGGCAGATAGGATGCCATATAGACATTCCCTTTCTTTACCCAATCTTCGAAATCGAAACCTTGCGTGCGGAGCGCGTCTATCTGATGCTCGTACAGGCATGAGCGGAACAACAGTTTCTGAAACAGGGCAGGGACGTGGAAGTTCTTCTGCCGCGGACGGTCGAACACCAACAAGTCGGAAGCTGAAGCCTCGACAATACGCACTCTTTCAGGCAAACGCCGAGGCACGAACAAATCGCGGAACGCTGCGTGCAACGCCCAGTCGCGAAACCAGATTACTCTCAAATCAATGCCGGCTTGTTCCGCCAATGCAATGGCGGAAAGCGTGGCGCGGATGCGGTTTGCCAAGCCTCCGGCGGGGACAAATATCATTTTTCTTTTCATATCGCGCAAAAGTAGCGAATTTATCTTAGAGAAAATCGTACCTTTGCAAAAACTTTGACGAAATATGAGGGTACTTATCATAAATACATCCGAACGGACAGGAGGCGCGGCAATCGCAGCAAGCCGCCTGATGGAGGCTTTGAAGAACAGCGGCATCAAAGCCAAGATGCTGGTGCGCGACAAGCAGACCGACCAAGTGACCGTGGTCGCGCTGAAGAAGTCGTGGCGGCAAATCTGGCAATTCGTATGGGAACGCATCGTGATATGGATAGCCAACCGCTTCAAGAAGCACAACCTCTTCGCCGTGGACATTGCCAACACAGGCACCGACATCACTTCGCTGCCCGAATTCCGCCAAGCCGATGTCATTCACCTGCATTGGGTCAATCAAGGCTTGCTTTCGCTGAAAGACCTTCGGAAAATCTTCCTGTCGGGCAAGCCCGTCGTATGGACCATGCACGATATGTGGCCCGTCACCGGCATCTGCCACCACGCGGGAGACTGCACGCATTATCAGGCGCAGTGTCACGATTGCCCCTTGCTTTACCGCGGGCACCGTCACGACCTTTCCTACAAGACGTTTGTCAAGAAGCAACAGCTCTATAAAGACGCCAACATCACTTTCGTGGCGTGCAGCCGCTGGCTGGAAGAATTGGCAAAGAAAAGCGCCCTCACCCTCGGACATACCGTGACCAACCTTCCCAATCCTATCAATACCAACCTGTTTCATCCTACCGACAAGGTTGCAGCCCGGCGGAAACTCAACCTTCCCGAAGACAAACGGCTGCTGCTGTTCAGTTCGATGAAAATCACCGACAAGAAGAAAGGCATTGATTACTTGGTGGAAGCCTGCCGCCTGCTTCACGAAAAGCAGCCCGGATTCTGCGAAAAGCTTGCCGTAGTGGTCGTAGGCAAGGAGTCGCAACAGTATGCCGACCTGTTCCCTTTCCCCGTCTACTGCCTCAGCTACATAGGCAAGGAGAAGGAAATGACCGCCGTCTATAATGCTGTCGACCTCTTCGTCACCCCGTCGCTCCAAGAGAACCTGCCCAACACCATTATGGAAGCCATGTCGTGCGGCGTGCCCTGCGTTGGCTTCTGCATCGGAGGCATCCCCGAAATGATAGACCACCTGCACAACGGATACGTAGCCCGCTACCGTTCTGCCGAAGACCTGGCGAACGGCATCTGCTGGTCGCTCACCGAAGGCGATTACCAAAGCCTCAGCACCGAAGCCCGCCGCAAAGTGCTCAGCACCTATACCGAACACGTGGTGGCAATGAAATACATCGGAATCTATAACCACATCACCGGACAAAACGCCTGAACGCCTATGCTACAGCATCTGCACCCCAAGTTCTCCGTCATCACCGTCACCTACAACGCCGGAGCCGTCATCGAAGACACCATACAGAGCGTCATCACCCAGACGTATAAGAACATCGAATACATCATCGTCGACGGCGCGTCTACCGACAAGACGATGAGCATCGTCAACCGCTACCGCGACCGCATCCACACCGTAGTGAGCGAACCCGACCGCGGGCTGTACGACGCGATGAACAAAGGCATCCGCCTCGCCACGGGCGACTATGTGTGCTTCCTCAATGCGGGCGACGAACTGCACGAAGACGATACGCTGCAACTCATCGTCCACAGCCTTGCGGGGCTGGCCGAACTGCCCGATGTCATCTACGGACGCACCGCCATCGTCGACCGCGAGGGCCATTTCCTGCGGATGCGCCGCCTCGAACCGCCCGAAAACCTTACGTGGCGCAGCTTCCGCCAAGGGATGCTCGTCTGCCACCAGGCGTTCTTCGCCCGCCGCGACCATGCCGTCGCCTACGACCTCCGCTACCGCTTCTCTGCCGACTTCGACTGGTGCATCCGCGTGATGAAGCAAAGCACGGTGCTCCACAACACCCGCCTCACGCTCATCGACTACCTGAACGAAGGGATGACCACGCGCAACCACCGCGCCTCCCTGCGCGAGCGTTTCCGCATCATGTGCCGCCATTACGGCACGGTGCAGACCGTCGCCCTTCATCTCAAGTTCGCTATCCGGCTGCTGTATAAAAAGTAGATGATTTTAGTCGAACGCAGAGGCGCAGAAGCGCAGAGTTCTTTATTTAGAGAGAGCAAAGAACACAGAGCGTAAAAACTCCGTGAACTCTTGCCTTCTCAAAAAATTAAAGACTCTGCGCTTCTGCGCCTCTGCGTTCGACTAAACCAATCACTCCGCAGGCTCCGGTTCCGGCTCCGGCGTGTCGCCGCCCTCGGCTTTGCCGCCTTTCGACGAGCTGCCGGCTATCCCCGAATAGGTGCCCACCAAGCCGTTTACGCTGGCGATGAACGAGTTGATTTCGTCCGTGGGCTGCACGATGGCGTAGGCGTTCACCGTCTGCACGATGTCCTGGTAGAGGGCGTTCGCTTCCGCCACGGCGTCTTCCGACTTCACGTCGCTCTGCACCATGCGCGCGCTCATCTCTTCGGTCTTCTCAAGGAATTTCGCTTCGAATGCGGCGTTTGCCTCACGCAACGCCTCCACTTCTTCCGTCAGCCCCAATGTAGCAACGGCTGCGGCGTTCTCCGTGTCGTCCAGCACGGCGAGCATTCCCCGCGTCTCGGCGGTCTGCTTCGTGTATTCGTGGTTTCGGATGCCCCGGTACGCCGAGAGTTGGGGCGAGAGGAGCATCGCCGCCTCGCGTTTCTCCGTCACGGGCGAAGTGAGGTAAGCGCTGGTCACGTTGCTGATGACGCCGGCGGCATTGTCGCGCGTGCGGTCGATTTCGGCAAGCGAGGCGGTGGCGATGAACGACCGCTGGCGGTTGACGATAGACGCAAGGAGTGCCGTGCTATCGCTGTATGCCGCAGCTTTCTCCGCCACGTGGAGCACGGCGGGCGTGGCTGCGGTGATGAGTTTGTTCACTTGGGTGTGGAAGTCGCTGCACGAGCCGATGGTCATTGCGCTCATTCCGAAAGATTTGATTTGCTGTGCCATAATCGTTTTCTATTTAAGGTGATACTTTGTTTTTCCGCCGACAATCGTTGGCAGGTCCGCCGAGGGCTTGGGAATGCTCCCAACAATCGTTGGCAGGTCTGCCGAGGGCTCGGGAATGCTCCCAACGATCGTTGGCAGGTCCGCCAAGGGCTTGGGAATGCTCCCAACGATCGTTGGCAAGTCCGCCGAGGGTTCGGGAGTGTTCCCAACGATCGTTGGCTGCCTTCTGCTTCGCAAAGTTAGCATAATCGGCGGATTCGCCAACGGTTTGGCAGAGAAAATCGGCTTCAGGAAGCGGATTTTTTGTATAAAATTTTATGCTTATGAAAACGATTTTCTTTTTATTATCGCTTGCCTTGCTTTCTTGTCAAGGAGGACGCAAGCAGGACATCCAATCTGCTGAAGGGACAAAACATCAGATCGTGGATACTGCTTCAGTCTATTATGTTAACCCTTTGCCCCTCTATTTCATCTTGAAAGGCGATACGGTATATACGCTTGTTGACGGCGGTCCTGTATTTCCCATACACACCTCTGCTCCCGATAATCCTGACTTATTTATCGATTTGAATAATTATGTGAAGAAACAGGTGTCAGACGTGCATCTTGGCAAAGGGGCGGTAGACTTCGTTTTCATTATCGACAAGGAAGGGTATATCCGGGACGTGACTATCAAGAAATCAGCAAGAGAAAACGGTGCAGCACCCAATGTGGCTGCCCGTATGGATTCTATAGCCTGCAAGGTGATAGCCGAACTTCCTCGATTTACTCCTGCAACCAGAGACGGGAAGGCTGTCAATTTTCTAAAAAGCTGGACGGTAAGATTTAAATAAGTCGGTCTATGAACATATTTTGCAAATTACGGAAAAATTGCCACATCAGATTTGTAATCATAAATGGTTGAAAGGACAAAGGCGGTTACGTATCGTTGAGCCTCTTCAAGGCTCTGCTTACTTGTAGGGGCAGGGTCTGCCTGCCTGAAAACACCCGCGTGGATGCCTTCGGGCGGGCAACCCCCGCCCCTACAGCGTTGGTTGAGATTATTCTAATCGGCAATATCGTTCAGGTCGGCATCGCCGCAATCGAACGATTTTACTTTTTCTTCAGGTCCCAACTTACGGATGATGTAAGATGAGAATGGTGCTTGCAGACTGGCTTTCATACGCTTTTCTTTCTTGTACGTTCGCCCAATTCGAGCATTTTCAAAGCTAATTCATAATTAGCCAGCCTTCTTTCTCTTTCTTCCGGCGTTTCCCGGCGGACTTGCTTCATCCGCTCTTCGAACCGCCGTGCGTCTTCCCCGAAGAGTATCGGGGTTTCTTTGATTGGTCTTGCCATAGCTTTTCCTTTCTTTTTGAGATTCCGCTGCAAAGGTAGTGATTTTAGGTTTTATATTCACCACAGATTACACGGATTGATAAAATTAATTGGTTGAAAATCTGCGCTAATCCGCGTTTCTTTCAGATAATCAATTTTTGAAATCTGTGTAATCTGTGGTGAAAAAGACATGTCAGCCGGCGAACTCTGCCCAATCGGTGAGGCGCATGTCGCCTTTCTTGAGGAACACCTGGTGCATGCCCAGGGCGGCGGAAAGGCTGTGGCTGGTCTGCCCCTTGGTGGAAATCTTCAGGTAATCCCAAAGGAGCTGCTTGTAGTCGGGGTGGGCGCAGTTCTCGATGACGGCTTGGGCACGCTCCATGGGGCTCTTGCCGCGCAGGTCGGCGATGCCTTGCTCGGTGATGATGACGTTGACGGAGTGCTCGCTGTGGTCGAGGTGCGACACCATGGGGACAATGGAACTGATGCAGCCGCTTTTTGCCGTCGAGGGGCACGAGAAGATAGAGATGTATGCGCTGCGGGTGAAGTCGCCTGAGCCGCCGATGCCGTTCATCATCTTCGTGCCGCAGATGTGGGTGGAGTTCACGTTGCCGTAGATGTCGGCTTCGATAGCGGTGTTCATCGTGATGACGCCGATGCGGCGGATGACTTCGGGGCAGTTGGATATCTCCGAGGGACGGAGCACGAGCTTGTGGGCGAAGAAGTCCATGTTCTGGTAGATGTCGTCGAGGCAGTCGTTTGTCACGCTCAGCGAACAGGTGCTTCCGAACTTGATGCGCCCTTCCTTAATGAGGGTGATGACGGAGTTCTGGATGACTTCGGTATACATTTCGAAGGGCGGGATGCTGGAGTCGCGTCCCAAGGCGCTGAGCACGGCGTTGGCGATGTTTCCCACGCCCGATTGCAGGGGGAGGAAGGTGGAGGGGATGATGCCCCGCTTCATGTCGGCTGCAAGGAAGTCGGCTACGTTTTGTCCGATTTTATCCGTCACAGGGTCGGGTGCGCTGAATCCGCGTGCCTCGTCGGGGATGTTCACTTCTACCACGCCGACTATCTTTTTCGGGTCGACCTGTATGTAGGGCAGTCCGATGCGGTCGCTGGGACGGACGATAGGGATGGGGCGGCGGTAGGGCGGACGCTCCATTTCGTAGAGGTCGTGCATGCCGATGATGCGTTTGCTGTGCGCCGCGTTCAGCTCGATGATGATGCGGTCTGCCAGGCGGGCAATGGTGGGCGTAAGTCCTACGCCTGCCGTGAGGTAGATGCGTCCGTCGTCGGTCAGTTCGCAGGCTTCTACGATAGCGGTGGTGACGTGTCCCAAGAATCCGGAGCGCAGGCGTTGCGCCACTTGCGAGAGATGGATGTCGGTGTAATTGATTTCGCCGTTGTTCACCGCCTTGCGGAAATCGGTGTTGGTGGTGTAGGGGGCGCGGAACTTAATGGCGTGTGCACGGGTCAACGTTCCGTCGCACGAGTCTCCTGTCGAAGCTCCGGTAATGATTCCGATGCGGAACTCTTCGCCCCGCGCGTGTTTTTCTTCGGCTTGTTTTGCCAATTCGGTAGTTACTGCTTTAGGGCTTCCTGCCGGCGTAAATCCGCTCAGCGCGATGATTTCGCCGTTCTGTATCAGGCTGGCGGCTTCTGCCGCTGTCATTCGGTTGTAGTTCATAGTTTTCAGGTATTATTAATTTATGTATTAGTATTCCCGTTTGAATATCTCCGAGTAGATAAATGCTTTCCGCGCTTCGTTCCGCGTGTGGAGGCTGATTTTTCCTTTTTCCGTCGGATGCGCCGCTTTAGGCGGAACGCTGGGTGTCGGCTTCTGCCGTTGCATTTGTTGAGTATATCGGACCGGCTCTTTGCGTGGGCGGGGCTGTTCTTCCTCGGCGGGTACTTCGTCTTCTTCCATAGATAGTTCCGGAAAGTCGAAAACCGGTTTCGGGCGGGCTGCCTTTTCCGCCTTCGGCTTCTGTGTCATCACTTTATAAGTGACAATCACGATGCATATAAGAATGATAAGAATGTTGCTCATATCCGTTGCTATTAATAGTAAGGTGTGAAAGGAATCGCCCAAAGATAGTAATTTTCCTGCAAAGAAACATAAGAACTTCCTGCTTATTGTGTGATACGAGATAGAATTGTTATCTTTGCGGGCGAATTTTCACCACAGAGGACACAGAGGCACACCGAGTCTTTAAATTAATTTTCTCTGTGATACTCTGTGTCCTCTGTGGTGAAGCAGTAACCAATCAATAATAAATTATCGTATGACAAATCAAACTGCGGGAACGGACTTTAAATCCGCGACCGGAAAAGAGACGAAGAAACTGTTTATCGAGACCTACGGATGCCAGATGAACGTGGCAGACAGCGAGGTCGTGGCTTCGATTATGCAAATGGCGGGCTATGTGCCTTGCGACACCTTGGACGAAGCCGACGCGGTGTTTATGAACACGTGTTCCATCCGTGACAATGCCGAGCAGAAAATCCTGAACCGGCTGGAGTTTTTCCATTCGCTGAAGAAAAAACGCAAACATCTTATTGTAGGCGTGTTGGGCTGTATGGCGGAACGGGTAAAAGAAGACCTGATAGCGAACCACCACGTTGATTTGGTGGCGGGACCGGATGCTTATCTTTCCTTGCCCGACCTGATTGCTTCGGTAGAGGCGGGCGAGAAGGCTATCAATGTGGAATTGTCTACAACCGAGACCTATCGTGACGTGATTCCTTCACGCATCTGCGGAAACCGGGTTTCGGGCTATGTGTCGATTATGCGCGGATGTAACAATTTCTGCCATTACTGCATCGTGCCTTACACCCGCGGAAGGGAACGGAGCCGGGATGTAGCAAGCATTCTTAACGAAGTGCGCGACTTGCAGGCGAAAGGCTATAAAGAGGTCACCCTTTTGGGACAAAACGTCAATTCGTACCGTTTTGAGCAAGACGGGAATGTGATTACTTTCCCTACGCTGCTTCGTACGGTAGCGGAAGCGGTGCCCGATATGCGTGTGCGCTTTACCACTTCGCATCCTAAAGACATGAGCGACGAGACGCTTCACGTGATAGCCGAAGTGCCTAACGTATGCCGTCACATCCATCTGCCGGTGCAGAGTGGAAGTTCGCGCATCTTGAAGCTGATGAACCGCAAATATACCCGTGAGTGGTATTTGGAACGGGTAGCGGCTATCCGGAGCATCATCCCCGATTGCGGATTGAGCACCGATATCTTCTCAGGATTTCATTCGGAGACGGAAGAAGACCACCAGATGAGTCTTTCGCTGATGCGTGAATGCGCGTACGATTCGGCTTTCATGTTCAAGTATTCCGAGCGTCCTGGCACCTATGCATCGAAGCATTTGCCCGATGATGTGCCCGAAGAGGTCAAGATACGTCGTCTGAACGAATTGATAGAACTTCAGAATCAGCTTTCTGCAGAAAGCAACGCGAAAGATGTGGGCAAGACGTTTGAAGTGTTAGTAGAAGGTGTCTCCAAACGCTCGAAAGAACAACTCTTCGGACGTACGGAACAAAATAAAGTTGTAGTATTCGACCGGGGCACGCACCGTATCGGTGATTTTGTGAAGGTGCGCATCACCGAATCGAGTTCGGCGACACTGAAAGGAATCGAAGTATTTTAATTTCATAATCCAATAAAACCAAAGACAAAACAATGAAAACAAGAGTGATACTCTGTTGGCTGCTGATGGCTCTGTTCTGCCTGCCGATGTTTGCCCAAATGCAAGACCCGGTGCAGTTCAAGGCCGAATGGAAAGAGATTTCGGCTACTGAAGCCGAAATAGTGTTTACAGGTACGATTGATGCCGGATGGCATGTGTATTCTACTGAATTGGGAGACGGGGGACCGACTTCCGCTACGTTTAATATTGATGAAATCAAAGGAGCGGAATTGGTGGGAAAACTCACTCCCGGTGCAGGGGAAATCGACAAGATGGACCCTATCTTCGGAATGCAGGTACGCTACTTTGAGAAGAGTGCGAAGTTTACTCAAAAAGTAAAGCTTACTGGAGGTGATTATGTAATCAAAGGGTATTTGGAGTATGGTGCTTGCAATGATGAGAACTGTCTGCCTCCTACAGCCGTAGATTTTTCGTATAACGGAAAAGCGCAAGCGGCTGCTCAGGCTCCTTCTGCCCAACCTTCTGATCAACCGAAAACTCCGGCACCCGTATCCGAAGTGAAGGAGGATACCGCTACGATGGCTGTAGATAGTACGGCTTCTGCTCCTGTCCAATTGAAGGGAACGAATGATTACTGGAAACCGGTCATCAAGGAACTTTCTGAATTTGGCGAGACACAGCAACAAGATACGCATTCGTGGGTTTATATTTTCTTTGCAGGTGTAGTAGGCGGGTTGCTTGCCCTCTTTACCCCTTGCGTATGGCCTATTATTCCGATGACGGTCAGCTTCTTCTTGAAACGTACGAAAGATAAGAAGAAGGGCATTCGTGACGCATGGACCTACGGTGCATCTATCGTGGTGATTTACGTGGCATTGGGACTTGCCATTACGCTGATATTCGGCGCAAGCGCACTCAATGCTTTGTCTACCAATGCGATCTTCAATATCTTCTTCTTCCTGATGTTGGTCGTATTTGCCGCTTCGTTCTTCGGTGCGTTCGAGATTACTTTGCCCTCGAAATGGAGCAATGCGGTCGATAGCAAGGCTGAAGCCACTACGGGATTGCTCAGCATCTTCTTGATGGCGTTTACGCTTTCGTTGGTTTCTTTCTCTTGCACAGGTCCCATCATTGGTTTCCTATTGGTGGAAGTGTCTACTACGGGCAGCATTATTGCTCCGGCATTGGGAATGTTGGGTTTTGCCATTGCACTTGCCTTGCCGTTCACGCTATTCGCCATGTTCCCTTCTTGGCTCAAGTCGATGCCGAAGTCGGGCGGCTGGATGAATGTGATTAAGGTGGTGTTAGGCTTCCTCGAATTAGCTTTTGCCCTCAAGTTCCTTTCGGTGGCAGATTTGGCATACGGCTGGCGTTTGCTCGACCGTGAGACCTTCCTCGCCTTGTGGATTGTTATCTTCGGCTTATTAGGTTTCTACTTGTTAGGCAAAATCAAATTCCCGCATGATGATGATTCCACTAAAGTAGGCGTAGGACGTTTCTTCCTTGCTCTTATTTCGCTTGCTTTTGCCGTCTATATGGTGCCCGGCTTATGGGGTGCGCCTCTGAAAGCGGTCAGTGCGTTCGCTCCTCCTATGCAGACGCAAGATTTCAATCTTTACGATGACGAGGTGCACGCTAAATTCCAAGATTTTGATGCTGGTATGGAATATGCCCGCCAGCAAGGCAAACCGGTAATGATAGACTTTACGGGCTATGGATGCGTGAATTGCCGGAAAATGGAGTTGGCAGTATGGACCGACCCGCAGGTGAGCAAGATGCTGAAAGACGACTATGTACTCATCACGCTTTATGTAGATGAAAAGGCAAAATTGCCCGAGCCTATCAAGATTATGGAAAATGGCAAGGAACGTACACTCCGCACCGTGGGCGACAAATGGAGCTATCTGCAACGCTCGAAGTTCGGAGCCAATGCCCAGCCTTTCTATGTCTTGATAGACAACGAAGGCAACCCGCTTAACAAGTCGTATTCGTATGACGAAGACGTAGCGAAATACATCGACTTCTTGCAGACGGGATTGAAGAATTACAAGAAATAAACATTATATCCATGTTTCTAAAGGATATAAAAAAACAACTTTCTGATTAGAACAAAAGTGCAGATATGCAGGTTTTCGAAATAAGACTTGTGTCTCTGCACTTTTTGTTCATTAATTTCTCGGTAAACCATTTGTATAATCTGCATTTTATTTCGTATATTACAGCACAGAAGTTTTATATACATAAAAATAGTCAACATGAAAAAGATTCTTACATTACTTTGTTGCCTGATGACCGTTTTCACGGTATCAGCAGACAATTGGACAGGAACATGGGCGACTGCGCCCGAATGGACAGGAGCGGGCGATATGCCGAAGAAAACTACATTGACCGGCAATTCGGTCCGCCAAATTGTGCATGTATCTCTTGGCGGTCAGGAAATCCGTGTGCAGTTATCTAACGAACTGAGCAACGAACCGGTTGAAATACAGTCGGTCTATATCGCAGATGCGCTTGATGGCAAGAATATTAATCCCAAGACCGTAGAATACTTGAAGTTTGACGGTAAGAAAAACGTCACTATCGAAGGCGGAAAAGCCGTATTCTCTGATCCGTTGGAATATGATTTGAAACCTTTGCAATTGCTTTCTATTACTGTTTATTATGGAGCGACTCCTAAGAATGCCACTTCTCATCGCGGCTCTCGTACCACTTCTTATATCATGGAAGGAAAATCAAATCCTAAAAAAGAATTTGTTGTAGCCGAGCAATTGGAACATTGGTATAGCATTGCTGCTATCGATGTGAAAGTTTCGGGCAAACCGTGTATTGCCGCATTGGGCAATTCCATTACAGACGGACGTGGAACGACTACAGACAAACAAAATCGTTGGACTGACGTATGTGCAGAAGCGTTAGGCGGTGAAGTCGGCATTCTGAACTTGGGTATCGGTGGAAATTGTGTGCTGGCAGGAGGGCTGAGCGAACCTGCTGTGAAACGTTTCGATCGTGACATCATGGGTCAACGAGGCTTGACGGGCATCCTTATCTTCGAAGGAGTCAATGATATAGGCGGAAGCAAGGCTTCCGAACAAACGGCACAACAACTTATCAAGGCTTACGAATCATTCATTGAAAAAGCACGTGCCAAAGGTCTGAAAGTGTACGGTGGTACGATTACTCCGATAGGTAATACTGATTATTGGTCTTATTTCCATGAGGCTGCCCGCCAGACGGTGAACGAATGGATTCGCACAAGCGGCAAATTTGATGCTGTCATCGATTTCGATAAGGTATTGCGTGACCCGGCTAATCCCACGAAAATTCGTGATGATTACCAATTCGACCGTCTGCATCCCAATGCTGCAGGTTATAAAGCAATGGGAGAAGAAGCCGCCAAGGTACTTAAATCACATCTGTAACACATTAGGCTTCCTTTTGAGTTTCATTAGGGTAGGATTGTAATTTCATCCGTATAAAACTGCAATCCTACCCTAATGAAACTCTTAAAGTAAGCAGCTTTCATGAATAATATATTCCTTTTGCTTATAATTTGTAACTTCATTTATCGGAAAGAGAGTGAATGGAGTATTGTATATAGGGCAAAACAAAAAGAGACGCTTCCTCGCGAGGCGTCTCTTTCAGATTGTTGAGAGTTTATGAAAATATGTTTGTTTATGTGCTGCTTATTGTTGCACCGTTACGGTCATTTCCGGAACAAGGATGAAATCTTTCTTGTTCTTATTCCACTTGTAGTATTCGATGGTTACATCGTTACCTGCGTATGAGTACTTGATACACATGTGGTTGCGCCAATCGTTACGAACAGCATCCCATTTCATCAATGTGCTTTCAACGACTTGTTTATTGTCGTTGTACTTATAGTTATACTTTTCGTAATTGGTCAGGATGCCTTCGTTCATCTTGTAAACGGTTTCCGACATCTTAACGCCATCCACTTCTTCGGTGTTGTAAATCAAGTTCGCTTCCGGATTGCTTGCAGAAATTGTAAGATTAACTACGAAAATGCAAGCTACAACAAATACACTCTTCAAAAAATTCATTGCTTTCATATCTTTAAGTTTTTAAGGGTTTACTATCTTTTTGTTCTTAATCACAATGCAAAGGTAGTGAATATTTTGATATGCGCTAACTTTTCGGCTAAAATTTTACTCGATTTTAGCAAAATGTCAGCATATAAAGATATGTTAACAAATTCATCCCATTAGTGCGCTTCCAGCCAATTCTTACCCCAACCGCAGTCTGCTTGCAAAGGAACTTTCATTTTGTAAGCACTCTCCATTTCACTTATCACAATCTGTTGCACTTTCTCCTTTTCTTCGGGCAGGACGCTGAAGTTGAGTTCATCGTGTACTTGAAGAATCATCTTCGAGCGGATTCCCTCTTCGCGAAAGCGGCGGTAGATGCGTACCATTGCCACTTTGATGATGTCAGCGGCACTTCCTTGGATAGGCGCGTTGATGGCATTGCGCTCGGCATATCCTCTCACCACGGCATTGCGTGAATTGATGTCGGGCAGATAGCGGCGGCGGCGGAAAATGGTTTCGATATAGCCTTTCTCGCGTGCCTCCAGAATGCTCTTGTCCATGTATTCCTTTACATGCGGGTAGTTTTCAAAATAGCCGTCTATCAGTTCCTTGGCTTCTTTGCGGTCGATGTTCAAGCGTTCGGCAAGCCCGAAGACCGAGATGCCGTAGATGATGCCGAAGTTAGCGGTTTTGGCTTTGCTCCGTTGCTCGCGGGTCACATCTTCCAATTTCTCCTTGTATATCTTGGCGGCGGTAGCGGCGTGGATGTCCTGATTTTCGCGGAAGGCTTCTATCATGTGCGGGTCTTGGCTGAGGTGTGCCATGATGCGAAGCTCGATTTGCGAATAATCGGCAGAGAAAAATTCGCAACCTTCATCGGGAATGAATGCTTTACGGATTTCTTTTCCGTCCTCGTTGCGTACGGGGATGTTTTGCAAGTTCGGGTTGCTCGAACTAAGCCGTCCCGTGGCGGTTACGGTTTGGTTGAATGAAGTATGGATGTGTCCGGTCTGCGGGTTGATAAGCTGGGGCAGGGCATCGATGTAGGTGCCAAGAAGCTTTTTCAATCCACGGTGCTCCAAAATCTTCCCTACGATTTCGTGCTTTCCTTTCAGGCTTTCTAACACTTCTTCGGAAGTGACGTATTGTCCCGTCTTGGTCTTCTTGGGCTTGTCTACGATTTTCAGACGGTCGAACAATACTTCGCCCACTTGCTTGGGAGAGGCGATATTGAACTCCACACCTGCCAAGCGGTGTACTTCTTTTTCGATTTGTTGCATACGGGCGGTGAAGTGGCGCGAAGTCTCTTTCAGGGCTTCCGTATCAATGCGCACGCCATTGCGTTCCATATAAGCCAATACGGGGACGAGCGGCATCTCGATGTCCCGGAAAAGGGATTCGGCATCGTTTTGCTTCAATTCCTTTTCCAATACGTTTTTCAACTTCAGGGTGACGTCGGCATCCTCGCACGCGTACCTATATATATTAGCAGGGTCGAGGTCGCGCATGTTCTTCTGGTTCTTCCCTTTCGGTCCGATAAGTTCTTCTATCTTGATGGTTTCGTAGTGCAAGTAGATTTCGGCAAGGTAGTCCATTCCGTGATGCAGTTCGGGCTGGAGCACATAGTGGGCTATCATCGTGTCGAACATCTCGCCTTGTATTTCCACTCCGTAGTTCGCCAAGACCAGCATATCGTATTTGATGTTCTGCCCGACTTTCAAGGTTTCTTTATTTTCGAAGACGGGCTTGAATTTATCAACGATGCGTTGCGCTTCGGTGCGGTCGGCAGGGACGGGGACATAGAAAGCCTGATTTTCGGCATACGAGAAGCTCATTCCTACCAGTTCGGCACGTATCGGGTCGGTTCCGGTGGTCTCCGTATCTAAACTGAGAATCTTCTGTGTAAGGATATTTTGTAATAATTGGTCTGTTTTCTCTTCTGTATCAATCAGTTGATAATCGTAAGTAAGGTCTTGAAGCCTCGTGAGATTTGAATTTTCGGGAGCTTCCGTACTCTCGGGCGCAAAAAATCCAAAGAGATCGCCTTGGGCGGAGGGTGGGGGAGCGGCGGTTTTCTTATCAGTTCCCAATACACGGTCGAGGAGGCTCCGGAACTCCAAGTCTTCGAATATCCGCTTGAGTTCTTCCTTGTCCGGTTCTTCCCGTTTCAGCCTATCCATGTCGAGGCTGATAGGGACATCGGTCTTGATTGTGGCAAGGAACTTCGAGAAGAGGATTTGTTCGCGGTTGGTCTCTACCTTGGTCTTGATGGCTCCTTTCAACTGGTCGGTATGTTCAAGCAGGCTCTCGATGCTTCCGAACTGGGCAATCAGCTTTTGTGCGGTCTTTTCGCCCACACCCGGACATCCGGGAATGTTATCGGCGGTATCGCCCATCAGCCCCAACATATCAATGACCTGAGCCGGAGACTGAATGTCGAACTTGGCTTTCACTTCGGCTATGCCCATCACCTCGAATTCCTTATCCCCGTATTTGGGCCTGTACATAAAGACGTTGTCCGAGACCAGTTGGCCATAATCTTTATCGGGCGTCATCATATAGGTGGTAATGCCCCTCCGTCCGGCTTCGGTGGCAAGGGTACCTATAACGTCATCGGCTTCGTATCCACTCACTTCGAGGATAGGGATGCGGTAGGCACGGATGATGTCTTTAATGATAGGCACCGAGAGGCGGATGACTTCGGGAGTCTCTTCGCGCTGGGCTTTGTATTGCTCGTAAGCCTCGTGGCGGAACGTGGGACCCGCAGGGTCGAAGGCGATTCCGATATGTGTGGGTTGCTCTTTCTTCAGCACATCTTCCAGTGTATTGACGAATCCCATAATGGCGGAAGTATTGAATCCCTTCGAGTTGATGCGGGGATTTTTGATGAAAGCGTAGTACGCCCGGTAAATCAAAGCGTACGCGTCCAGTAGAAATAGTTTCTCCATTCGTATAAAAATATTAATGTTTTGAACGTAAAAGTACAAAAAAACGCCGTATTTCGATGTTTTATTATTATTTTTGTGCCCAAATAAATCTCTAAATGGACAAGATAGGAATAATCAAGAGACCGATAGAAAGGGAATTGAGCGAATTTAAGGCGCTTTTCGATGCCGCTTTGACCAGTACCGCCCCGATATTGGGCGATGTGCTGGGCTATATCCGGAAGCGCAACGGGAAGATGATGCGCCCTATGCTGGTACTGTTGATGGCAAAATTATATGGTAAAATCAACCCCGCCACGTTACATTCGGCTTTGTCGTTGGAATTGCTTCATACGGCAAGTCTGGTTCACGATGATGTAGTCGACAAGAGCGACAAACGGCGCGGGCAAGCATCGGTCAATGCGTTGTATGATAACCGCGTGTCGGTATTGGTGGGCGACTATATGCTTGCCACAAGCTTGCGCCATGCTGCTTACACGAAAGAAATTGAGCTGGTCGACTTGGTGGCACGCTTGGGGCAGAACCTTTCGGAAGGCGAAATCGTGCAGTTGGCGAATACGAGCAATACCGAATTCTCTGAAGAGATTTATTTCGATGTTATCCGCAAGAAGACCGCAGCCCTCTTTACGGCAAGTGCCGAGAGCGGTGCGCTTTCCGTTAAGGCTTCGGCGGAAGATGTAGACAATGCCGCTTTGTTTGGCGAAATGATAGGCGTCGCTTTCCAAATAAAGGATGATATCTTCGATTATTTCGAGAACGAGGCATTGGGCAAACCTACAGGAAACGATATGTTAGAAGGAAAACTGACCCTGCCCGCCCTGTACGTCCTCAATGAAAAGGCGGACGAGGAAAAGCGGGAGTTGGCTTTGCGCATCCGCTCGTTGAAAGCCTCGCATGAAGAAATCGCTTCGTTCGTATCGTATGTGAAGCAGGAAGGAGGCATCGAATACGCCGACCGGGTGATGCACGATTACCGGGACAAGGCACTGGCTCTTTTGCCCCAACAAATGGATGAATCGCTCCGAACTGCATTGACCGCCTACGTGGATTATGTGGTAGACCGGACAAAATAATGAATAAAAAAAGGATGCATTGCGCATCCTTTTTTATTGCATATTCGTTTACTGCACCACTTTCACCCCCATAGCATTCACGCTTTTGATATTCTCTGCCGCATGGTCGGGGCGGGGAGTAGCCCATTCTACGGTGCAGGCTTTCACCTGGATGTCGGATGCGGTATGCACGAAGAAGCCGTAAGTGTTGCCGCGCAGGAAATCTTCGCCGTCACACGGACGCTTGTCGTAGATGCCGCCCTCGTAGGCGGTCTTTTTTTGCAGCGTAAGCGACACTTGGTCGAAATAGATACGATTGACCTTTTCGGGCGTGTCGCCGCCTACAAAGACGCCATTTTCGCTCGTACAGCGGATGTTGTGGAAGTAGATATGGCTCACTTCGCCGCACGCGCCTTTCGTCGCGCCTTTCGGGAAACGCCAGCCTGCATCTTTGTGGTTGCCTACGGCACGGGGGTAGGAGGTGACGTAAATGGCTTCTGACTTGCCCCACCACACGTCTGAGAAGAACTTGCAGTCTACTATCATGTTCGAGAACGTGACGTTGGTCACTGTGCCCTCGTCGCGGTTCTGGATGCCGATGCCCCGGTTGCTGTCCTTGATGATGCAGTTGGTGAACAAGACGTTGTTGATGCTGTCCATGTTCTCCGAACCGATTTTAATGGCGCACGAGCGCGAGGTCATCGTACAGTTGTTCACCACCACATCCTCGCACGAGCCGTATTGCTCGAACTCGCGGCGGTTCTTCAGGCAGATGCAGTCGTCGCCCGACTCGATGAAGCAGTTCGAGATGCGCACGTCTTTCGAGTGGTCTACGTCGATGCCGTCGCCGTTGCGTATCTTCAGGTTGTTCAGGATGCTGATGCCGTCAATCGAAGCGTCGCGGCAGCCGATGAGGTGGACGGTCCAGTAAGCGCTGTTGCGGATAGTAATGTCACGGATGACTAACTTCTCGATGTTGGTCAGCGTCAGGACGTGCGGGCGCGGGTCGAAGTCGGTCACGGGTTTCAGCTCGTACGAGTCTTCCAACTCCTTGCCCATAAACGATACACCGTTTCCGTTGATGGTCCCCGTTCCGGTGATAGAGACGTTCTTCAGGTCTTTTCCGCTTATCCACATCATCCCTTCGCCCCGGTTTTCGCCAAATGCGCTTTCAGTATAGACGCTCTCGTCAGGGTTTGCCAACAGGCAAGAATTAGGCTCTAAATGCAGGTCGACATACGAAGCGAGCCGGAAGGGGCTGCACAAGAAGGTGTGTCCGGCAGGGACGAGCACCGTTCCGCCTCCCGCTTCGGAGCAGGCATCGATGGCGGCTTGCAGGGCAGGGGAGTCGTCGGTCGTCCCGTCACCTTTAGCACCGAAGTCCATGATGTTGTACACGTTGGTTTGCTTCGTCTGGCACGAGCCGAGCAGGCAGATGCCGAGCAAGAAGAGCAGCAGTTTGTTTGTCTTGATGAATCCAGTCATATCAAAATTGGTTTTTAGGTTAATAATTCGATAATAAATCACTACAAAAACGCGCGGCGACCCCTCGCCGGAGACCTTCGGGGTGTCGGAAAACGCGCGGCGACCCCTCGCCGGGGACTTTCGGGGTGTCGGAAAACGCGCGGCGACCCCTCGCCGGGGACTTTCGGGGTGTCGGAAAACGCGCGGCGACCCCTCGCCGGGGATTTTCCACCTTTTAGAAGGTCCTCGGCGGGCAGTCTTCGGGCTTGTTTCCCCAGTCGGGATTCGGCTCCGGACCCATTTCGAACTCCATCGTGCCTCCCCGAAGGATGTCTTCGTGGGCGATGTAGTTCTTCGTATAGGGTTTGCCATTGAGGGTGACGCGCTGGATGTAGATGTTCTCCGCCGAGGCTTCCGGCGCAAGGAGGCGGAAGGTCTTTCCGTTCTCCAAGGTCAGCACGGCTTCGCGGAACGAGGGGCTTGCCAAGGCGTAATAAGGCGTACCGGGGCAGACGGGATAGAAGCCGAGGGCGGCGAAGACGTACCACGCCGACATCTGTCCGGCATCGTCGTTGCCCGACAAGCCGCCGGGAGCGTCGAGGTATTCGGTCTCCAAGATGTGGCGCACTGCCCGCTGGGTCTTCCACGGTTGTCCGGCGTAGTTATACATGAACGCCACTTGGTGGCAAGGCTCGTTGCCGTGCCAGTAACGGCGTTGGCTGAACATCGAGTCGAGCTTGGCGATGTAGCGTTCCTGCCCGCCCATGCACTTCATCAGCCCGTAAGGGTCGTGAGGGACGTACCACGTGTAGTGGCAGGGGGCGCCTTCGGTGATGAACGCGGCAAAGCCGAAAGCGTTGTCTTCGCCGAGGAAGGTGCCGTCGGCATGCCGTCCTTGCGCATATCCGGTGCGCGGGTCGATGACGTTGCGGTAGTTCTGCGCGCGGCGCATCAGGGCGTCATAATCTTCGGTCTTGCCCAACTGTTTTGCCACTTGGGCAAGGACGAAATCATCGTAAGCATACTCCAACGTGCGCGACACTTGTTCGCGGGTGTGGAAGGCGTCGGGTACGCTGTCCTCTAACGGGATGTAACCGTACCGGAGGTAGGACTGCAAGGCGCGGCGGCCCATTCCGTTGACATATTCTTCGCGCGTGGCGGGGCTTTCGAAGGCATTGCGGCGCATTCCCTCGTAGGCTTTCTGCACATCGAAATTGCGGACGCCTTTCACGTAGGCGTCTCCCAAGGCAGCAATACAGTGGTCGCCTATCATCGCTGCCGTGTAGCTGTTCCAGCAAGGGAAGATGGGCAGCCAGCCGCCTTGCTCGTACTTGAGCACGAGCGACTGCATCATCTGTCCGCCTTGGGTGGGACGGAGGAGGTTGATGAGCGGATGCAGGGCGCGGTAGGTGTCCCATAGGCTGAAGTCCTCGTAGTAGGTTTCGCCCTCGGCTAACTGGCGGACAGGCTCGCCCGTGGCAAAGGAGGGGTAGCGTCCGTCCGCGTCATTGAACGTGCGGGGCAGGAACGAAGCGCGGTACATTGCCCCGTAGAACTTCCGCCGTGCCGTCTCGTCGTCGGTCTTTATCTGGATGCTTGCCAAGTGTTTCTCCCAAATGCCGGTCAGTTCCCGACGGGTCTGGTCGAAGTCCCAGTGCGGGATTTCCGCTTGGAGGTTTCCGATAGCCCCTTCGCGTCCGGTAAACGAGGAAGCGGCTTTCACCAACACTTCTTCATCTGCCTTCACCCGGAAGCGGACATACAGCCCGATGCCTTGTCCCGACCGGATGCTTGTCTGCCCCTCGAACAGGCTGTCTCCGCGGAAGGTGCCGAATCCGGCAAGATTCTTTTGGTATTCCACAACGAAGTGCCCGCTATAGCCTGCCGGTTCGCCCCAGCCTTGGTAGATGCGGTGCACGGGATTATAGCCGTAGATGCGGCGGTTCACCGTATCCAGTTCGATGTATCCTTCGCCCTCGTCGCTGTTCGGGTTGACCACGAGCCAGGCGTCGCCTTCATCCTCGTAAGTGAAGCGGAAGATAGCGGAGCGGGAGCGGGAGGTCATTTCTGCTGTTAGATGTTCGTCGGGCAGCGATACGGCGTAGTAAGCTGGAGTGGCTTCTTCGGCATCGTGCGAGAAGCGGGTAGCCCTCCGTTCGGGCATACAGCGCAATGCTCCGGCGAGGGGCATCAGGGTCATCGAGCCATAGTCCTGCGTACAGCCTCCCACAATCCAGTGCGAGTTGCGGAAGCCCTGCATCAGCGAGTCGCGGTAGTAATAAGGGGCGATGCACTTCTGTTCGGTGTCCTGCGTCTGCGGTGTCCAGAAGTTCATCCCGTTTGGTTCCAACACTGCGGGCAGGGTTTGTCCGTATTCTTCGGTATGTTTGCCGAACATGCCTGCGGTTTGTGTGGTGCTGGCAGCCGTTCCCGTTCGGGTGTCGATGCAGCTCAGTCTGTCCGGGATAGTCGAGGATGTGCAGGCAGTAAAGAGCCATGCACCACAGAGGGCACAGAATCCCACAGAGGAAAGTTTTTTTTCTAATTCAAAACTCCGTGTGCCTCTGTGTTCTCTGTGGTAAAATCGTTTTGTACCCATATCGTTTTATATTTTAATGTATATCTTCTTCTTGTAAAGCGGATAGCCGATGGCTCCCATCACCCCGACAAAGAGGAGTGAATAGACGGCGGAAGCGAGGTAAGGGTTGCTGATGACGCTGTGGATGCTTCCATAGAGAACCGGTTTCCATTCGGTTACGTTAAGCACTACGGCTGTCAGTTCGCTCAGCACATAGAGGAAGAGCGGATTTACGCCAAAGACTTCGAAGAAGCGGCACCATTCTTTCCGCCCCTGCGCATCGATGAAGTAGAGTAGGGCAGCCTGAAGCATCGCCGCCAGTCCGCAAGTGACAAGGGCATAGCTGGGCGACCATACGCGCTTGTTCAGCGGCAGCCATTCGACCAATAAGAATCCTATGGCAGCCAACAGGAAGCCAGCAACAAAGAGCTTGATGATTTTCTGGCTCAGATCTTTGGTCTCCATAATGAGCCGTCCGCAGAGGAAGCCGATAATCGTATGGGCTATGGCGGACAAGGTGCTGGTCAGCCCTTCAGGGTCGACGGGGCTTTTATGGTAGAGATGTTCGTAACCTAATACATTTGTGTCCCAAATGGCGAGGATGTTCACCCCTGCATCTTGCGCATATCCGTTGCCGAAATGCAATAGGAAGGCATAACCCAAGAGCAGGAATCCCGCTATCCATGCCAGTCCTTTGGGGCGCACATAGAGGGCGAGCAGCGAGACAATGCCGTAGCAGAGAGCAATGCGTGGCAATACGCCCAAGATGCGGATATGGGCAAAGGGGAAGAAGTCGCCCTCGCAAGCGAACTCGAACCAATAGATGCCCCAGCCTATGAGAAAGATAAGCGCAGTGCGGCGCACTATCTTCCGGATAACTGCCGCCGAGGGCTGGAACTGGAACTTGCGTAAGGCGATGTAGGTGGATATACCCATGATAAAAAGGAAGAACGGAAACACTAAATCGCAGGGAGTCAGCCCGTTCCATACGGAATGCTGCAAGGAGTCATACGAATATTTTCCTCCGGCGTTGTTTACCACAATCATCCCGAAGACGGTGATGCCTCGCAGCACATCAAGTGAAAGTAAGCGTTGTTTCATATTGTAGAGTTGTATTAAATTGAAACGCAGATTAACGCAGATTTTCGCAGATTATTATTTTATTTATTTGTTTATTCTGCGTTAATCTGCGAAAATCTGCGTTTATATTAATCTGCGTAATCTGTGGTGAGAAGAGAAAACACTTCGCGTGCCGTGTCGATGCAATCGCCTTCCGCTTCAGTCTTATACGGATTGTGTTGCAAAGTCCACGGTTCTTCCATTGCGTACCAATCGATTTCTTGCATCTCACCTCCGTCTAATACGCCTTGGAGCATCTTCCACCATGCTTCCCAACGCTTGTAGTAGAAGTCTTTCAAGATACCGTTCCATTCTTTATGAGCATAGTCACGCAATCCGCCTTCATCAGCGCAAGTACGGTTGCCCCATGTGGTGATTTGTACACGGGCATTCCATTCATAGAGGTCTTTTTCTTCGGGCGTATTGCCTAAACTGCGGGCTTGATTAATCCATCTGCCTACGCGGAATTCGCTGCGGGTGGCAAGCAGGCGGTCTTGTGCCAGCAACAGGTCGAGGAACTCTTTCGAGTGGCGGGCATAGCTGCGTTTGTCGAAGCTCTTGAAGTCGGCTATCGCTTGGTTGTAGACAATGCGTCCACGGTCGGAGAGAGCTTGGCGCACGATGTCCACCAAGTCATATTCGAAATTGTTATTGCCGCGGTATTTATCTGCCACTTCCAGCATCAGGCGTGCGGCGTCTTCGGTAGAAGTAGGGTCGTAGTAGTTTTCCATCTTCGACCAGCTTGAAACTTGGAAATTGTTCATACTGGGACGTCCGCAGAAAATGGATTCGTGAGGTCCTTGCTGGTTGTTTCCGAAGGGGCAATTGTAGATGCCGTTGGCAAGGATTTCCCATGCTTGTTCTATCTTTTCATCTTTTACTCCATAACGTGCGGCGAGGTATTCTTTCAGCCATGCTTCCTTGGTTATCTTTTCGGGACGCCACGGCAGTTCGCACATCAATTCGAACATCATCGGATTGTTCTCGCTTCCTTCCATGGTCAGGCCGATGCCTTTCAGGTGTTCGGCAAGCGGATTGTTTTTCGTTAAGTAGAAGTTATTCAGCAGTTGGTCCAAGCGTCCGTGCAGGCCTACATTGCCGCCGAAGTTCTCCAACATACAGAACAGCCAGTCGTGTTGTTCGTATCCTTTGTCACGTTTCCAAATGGAAGAGATGCCCCACATCGGGCGGCATTCGCTGAAGAGGTCGAGGATAAGCAAGTCGCCGTTCTTCATATTCTTGATCATTTCAGGGCGAGGGTTTTCCGTCCATCCTTGGATAACCCATACGGCTTTCGGGTTTGCTTTGCGCATAGCATTCAGTACAGCTTTGCCCGCTGCATCGAAGTCTACGTCCTCAGCGTTTTCCAATTCATGGAAAGGGTCCATTGAATAATAGTCGGCTTTGCCGAAGAGTTTTTCTAATTCTTTGTAATATAAAGCGGCTATTTCGGCGAAGCGGGAGTCGGTAGGCATCAGGAATGCCGGGCGGGTGAATCCGTTCCATAAAGCGGGTTCTGTTACGTTTAGTCCTAATTTCTTATTGGCATCGTGAGGCACCATGCCCGAATAACCTGGCAATACAGGTTTAATGCCGTATTCACGCATCCGTTTCAGGATTTTCTTCTGCAAGGCTTCTTGCTGTTCGTACCAACTGTCAGGGTTCGGTCCGCCCCAGCCTTCCAAGTTATTCATTGCCCACCAAGCGAGGAAAGCCGGACCGGCAATGAAGCGGTTGATTTCATCTTTGGTATAGCCTAATTGAAGGAGCATGTTACGCCATACGCACTCTTGCCCTACTGCGGCAAGCGGCAGGTTGATGCCATGCAATGCCATCCAGTCGATTTCTTTTTCCCAGCGTGCCCAGTCCCAGAATGCCATCGTATAAGAATACGTGCAATAGTTGAAATCATAACGCAAGCCGAGGTTGGTTTCGCACCGTTCGGGGTGGGGGACTTTGGGAAGCGCTTCCGGCAAGTCTGCCTGCATATTGTTCCAGGTAAGTTGGATGCCTGCATAGTATTTCAGGTACCAATTCAGTCCCGTTGCGATATTGACGTATGTATTTCCGCGTACCACCACTTTGTCTCCTTTTTGGTCAAGTTCGAAGAAATCTTTGTCTGCATTTTTTTGGAGTTGGATAACGAACTTCTTAGATGCTCCAGGGTCGATTCGCTCCAGCAAATCTTTGATAGGGTTCGCGAACAATGTAAAAGGCAACAAGCAGAATAAGCTTGCCAGTAGAAAGTTTTTAGTGCTCATATTTTATTAGGATTGGTTAGGTTTTTGCAAATATAGGAAATATAAGTGAGAACAAAAGGCTATAAATAAATCATTCTGCATGCATAATGACGCAAAATGATTTATTTATCTTCGGTTTATGTATTAGAAAAATTTCGTCTCTTCTCCTAAAATATCTGAGAGGAGCAGATTGGCAAGACGACTTGTCCCGATACGGAACAATTCATTGGTGAGCCATTCTTTTCCTAACAGTTCTTTTACGATGGTGTAGTAATTTATAGCGTCTTCTATAGTATTAATGCCTCCTGCAGGTTTGAAACCTATTTTGCGTCCCGTTTCTAAGAAGTATTCTTTAATAGCCTGGCACATCACATAGGCGGCTTCGGGCGTAGCTGCAGGTTTCTCCTTACCGGTGGAAGTCTTAATGAAGTCGGCTCCCGAATACATGGCGAGGATAGATGCCTTTTTGATGTTTTCGGCTGAGCCTAACGCACCTGTCTCCAGAATCACTTTCAGATGCTTGTCGCCGCATACGTCTTTCAGTTCTTGAATTTCGTCGCACATGCCTTCGTAGTCTCCCGAAAGGAATTTGCCTACCGAGATTACGATGTCGATTTCATCGGCTCCGACGTGGAGTGCCATGGCGGTCTCGGCGATCTTTACTTCGGTGAATGTTTGCGAAGAGGGGAATCCTCCCGATACGCAGGCTATCTTTACACGGTCGGCTTCCAACGTATCGTGTACAATTTCCGCCATATTGGGATAGACACAAATGGCAGCTACGTTTTTCAAGTCGGGATGTTCGTCATCGAATGCATTGACCCGTTCGGTGAATTTCATAACGCTTTCTTCGCTATCGGTGCATTTCAGGGTCGTAAGGTCGATGCAATTGAAGAGGAATTTCTTCACTTCGGGCGTGTTGTTTTCTGCGGCATATTTGTCAAGGAGGTGCTTGGTCTTTTCCGCAATCTCATCGTCTTTCAATGCGGTATTGTATTTCCCTAATGCCATATCGTATTTGCTGGGTTGGCTCAGGTTTTCTTTGTCTTCCATTTCCATGTTTTGGAAGAGTTCGCTTTCAAATTCTTCGTGGTTGCTCATATCGTTTTCAGTTTAGGATTGTTTTGATGTCTTTCTTTGTCGCGGGTGGTTTTCTTCTCTAAGTTCTTTTGGAAAGCTTCGGTCAGATTTACGCCCGTTTGGTTAGCAAGGCAAAGCAGTACCCAAAGTACATCTGCCATTTCATCGCCTAAGTCGTGTTTCTCGCCCGGCTTGAACGATTGGTCGCCGTAGGTACGTGCCATGATGCGTGCCAGTTCGCCTACTTCTTCGGTCAGGACCGCCATGTTGGTCAGTTCGCTGAAGTAGCGTACGCCGTAGGTCTTTATCCAGCGGTCTACGGTTTGTTGTGCTTCTTCGAGGGTCATAGTGCTCATTCTTTATTTTTCGTGTCCATACAAATCGTTACGGGACCGTTGTTTAATAGCTCCACTTTCATATCGGCTCCGAACTCGCCGGTGCCTACTTGTTTCCCTAAGGCAATGCTCAGCTCATTACAAAAGTATTCGTAAAGCGGAATAGCGGTTTCGTGTTTTGCCGCGCGGATATACGAGGGACGGTTTCCCTTTTTGGTGGAAGCCATTAGGGTAAATTGGCTTATCACTAAAATCTCTCCGTCCGCATCCAAGATGGATTTGTTCATCACGCCCTTCTCGTCATCGAATACGCGCAGGTTGACTATCTTCTTGCAGAGCCAGTCCGCATCTTCTTGGGTATCGGCTTCCTCAATCCCCAACAGGACCAAGAAGCCTTCTTTAATTGCCGATTTGCACACGCCGTCGATTGTGACAGAAGCGTGGCTTGCTCGTTGGATTACTGTTCTCATTTCGGTTTATGTTTTCGCAAATATACGAATTTCGCTGGAATATTCGAACAAAATCAACAGATAACGTAATAATTGGAATTTAAGTAGTATGGCAATCATTTCATTTTTGCCCTGATCCGGCTCAAACTTGCTTGTGTGATGCCTAAATAGGTAGCGATACTTCCCAATGGTAATCGTTGCAACAAATCAGGTTCTTTCTCTAACAACTCCTTATACCGTTCCGAAGCGATGGCGGACAACATGGAAATCAGCCGTTCCTCGGTAGCAAGCAGTTCCATTTCCGCATAACGCCGCCCCCAATTGGCGATGTGCAAATCGTCTGCAAACAATTCTTTCAGTTTTTTCCTCTCCAATACATATAAGACAGAATCTTCCATCAGTTCCATCGTTTCATATCCCGGCTCATCGTTCACGTATCCTTTCATAGAAACAAGGGTTGCCCCTTCCTTTCCGACCCAAAAAGTAGTTTCCTTTCCGTCCACCGAAGTATAGGCGCGGACAATGCCTTTCTTGATGAAAAAGATATTCTTTTCCACTTTGCCGCTTTCCAACACACGGAATCCTTTGGGGTATGAAACTTCCGTCAGGCATTGCCGTAACTTGTCTAAAGATGCGTCCGGCATGGCATATCGTTGGTTGATGATTTCTTTTATATCCATAGTTCATTGCTGTTGTCGGTGTGCAAAATTATGAAATAGCACACAGAAACGGGAATGAACAGCTATTTTTTTGTCAAATGCAAAATCCGTTTTTACCAAATGCAAAAAGTTGTTAGGTATTACTCGCTTATTTTTGCGCCCGAATTTAATAAATCATTGATATGAATTGGATAATCTTATTATTGGCAGGATTATTTGAGGTGAGCCTCACATTCTGCTTAGGGAAAACGAGAGTGGCGTCAGGTCTTGAATTTTATCTGTGGGGGAGCGGTTTCTTGGTTTCCACCGTATTGAGCATGGCTTTGCTTGCCAAGGCGGTGCAGACTTTGCCTTTAGGAACGGCGTATGCCATTTGGACGGGTATAGGCGCTGTCGGCACGGTCTTGATTGGAATATTCGTTTTCAAGGAGCCTGCCACTCCCATCCGGCTTTTCTTTCTGTTCACACTCATCGCGTCCTTGATTGGGTTGAAGGTCGTGTCATATTGAAAGGAGGCGGCAGATGAAGTATGAATTAAGAGAGAACCAAGGGATTTCAGCACCTCTGTTAGCTCTGATGGCAGTTGCTACCGGACTTTCCGTAGCTAACTGCTACTACAACCAGCCTTTGCTGGGCAGCATGGCAAGGGATTTTGCGGTAAACGACTTTTCTGCCAGCATGGTGGCGACATTGACCCAGATAGGCTATGTAGTTGGACTTGTGTTTGTCATTCCACTTGGTGACTTGGTTTCACGAAAGAAACTAATATTGGTCAATTATATCGTTTCATCGTGCGCTTTGCTTGCCATAGCACTCGCTCCGAACATCTATTGGGTGTGGGGCGCGTCCTTGCTTGCAGGAGCCTCTTCGGTCATGCCACAGTTCTTCATTCCGTTGGTGTCTTATTATTCAGCACCAGTACACAAAGTGCGCAACGTGGGGATTATACAATCCTGTCTGCTCATAGGCATTCTTGGTTCACGTGTGTTCAGTGGCTTTTTGGCTGATGTATGGGGATGGCGTTCCGTCTATTTCATGGCTTGCGTGTTTATGCTCGGATGCTTTCTGACGATTCACAAAATGCTGCCTGTGCTGTCTACCCGTTCACAAGAAAGTTATGCGGGTCTGATGAAATCCTTGTTGCGTCTGCTTTCCCAATACCCGTACTTGCGTATCGCTTCGTTGAGGGCGGCATTGGCTTATGGCTCGTTCTTTGCGTTGTGGAGTTGCCTTGCTTTCCGGATGAAGCAAGAGCCTTTCTTTGCGAATGACGATATTATCGGGGCACTCGGCTTGTGTGGATTGGCAGGTGCATCTACGGTTGTATTCATTAGCGGCTATATTCAAAAGTACGGCGTAAGGTTCTTCTCCATTATCGGAGGATGCGTTATCTTGGCTGCATGGTTGTTGGCATTTTGGGGAAATAACAGCTACTTGTGGATGATAATCGCCATCCTTTTGATTGATGCAGGAATGCAATGCATCCATTTGTCAAATCAGACCAGCGTGGTCGCTATTGATGCATCCGCCATCAACAGGGTCAATACCGTTTATATGACCATTTACTTCTTGGGCGGTTCTGCAGGTACATTCGTTTCAGGTCTATTCTGGCAGCATTACGAATGGGCAGGCGTGGCTTGGACGGGAATCGCTTTTACTGTGGCTTCCTTACTTGTTAATTGTTTCAATCCCCAAACGGGATGTAGGTGCGGTGCTTGACTAAAGACATATTCCTTTTGTAAATCACGGACTATCCTTTCAATGACAACGCTTCTTTGATACTTTGCGCTACAGATTCTCCAACCACTTGAGCAAGTTCTTCTACCGAAGCCTCCCGGATGCGCTTTACGCTTTTGAACTTTTTCAGCAATTCGGCTTTTCGTTTTTCGCCTACGCCTTTAATGTTATCCAACGCCGATGCCACTTGGCGTTTGCTTCGCTTTTCTCGGTGGAAGGTGATGGCAAAGCGGTGTACTTCGTCTTGTATGTTTTCCAATAAATGGAAGAGGGGAGTGCCTTGCTTTAGCCCTATGTTTACAGGCGGGAATCCGAAAAGGATTTCCGAAGTACGGTGGCGGTTGTCTTTGGCAAGTCCGGCAATGGGAATGTGCAGATGCAGTTCGTCTTCGATGACTTCTCGCACCACTTCCATTTGTCCTTTTCCGCCATCGGTCAATATCAAGTCGGGCAGTTCGCCTTGCTCATTCAAGATGCGTGAATAACGGCGGCGCACGACTTCTTGCATTGAAGCGTAATCGTCCGGACCTACCACCGTCTTGATGTTGTATTTGCGGTAATCTTGCTTGCTGGGGCGTCCTTTTTTGAATACCACGCAAGCCGCTACGGCATCCGCGCCTTGGATGTTTGAGTTATCGAAACATTCGATATGCAGGGGCATTTTCTCCATGTGCAATTGTTCTTGTATCTCTTTCAAGAGACGGACGCTCCGTTGTTCGGGATTCAGTTTCTCGGCTTGCTTCAACCGGTCTACTTTGTATTGTTTCACGTTGAGGATGGAAAGCTCCAGCAGGTGTTTCTTGTCGCCGCGTTGGGGGATGGTGAAGGTCACGCCTTCCATTTCCAGGTCCAGCGGGAAAGGCACGATGATTTCTTTCGACTGGCTTTTATAGCGCTCGCGCATTTCTACGATGCCCATCTCCAGCAGTTCCTCTTTGCTTTCGTCCAGCCGTTTCTTATACTCGAAGGTGAATGCCTGGTTGATGCATCCGTTGGTGATGTGCAGGTAGTTGATGTATGCCGATTGCTCGTCGTCCTCGATGGAGAATACGTCGATGTTGTGAAGTACCGCACTGACCACTTCGCTCTTCGAACGGTAACTTTCGATGAGTTCGTATTTCTCTTTGATGAGCTGGGCTTCTTCGAAACGCATTTCCTCGGCAAGCTTCATCATTTCTGCCATCATCCCCTGGCTTACCTTTTGCGTGTTCCCTTTCAGCAGTTCTTTGATGGAAGCGATGTTTGCCATGTATTCTTCGTGCGACTGGGCACCGATGCACGGACCTTTGCAATTCTTGATATGGTATTCCAGGCATACGCGGAACTTGTTCGCCTGTATGTTTTCGGGAGTCAGTGCCAAGTGGCAAGTGCGGAGCGGATAGAGTCTTTTGATAAGTTCGAGCATGGCTTGCATGGAAGGAAAGTGTGTATAGGGACCGAAGTAAGTAGAGCCGTCCCGCACAATCTTCCGGGTTTTGAATACCCGCGGAAAGTATTCGTTGCTTACGCAAATGGAAGGGTAGCTTTTGTCGTCTTTCAGCAAAACGTTATAGCGGGGCTTGTATTTCTTGATGAGGTTGTTCTCTAACAAGAGTGCGTCTTCTTCCGTATTCACTACGATGTAGCGGATGTCGGCAATCTTGCTTACGAGGATGCGGGTCTTTGCCGAGTGGTGGTCTTTCGAGAAATAGGAGTAAACGCGGCGTTTCAGGTTCTTTGCTTTCCCTACATAGATGATGGTTCCTTCCGCATTCAGGTATTGGTAGATACCCGGACTGGTCGGCAGGTTCATCACAATGCCCCGCAAATAATCGTTTGTCTTTAGCTCTTCCATAGATTCTTTTATATGAACACAGAGACACGGAGGCACAGAGACCTTGTGTTTCGAGAAATTAGGAACTTTGTGTCTCCGTGTCTCTGTGTTCGATGAAATTATAATTGCAACAATGTCGTTACTTCCACATCATCAGGGAAGGATTTCCGTCCGTTCAGCCCTTTCAGTTCGATAACGAAATTGATGTAGGTCTGTTTGGCTCCGCTTTGCCGTACCAACCGATGTGTTGCCGCCATCGTTCCCCCTGTAGCAAGAAGGTCATCGTGAAGCAAGACCACATCGTCTTCGGTGATGGAGTCCTTGTGGATTTGGATGGTGTCGGTGCCGTATTCTTTGGCGTATGTTTCTTCCAATACTTCGGCGGGGAGCTTGCCTGGTTTGCGTGCCATGACGAAACCAGCTCCGAGGCGTGCGGCAAGTGCTCCGCCTAAGATGAAGCCTCTCGACTCGATGCCTACAACTTTGGTGATGCCTTTGTCCTTGTACATCTCATACAACTCGTCGATAAGCCCTTGCAGGCACTCGGCGTTTTTGAAGAGGGTGGTCACGTCGTAGAATAAGATTCCCGGCTTGGGGAAGTCAGGGATTTCCCTGAGGTTTTTGCGTAAAGTTTCCTTGTTCATATCCAGTGTTTTATGTTTGTTTCTTAAACTTGTTGTTTCACGTGAAACATCGTGCTTTTACCTGCCTAACAGGACGAGAAGCACATTGATGTCGCTTGGCGAGATGCCCGGAATACGGCTTGCTTGCGCCAAGGTCTCGGGGTCTATCTTGATGAGCTTTTGGCGGGCTTCGGTGGAAAGCGAATTCAGGTTGGCATAGTCGAACTTCCCTTTTATCTTGATGCTTTCCAGCCGATGGATTTTATCGGCAATCATCCGCTCGCGGTCGATGTAGCCTTTGTACTTGATGAGCACTTCGGCGGCTTCCAAGGTCTCTTCCTTCCGGTCGGTCACCTTGTCCAATTCGGCTTGGAAGGCGGGGATGTGTGGCGCGATATTCTCAATGGTAATTTGCGGACGGCTTAATAAATCAATCAGCTTGCATCCATGAGCCAGCCGGGCGGTGCCCAAGCTTTCTAATGTATCGTTAATCTTATCCGCCTTGATGGAATATTCTTTCGTAAAGTCTATCAAGTGTTGCACGGCTTCCCGCTTGCGGCAAACCATGTCGTAGCGTTCGCGCTTGGCAAGCCCTAATTGATAAGAACGTTCGGTGAGCCGCATATCCGCATCGTCCTGACGGAGCAGGATGCGGTATTCGGCACGGGAAGTGAACATGCGGTAAGGCTCGTCCACGCCTTTGGTCACTAAGTCGTCTATCAGCACGCCGATATAAGCTTCGTCTCTTCCAAGTACGAAGGGTTCGCCTCCCGTACAGTTCTGGTGTGCGTTGATGCCGGCGATGATGCCTTGCCCTCCCGCTTCCTCGTATCCGGTGGTGCCGTTCACTTGTCCGGCGAAGAACAAGTTCTTTACGATTTTCGATTCCAATGTATGCTTGAGTTGGGTAGGGTCGAAGTAATCGTATTCAATGGCATACCCCGGACGGTAAGCCACTACATTGCGGAAGCAAGGTATCTTGCGCAGGGCTGCAAACTGGATGTCCATCGGAAGCGAAGAAGAAAAGCCGTTCAGGTAAAGTTCGCGGGTGGTTTCTCCTTCCGGTTCCAAGAACAACTGGTGCTGCGGCTTGTCGGGGAAAGTGACTATCTTGGTTTCGATGCTGGGGCAATAGCGCGGGCCGATGCTTTGGATTTGCCCGTTATAGAGAGGGGAGTCGGCAAGCCCGCTCCGCAAAACGGCGTGCACTTCTTCGTTGGTATAGCATGTCCAGCATTGCAATTGCTTCAGGCGGCGCGGCTCGCTGATGAAGGAGAAGCGGTGGAAATCGTTTTCCCCGTCTTGTGTTTCCATCAACGAGAAGTCTACGCTCCGTGCATCGATGCGGACAGGTGTACCGGTCTTCATGCGCCCGTATGTGATGCCGTATCGGGCGATTGATTCGGTGAGGTGATACGAAGCGGGTTCGGCGCAACGTCCTCCTGCTAACATCTTGCGTCCGATGTGCATCAGCCCGTTCAGGAAAGTTCCTGCGGTCAGGATAACGCACCGTGCATGGAAAGTGACACCCCAGCAGGTGGTCACGCCTTTCACTTCTCCGTCCTCTACGAGGAGCTCTTCTACCGTATCTTGCCAGATGTGCAGGTTGGGGATGTTCTCTAAGATTTCGCGCCAAGTCCAAATAAACTTGGCACGGTCGCATTGTGCGCGGGGACTCCACATAGCCGGACCTTTCGAACGGTTCAGCATGCGGAACTGGATGGCGGTGCGGTCGGTCACGATGCCCATATAGCCTCCTAACGCGTCTATCTCGCGCACGATTTGCCCTTTGGCTATCCCGCCCACGGCAGGATTGCAACTCATTTGGGCAATCTTGTTCATGTCCATCGTAATGAGGCAGGTTTTCGAGCCTAAGTTGGCAGATGCCGCCGCGGCCTCGCATCCGGCGTGTCCCGCCCCGATTACAATCACGTCGTAGTTAAAATCCATTCGTCTTTACGTTTTAATATACGGCGCAAAAATACGAAAAAAAGACGGGTTTAGCTATTTCTTTCACCACAGATTACACAGATTCTAAGAAGCTGTTTTGATTTCATTCGATAAATCTGTTAAGCATGATTTGGATGAATGC